>OBLT010000996.1_pt1 | contig 18441 bp, 16 predicted proteins | sample 1518721 | NCBI WGS metagenome assembly OBLT01 (sample SAMEA3539307, study PRJEB22396) | soil metagenome | biome: tundra; feature: field; material: soil | place: USA | collected 2010-05 | depth 0.15 m | reverse complement strand
GTCAGGATGAAAATTCGTGTCGGTTTCAACGCATGGGGAAAGTTGAGTTGTGGAGAGGTTGAGACGTTGAGTAATTGAGAGGTGGAACGGCTCCGAAAACTTTCGGGGGCGTTGCTAATTAAGTTCCAGGCTTCGCCGCCATGATGAGATTGGAAGACTAAGGTGTAGTGGCGGCTGTCTCAGCCGCAAATAATTAACTTCTGCGCTCGCCGCGGCGAGCGCCTCTACAGCTCCCTCGCGCCATTTATTATTGCGGCCCGTGTTGCTCGATGTCGATCAAGCGCGGCAGAAGTTTGTCGTTGGCGTGATTGAGCGACTTAAAAAGCATCCAGTAAAAGGATGCGACTGCAATAAGAAGCACGCCACCGGTGATGAAATGATGCGCGCGTATTCGTTGCCAGCGCGGCATGAACGCGATCAGTCCAAATACGCCCAGCACAACGATGACCGCGTCAAAACTGGCCCGTTGCCAATAACTGCCGCCCAGGTGCAGCCACATGCCGAATTCGTCGAAAGTTAGCGCCAATCCGAAACCGTAAACGAGCGCGCAAACACTGCGCTGCGTGTCGTTCAACTTCGCGAAGAGCAAAACTCCCGCGACGGCGGAGAGCAAAAAGATTCCGTAGTTAAGATGATGGACATGCGTTCCGCCCATGTGCAGGAAGAAGTCGGGCATTCGCCGCGTCATAATTAAGATCACGAGTGCGCGCGACGCGATGAACGTGAGCAGAAATGCCGTGAATACCAGCCGGGCCAGGTGCCGCGTCGGCGAGGGCGGAGTGATCGGGCTTGCCATTGTTCAGTGTTCTAGCCGAAATCGTTTCAGGTATGAAGAAATCATTACGCGCCGCGCCGTTGGCGATCATTCTTTGTGCCGGTCTGTGCGGCAAGAGCGCATTGCGGGCGCAAGGAGCGGCTAAAACATTGGACGATTTAAAGAAATTGGAGATCACCTGCTTTGTTCCTTCGCATCTACCAGACGGTTTTCGATTAAAGAAAGTCGAGATCACTTACGATCAGCACAATAGCGGGGAAGATGAGAATCATCCGTTGCCACTTTACTCGGTGGAATATGGAAACGGTCGGAAGGCGACATTCTCGATCGAATCGGCGCGCGAAGGCATCTGCGATCGCAACGTCATGGTCGAAGAGGACTCGGAGGATGCGGAAATCCAATCTCCCCTGGGTCCGATGTATCTGATCTACAGGCCGAAAGGGAAAACCGGTCGCAAGATCGAGATCAAGTCGAACTGGCAAAGCGACACGAACATGGACGTAGAAAAAGCCAAGGACGCAGCCGGCCACCCGATCCTGGGAAGGTACCACGGCTTTTCCGCGAGTGGGATTACGGTGGCCGAGTTCGCCAAGATCGTAAAGTCGCTTCACCCGGTCCGCTTAGGCCCGGTTCCCGCGCAAGCTGCGGCGCGCCCTTCCGCGCCGGCGCTCAAGATTCACCCCAAAGTGTTCAACATGATCGGTTGCTGGATCTCCGATTCGGAAAGTCCTGTGGTCACGGAAATCAATCTGGATGCCGTCGAGAAAAATGGGAACGAATTTAATGAGGACGGCGTGAGACAAGATGGCGAATGGATCAGATGTCCCGTGCCCGAGGCAAACGGATTCATGCGCTACCGTCTGCTCGAAGGAAAAGGTAATCATTACAAAATCGAGTATCAGGAGAACGGTGGTGGCACGCTGACGACCGCGTCCATCATTGAGTTCTCGATTGAGAAGCGGGACATTCGCCGCGATGGCAAGCCGGCCAGCATTCGCGTGCTTCGAGTTTCATCCTACAAACAAGAATGACCGAAGGAATAGTTGAGCAGTTGAGGAGTTGAGAGATTGGATTCGACCGATGCGCATCAGCGAAACGAACTGGATGATGGTGGAAGAGTATCTCAAGCGCGACGACCGCTGTGCGTTGCCGCTTGGGAGCACGGAGCAGCATTGTTATCTGAGCCTCAGCGTAGACAGCATTTTGTCGGAACGGATTGCGGCAGAAGCGGCGGAGCCGTTGGGTGTGCCCGTTTTTCCGGTGCTGGCTTATGGCATCACGCCCTACTTTCGCGCGTTTCCCGGCACGATCACGCTGCGCGTCGAAACCTACTTATCGATCTTGCGCGACATTCTCGACGCGATGGCGGAGCAGGGGTTCAAGCGAATCCTGATCGTCAACGGACACGGCGGCAACACCCCGGCGCAATCGCTCGCCGCCGAATGGATGGCGGATCATTCCGGCATCAGGATCAAGTTTCATAATTGGTGGAACGCGCCCAAAGTTTGGGCCCAAGTGCAAGCCATCGATCCGGTCGCGTCGCACGCGTCGTGGATGGAGAATTTTCCGTGGACGCGTTTGGCTAATATCGATATGCCGCGCGAACAAAAGCCGATGAGCGATCTCGAGCGTTTGCGAAAGCTCGATCCGAAATCGGTGCGCGAGTATTTGCAAGATGGGAACTACGGCGGCCGCTATCAGCGCGACGATGAGGAGATGATGAAGATTTGGCGCGTCGGTGTGGAAGAAACGCGCGCGTTGTTAACTGCGCCTTGGAATTAAACGGTTACTTCATTTCGCGCACGGCGGTGAGGGCCTGGTCGATGTCGGCGCAGAAGCGATCGAGTCCGAGACCGTTCCCTGCGCATTGACGCTGCTTTTTTTGACTTTGATTTGACGCACCTGACACTGACTGGAGCAAACAACGACTGTGGAAAATCTCCCGGCTACTCTACTGAACCTCAGCCTAACGGGTTATGTACTTGGAGCGGTGGCGGGGGTGTTGTTCTTGCGCGCCGAGAAACTCGCCAACATTTTCACGTTCGGCTGCGCGTCGATGGCAAGTCTATGCGGTGTCGTCTCCTCCGTGATGGCTCTGGTCACGGGCGCAGCTGCCGCGAACCAATCAGTTCAACTACTGCCGTCGCTGATTCCTTACATTCATTTTACCATCCGCGTGGATCCGCTATCCGCGTTCTTCCTTCTCATCGTGTCGCTGCTCGGTTTTGCGCTCTCGACGTATTCGCTGGGTTACGCGAAAGGATTCTTCGGGCGCAAGAACGTCGGTGTGCTGGGCGCGTTCTTCAATGCGCTGCTGCTGGCCACGGTGTTGACGTTCGTGGCGGACAACATCTGGCTGTTTCTGATTGCGTGGGAACTGATGGCGCTGACGGCCTACTGTCTCGTGACCTTCGACCACGAAGAGCCGGAGACGCGCAAGGCCGGAGTGCTCTACTTCATCATGGCGCACATCGACGCCGGGTGCGTCATCCTCGGCTTCTTGCTGCTATTCCAAGCTTCTGGCGATTACAGCTTCGCCAGTTTGCATGACATTGGCGCGCAGATGTCGTCCGGCAAACGTGACGCGGCATTCCTCTTGTTCCTGATCGGTTTCGGTATCAAGGCAGGCATCGTGCCGCTGCACATTTGGCTACCGGTGGCGCATCCGGTCGCGCCCAGCAACGTGTCGGCGCTCATGTCCGGCGTGATCATCAAGACCGGCATCTACGGGTTGACCCGGGTGCTGTTCGATTTTCTCGGCACGCCGCCGCTCTGGTGGGGCGTGACGATGTTGACGGTGGGCACGATCTCCGCCGTGCTGGGTGTGCTCTATGCGCTGATGGAACACGATCTCAAGCGCCTTCTCGCCTATCACAGCATCGAAAACATCGGCATCATCATAATGGGCTTGGGCGCGGCCCTGATGTTTCTGCATACGGGCCATACGGTGCTGGCCGCGCTCGCACTAATCGCCGGGCTTTACCACACGATTAATCACGCGTCGTTTAAAGGACTGTTGTTCCTTGGCGCGGGCGCCGTGCTCCACGCCACGCATACGCGCAACATGGAAGAAATGGGCGGCTTGATTAAACGCATGCCGCAGACCGCATTCTTTTTTCTCATCGGCGCCGTCGCGATTTCCGCCCTGCCGCCGTTGAACGGTTTCGTCAGCGAGTGGCTGACTTACCAGGCGCTTCTCCAGGGTTTCGGCACGACGGACAGTCTGATGCGGCTGATTTTCCCGTTGAGCGGCGCGATGCTGGCGCTGACGGGCGCGCTGGCCGCAGCGTGTTTCGTGAAGGCGTTCGGCATTACATTTCTCGCGCAGCCGCGCAGCAAGCAGGCCGAGCAAGCGCATGAAGTTTCCGGTTCAATGCGATTTGGAATGGGAGTGCTCGCCGCCGCGTGTGTGGCGCTCGGATTGTTTCCCACGCAATTCGTTCAACTGCTCGATCCCCTGACGCAGCAACTCACCGGACAACAAATCAGCGCGCAACTCAGTCTCGCCAATGGCCTGGTGCTGGCGTCGCTCACGGAAAAAAGCGGCACTGTCTCCACACTTGGCATTTCGCTGATGTTCGTTTGCCTGCTGCCGATTCCGTTCGCGCTGTGGCTGGTTTTCGCGCGCAAATCGAAGACGCGCCGCGGCCCGACCTGGGACTGCGGCCAGCGCGGATTGACGCCGCAGATGGAATACACCGCCACTGGTTTCTCGAAGCCGATCCGGATGATTTTCAAGGCGCTGTTTCGTCCCCGCCGCGACGTGCAACGTGAATATGAGTTCTCCCCTTACTTCGCGACAACGATCCGGTTCGAGAGCCATGTCGAAGAAGTATTTGAACGGCGCATTTACCAGCCGCTCCAGATCTTAATTCTGCGCGTGTCCCGGCAAATTCGTGCTCTCCAGGCCGGCAGCATTCACGCTTACCTGCTCTACATCTTCGTTACGCTGCTGTCGCTGCTGCTGCTGTTTGCCCGATGAACCTCGACCTGCCAGCCCTTCTCGCGCAAACGGCGTTGCTGCTGTTGATGGCGCCGCTGCTTAGCGGCCTGATCAAGAACTGGAAGGCCAAGCTCCAGAACCGTCGCGGCCCGCGCATCTGGCAGCCCTACTTCGATGTGGTGAAATTTCTTCGCAAGGACATGGTCATCTCGGAGCACGCGTCGTGGATTTTCTTGGGCACGCCTTACGTGGTGTTCGTGACGGCGCTCTCGGCCGGACTGATGGTGCCGATGATCACGGCGCATGCGCCGATGAGTTTGTTCGGCGGCGCTTTGGCGCTCGTCGGCTTGTTGGCGCTGGGCCGGTTCTTCCTCGCGTTAGGCGGTCTGGATCCGGCGAGCGCGTTCGGCGGTATGGGCAGCAGCCGCGAAATGACTCTCTCCGCCATCGCCGAACCCGCGATGATGCTCGCCATTTTCACCGTGGCCATCGCCGCCGGCTCTACCAACCTAAGCCAAATCGTGCTCGCCAGTCATGGACCGCACTGGAAATTCCTCGACCCGTCGCACGCTCTTGCTTTTGCCGCGATGTTTATCGTGCTCCTGGCCGAGACCGGACGCATCCCGGTGGACAACCCAGCCACGCACTTGGAACTGACCATGATTCACGAGGCGATGCTGCTGGAGTATTCAGGTCGTTACCTGGCGCTCATCGAGTGGGGTGCGTCGATCAAGCAACTTGTCCTGATGTCGCTGCTGGCGAACATCTTCTTCCCGGTTGGCTTGGCGGCGGACGCGACACCGGCCGCATTTGGCTTGGGTCTGCTTTTCTTGGTCGCAAAACTCGTTTTGCTTGCCGGTGCGGTAGTGCTGGTCGAGACAACCAACGCCAAGTTGCGCCTCTTTCGTGTACCCGATTTGTTGAGTGTCGCATTCATACTCGCCACGCTCGCGCTCGTCTCCACGTTCTTATTTTGATAGCCATGAATCCGCCTACCTCCGAATCCGCCGCGCACCTCATCACGTTGCTCGCTTCAATCATGTTGGTGCTGCAACTCCTGCTCGTTGTGCAGCGGATGCTCGTCGCAAACATCCGCGTGTTCGCCACGCAATCGCTGCTGCTCGCCGCTATCGCCGCCGTCGTGGGCTATGCCTATCACGCTCCGCATGTCTATGTGGTCGCGGTGCTCACGCTCGCCGGCAAAGTGATCTTTCTCCCATGGTGGCTCGAGCGCCTGGTGCGCCAAATCAAGATCGAACAGGAAATCGACGCATTCGTGAACGTGCCCGCAGCCATGCTCATCTGCGGAGCGCAGACCGTGCTCGCTTACATCGTCGCCCGTCCAATTACGTCGCTCGAACGGCTCGGCAACAACACGCTCGCCGTCGCTATTGCGCTCATGCTGATCGGCTTTTTCCTAATGATCAACCGTCGCAAAGCCATCACGCAGGTGCTCGCGCTCCTTACGATGGAAAACGGCGTCATGCTCGCCGCGATTGCGCTGACCACCTACGGAATGCCGCTCGTAGTCGAGATCGGAATTTTCTTCGACGTGGTCGTCGCGGTGATGGTGCTCGGCATTCTCGTCTTTCGCATCCGCGAAACGTTCGCCTCAATGGACGTGAGCAAGTTAAACGAACTCAAATGGTGAACGCATGCTGCTGATTTCCATTCTCTGTGTGCCGTTTGTCGTCGGGCTGTTGTGTCTCTTCGCCCGGCCGCACGCGTTGATGGAGTCGCTCAACATCGCGGGTTTCGCGAGTGTGCTGATTCTCGGCGTGAAGTTGTTCAAGACTGTGCTGACGAATAACGGCAACGCCGTTACGCAGTGGAACGAGTTCTTGCGTGCCGACGCCCTGAGCGCGTGGATGGTGTTGCTAATCGCAATCGTGTCGCTCGCCACGTCGCTCTATGCGGTGCGTTACTTCCGACGCGACCTTGCCAATGGTACCGTGACCGAGCGGCGCTTTCGCGAGTACTACGTGCTCACGCCGTTGTTCGCCACGGGCATGCTACTCGTTGTGCTCGCCAATAACCTCGGCGTGATGTGGATTGCGGTGGAAGCCACGGCGCTCTCCTCCGTTCTGCTCGTAGCACTCTACAATCGCAAAACTTCACTCGAAGCCGCGTGGAAATATGTCATGCTCGGCGGCGTCGGACTGGTGCTGGCGTTGTTCGGCACCATCTTCACTTACGCCGCGGCCATCGGCAAAACGGGCGGCGAAATGCCGAGCTTCAACTGGTCGCGGTTGCTGGCGATGGCGCCGCAACTCGACCATCACTTAATCACGCTCGCCTTCATCTTCGTGCTCGTCGGCTACGGCACCAAAGCCGGCCTCGCGCCGATGCACACCTGGCTGCCCGACGCGCACAGCGAGGCGCCGTCGCCTACGAGCGCGATGCTCTCGGGCGTGTCGCTGAAAATTGCCGTCTATGCGCTGGTCCGCTTTCACATTCTCACTACCGCCTGCCTGCACTCCAGCTTCAGCTCCAATCTGCTCCTCGGCTTCGGGCTGTTTTCAATGTTACTGGCCGGGCCGTTCATTCTGGTGCAGCAAAATCTCAAGCGAATGCTGGCCTACTCCAGTCTGGAACACGTGGGCCTGATTTTTGTGGCAGTGGGCATGAATGCGCCACTGACAGTCTTCGGCGCGTTGTTGCACATGGGCTACCACGCGCTGACCAAGCCCGTGCTTTTCTTCGCAGCTGGCAACATCCATCAACGATTTCACACGCTCGATTTCCAACGCATCGGCTCCGGACTCGTGCGCACCATGCCGGTGACGGCATTGTTGCTCGGCCTCGCTACTGTGGCCGTGAGCGGACTACCGCCGTTTGGTCTCTTCGTGAGCGAACTCACGGTGCTTGCCGGCAGCTTCACCTCGAACTACGCCTGGGCAAGCGTAGTGATTCTGATCTCGCTCATCGTCGTCTTCTGCGGCGTGCTGAACAAAATGGCCGGACTGCTGCTCGGCCCAAGCAACGGCGCACACGCGCGCGAAACTATTTCTCTCAGCAACATCGCGGCCATGAGTTTGCCGCTGGGAACGCTTCTCGTCTTTACCGTCTGGCTGCCAGATTGTCTCCGGCAGTTGATGGAGCTGGCGGCTAACATCATTCGAGGGCTGCCATGAATCTGCTCCCCTCCCTTAGGTCGATCTTCGACGAGCTGACACAGCGTTTCGGTGCGCAAATCGAACACGCGCACGCGCCACAGCCAAACGAACTTTACCTGCACGCAAAGCGCGAATTGGCAGGCGCGCTTTGCTCGACCTTCTATAAGAAATACGACGGACGGCTCGCCGGCGTGTTTGCCGAAGATGCCCGAGCCGAGCACGACGTCTTCTTCGTTTATTATCTCTACGCGCTCGACTCGAAGCACGCCTTCGTGTTGGTGCGCGTGCCAATCCCGGCGGAACAGCCGGAACTCCTTTCGCTAACGAACGCCGTGCATGCCGCCAACTGGCAGGAGCGCGAGATCCAGGATTTGTTCGGCATCAAGCTGGTTGGCCATCCCAACCCGCGCCGCGTCGTGCTGCACGACGATTGGCCGGAAATCTATCCGTTGCGGAAAGATTTCGATCTGCGCACCGAGCTTCCGCCATTCACAGGCGTGCGACACAAATTCCGCGAGGTCGAAGGCGAAGGCGTGTTTCAAGTGCCGGTCGGTCCGGTGCATGCCGGCATCATCGAACCGGGGCACTTTCTATTCAGCGTCGCGGGCGAGCCCGTGCTCTATCTGCAACTGCGATTGTTTTACGTTCACAAAGGCACCGAGAAACTTTTTGAGAGCCTGCCCATTCCTCATTGTCTCCGATTGGCTGAAAGCATTTCCGGCGATTCCAGTTTCGCGCACGCGACAGCCTTTTGTCATGCGGTCGAGCGCGCCGCTAGTGTGGAAGCGCCGCCGCGCGCCCGCGCGCTCCGCACGATCTGCCTCGAACTGGAGCGTCTCTACAACCACGTCGCCGACATCGGCGCGATCTGCACGGACGTGGCATTTGTCACCGCGAATATGCACGCCATGCGACTCAAAGAGCGCGTGTTGCGCGCGAACGAACAACTCACTGGTAATCGGCTGCTGCGCGGCATGGCCTGCCTGGGCGGCGTCCGATTCGATTTTGACGCCGACCAACTCCGCGTGCTGGCCCAGCTCGTAAATGAGTTCGAGAAAGAGTTCACTGAACTCGTCGAACTGATCCGCTCCAATTCCGGGACTCGCGACCGGCTCGAGACAACGGGCGTGCTTAAACCTGAAGTCGCGCGCAACCTCGGCATCGTGGGTATTGCGGGCCGCGCATCCGGCTTCGACCACGACCTGCGCCGCGACTTCCCGCACGACTTCTACAACGAGGTACAGTTCACCGTGCCGGTCTTCACCGAAGGCGACGTGCAACGCCGCATGGTCGTGCGCCGTGAAGAATTGTTTCAATCATTCGCAATCATCCGGCAGGTCCTGGGCAAACTGCCGTCGGGCTCCATCCGGACTGCGGTGGATGAAGTGCCGCCGGACCGCGTCGCGCTCGGCTATGTCGAAGGCTGGCGCGGTGAAATCTTTCACTGGATTCACACCGCGCCCGGCAACCGGCTGGCGCGTTGCAAAATCAAGGACCCGTCGCTTCAAAACTGGCCCGCGTTGAGCGAAGCTATTTTGGGCAACATCATCCCGGATTTCCCGGTCGTGAACAAAAGCTTCAACTTCTCGTATTCGGGAACAGATCGTTGATTATGTTTGAAACTCTTCGTCAAAGTCTGAAGACAGGCGTCGTCACATCCAGTTATCCGAAGACGCCGGTAGAAATCTCCAGCCACGCGCGCGGCAAGCCTGAGATTGATTGGGCCCACTGGAAGGATGCGCGCATCGGCGCAAGCGTTTGCCCGACAGCAGCCATTGCTTGTGAAGATCGGGATGGCCAACGCACCGCCACGCTCGATCTGGGCAAGTGCATTTTCTGCGGTTTGTGCGCCGAGGCTGATGCAACGATTCGCATGACATCCGCGTGCGAACTGAGTTCCTGCAGCCGTGATGAGTTGAAGAACGTCGCGCGCTACAAGCTTGCCAGTGACGGCACCCAACAAAGTTTAATCGAAATGCCCGGCGCCGTCGCGATGCCATTAGAACCATCGAGTGACTCGTTTGAAACGACCGGGCGCGAACTGAAGCGGCGGGTCGCTCATGTCTTCGGCCGCTCGCTGCACATTCGCGAAGTCGATGCCGGCTCGTGCAATGGCTGCGAAATGGAGATTCAGGGATTGAACAATCCGATCTACGACATCGAACGGTTCGGCATCCACTTCGTCGCGTCACCACGTCACGCTGACATGCTGCTCGTCACCGGCCCCGTCACGCGCAACATGGAACTTGCGTTGCGGAAAACCTACGACGCCATGCCTGCGCCGCGACTCGTCGTCGCGGTGGGCGCGTGCGGATGCAGCGGCGGAATCTTCGGAATCAATTACGCCAGTCTCGGCGGCGTGGACCGGATTCTGCCCGTCGATGTTTACATCCCTGGGTGCCCGCCTAACCCACACGCCTTGTTACACGGAATTTTGGTGGCGATCGGCAGAATGACTGCGATCACCATCCGTAATAAATAATTCTCCGGCGAGTAGCAGAGCGATAACCTCGACGGTCAACCCGCCGCCGAGATCGGCAAAAAAATCACTGCGCAAGCCATCGCGGAAAGGTGGATCGGCCGCTCCGTCGGGCGATGCTAATCCACTCGGCTTCGCCGCATCAAGGTGTAGTGGCGGGTGTCCTCACCCGCAGGGTCGGAAGATTTGCGGGTGGGGACACCCGCCTCTACACCAATTTGGCTTACGCCTTGAAGAACGCGAGCAGCTCCGCGTTCACCTTATCTTTGAGCGTCGTGCACATGCCGTGCGGCGCGCCTTTGTAGACGACGAGTTTGGCGTCCTTGATCAGCTTCGATGACAGCAATGCCGAATCCGCGATCGGCACGATCTGATCGTCGTCGCCGTGCAGGACCAGCGTCGGCACGTCGAACCTCTTGAGATCTTCGGTCAGATCCGTCTCCGAAAACGCCTTGATGCAGAAGTACGACGCCGGAAAGCCGGCCATCATGCCTTGCAGCCAGAATGATTCGCGCACGCCCTCCGAGATCTTCGCGCCCGGCCGGTTGTAACCATAAAACGGCAGGCTCAGATCCTTCCAGAACTGCGACCGATCGGCTTGCACGCCAGCGCGAATGTCGTCGAACGCTTTCATCGGCAAACCGCCGGGATTCTTCTCCGTCTTCAACATCAACGGTGGCACCGCGCTGATCAGCACCGCTTTGGCCACGCGCTTCGTCCCGTGACGCCCGATGTAACGCGCCACCTCGCCGCCGCCAGTAGAATGACCCACGTGGATCGTATCTTTCAAATCGAGCGCCTCGACCAGCTTCGCCAGATCATCCGCGTAAGTATCCAGATCGTTCCCGCTCCACGGCTGACTCGAGCGGCCGTGCCCGCGTCGATCGTGCGCAATGCAGCGGTAGCCGCGTTCCGCCAGAAAAAACATCTGATCTTCAAAAGCGTCCGCGCTCAGCGGCCAGCCATGACTGAAGACGACGGGCTGTCCTTTGCCCCAATCATTATAATAGATGTCGATGTTACCCGAATTCTCTTTTCCAACGGTGACGTATGCCATGGCGATCTTCCTTTCTCGTTAACGATTTGTGGTTGCTTGAGATGAAATGACTGCCCGCCAATTTCGCGCTGGGCACGCCGTGTCCAAAAAACTATTCGAACAGAGTTTGCAGGGTTTGAATCCGACCAAAGAATTCATCAAAAGTAATGATCGTGACTCCAACTAATCTTTCACGAAAGCGCTCAAACGCTCTTTTGTGAACATCACCTGTTAGTTGATCCCTATGACCTATCAGCACTGCGCATCGTGGTTCTGAAAGCGATAATTTTCCTTCCTGCCGAACAGTTGCGTCCGCCATGAGAGATTCCCGGTAGTGAATTACCTGTGAGATTGCGCCCGCAAGGTCGCGCGATACCGGGAACACATCGTCCCGGTATTCATTTCCCAAGAGCGGTTTCGCCGGAGTCTTAATTTCAATTAGGACTGCATTCCCTGATCCCGGAATGCGTCCGAGGAAATCAGCTACGTTCCCGTGCTGGTTGTCGTAATGTTTGCCACCGACATACGCTTTTCCCTTAATGATAACGATCGGGTGCGCGAACAATAGACCCAATACATAGGAGTGTTTACTAAGTTCTTGCTGCCAAAACTCCTCGTTGTCGTTGTTTGAATTCTCGGTCCAAAGCTTCAGTATGGCGCGAAGATTCGCTCGGGAAGTAATTGCATTAAGAGTTGGAAGCTCCGTCTCATCCAGTGCCAGTTGAGAAGCAACCTCGGGAGCTCCGGCCAACCAACCAACTACTCGAGAGAAAATCTTGAATGCGCCCGATTGGTTCGCAGATAGAAAGCTATGTAAATCGGTCTGCGCAGGTTCCAGTAGCGCCGCGAGGCTAGGCTCCATTTTAACAAACTCAGCGTGACCCTGCGGAATCCCCTGTTCATGCTGTAGCTTGGCTAACTCGTGGAGCTCCCGACGCAGTATCAGTGTTTCCTCGGAATCGAGCGCAAGCTGGTAACCCTCTCCCTTTCTTAAAGACGATAGAGCAACGGTATCAAACTTCTCCCATGTATCTGCCGCACCTTTTTTTTGATAAATAAAGGTCCCTTTGACGCGAGCATCAGGATTCGAAGGCTTAACAACTATCTCCGGGCAAAATACCAACCGCACGCGCTCCCCCGTCCGAAGAACGATGTTCGAACATGTGGCAGAGCGAGGGGATGTCGATTGAACCTCAATTTTCTCCATGGTTCCGGCCAATGTACAATTCTCCACCGTAAAAGCGATACTGGAGGAACGTCATTTGTAGGACAGTCTGCCTCGGATCAGACCATGTCGCGGAGTTGAGAGTTGCCAGGAAGAATAGGTGCGGAGAGGCACTTAACGGACGACATTGTCGATGTAATGTCCTTTCGCCAACTCAATCTTTCACCACAAATCCTGAGAGCGGTCCAAGACGCCGGATACACCGAGCCGACTCCGATCCAGGTCGCGGCCATCCCGCATATTCTCGCGGGACATGATCTCATCGGGATCGCGCAGACCGGCACGGGAAAAACCGCGGCGTTCGTTCTTCCTATTCTAACCAAGCTGGGTGCGGCGATGCAGAACGGTCAAAAGCGCGGGACGCGCGCGCTGGTCGTGGCGCCGACGCGCGAGCTCGTGGTGCAGATCGAGGAGAACGTGCGCGCTTACGCGAAACATCTTCCGTTGCGCATGGCAACCGTTTTTGGCGGCGTGAGTGAACGCCCGCAGCTCGAAGCGTTGCGTTCCGGTGTCGATCTGGTGGTGGCGACGCCTGGCCGGTTGATCGATTTGATGGGACAGCGCGCGGCCAATTTTTCCGCGCTCGAATTTCTCGTGCTCGATGAAGCCGATCGGATGCTGGACATGGGTTTTCTTCCGCCGATTCGCCAAATTGTGAAAGCGTTGCCGCAGAAACGGCAGACGCTCATGTTCTCGGCGTCGCTCTCGCGCGAGATCGAAAAGTTGACTCACGAATTCCAACGGTCGCCCAAGATTATCGAGATCGGGCGGCGCGCGAATCCCGCGGACACGGTGACGCAACTGGCTTACGAAGTTCGCCCACACTTGAAGCCGGCGCTCTTGCTTCATCTGCTGGCCGATCCGCAGTTCGATACCGTTCTCGTTTTTACCCGGACCAAGCGCGGCGCCGATAAGATCGCGCGCAAGCTCGAGACAGCCGGGATCACGACGGGCACGATCCATTCGAATCGATCGCAGAATCAGCGATTGCGCGCGCTAAAGGATTTCAAATCCGGCGTCGTCCGCGTTCTGGTCGCGACCGACATCGCCGCGCGCGGCATCGACGTCGATGGGATTTCGCACGTGGTGAATTACGATTTCCCGATGCACTCGGAGGATTACGTTCATCGCATCGGACGCACCGGCCGCGCTCTCGCCATCGGCGACGCGATCAGTTTCATCACGCCGGAAGACCGGGGACCGTTGCATTCACTCGAACGTTTCATCGGTCGCGGGATCGTGCGAAAAAAGGCGGAAGGCTTCGATTATGAAGTGGCCGCGCCGGCGGGCGAGGGCAGGGGAGAGCGCCGCCATTTCCAGCCAAAGATCGAACCGAAGTTGCCGGGAAATTCTGCGCGCGGGAGCGGCGAACCGGCGCAGCGAAATGGCGGACGGCCTCCACGTGGTTTTTCATCGACGAGACCGCCGAGGAGATCTTACCGACGACATCGGTAAGGAAAGTAAGAAGGAAGAATTAGGAATTAAGAAAGCAGACGCGACCTTTGCCGAGACTACGGCGTGCCAAGGGGTTGACTCCGAAAGCTTTCGCGAGCAGGGAAGTTGAACCATGGCGGAGCAGGACTTAAACGCGATCGCGTTTCCGACCTTCGATGAGGCGCAGATGGCGCGGATCGAGAAGTATGCGAGCGGAACGCCGAAGAAATTCCAAGCCGGCCAAGCCTTGTTTCACGTGGGGGATCGCGACGTCGAGTTTTTCGTCATCAAGTCCGGTGAAGTGGAGATTGTCGATGAAAGCGGCGACCAGCCAAAGACGATGATGACGGTGGGCGCCGGACAATTCACCGGCGACGTCGGGCATTTGACGGGCAATCCGAAGGTGGTGAGCGGCATCGCGAAGACGGATTGTGAAGTGTATCAAATATCGGTCGAAACCTTGCGCGGGCTCCTCAATCAAGATCCGCGGCTGAGCGATCTGATTCTGCAGGCGTTCATTGCCCGCCGGCAAGTGATGCGAGAGTCGGGGGATTTTATCGGGCTGCGCGTGATTGGCTCCCGCTATTCGCGCGATACGTTTCGCGTGCGCGATTTTCTGGCGAAGAACCGAGTGCTGTTCACCTGGCTGGATTTGGAAGGCGACCCAGCGGTGAGCCAGGTGATCGAGCAATTCGGAGTGAGCGAAGCCGAAACGCCTATCGTCGCCTGCGCGAGCCGAGTACTGTTGCGCAATCCGTCGAACCTTGAATTGGCCGAAACGATTGGCATTCGCCGGTCAGTGGAGCACACGGTTTATGATCTAGCCATCGTTGGCTCGGGACCGGCGGGATTAGCGGCGGCAGTTTATGGCGCCTCCGAAGGATTGAGCACGATCGTGCTGGAAAGTACGGCACCGGGAGGTCAGGCCGGGAGCAGCATGCGGATCGAGAATTATTTGGGATTTCCAACCGGAATCACCGGCGGCGAACTGACCGATCGAGCTGTTCTCCAAGCCGAGAAGTTTGGTGCGCGTATTTCCATTCCAACGCCGATAAGCAAGTTGAGCTTTGACAAGGCCTACTCCGTTCTCGAATTGGATGGCGGCGAAAGTGTTACGGCCAAATGTTTACTCATCGCAACGGGAGCGGAGTACCGTCGCCTCAATGTGGAGCACTGCAGCCGGTTTGAAGGCGCTGGTGTTTATTATGCAGCCACGGCTAACGAAATCGAAATGTGCCGCGGGACGGATGTCGTGCTCGTGGGCGGCGGCAATTCCGCGGGGCAGGCGGCCGTTTATCTTTCGCAGAACGCCCGCAAGATCTTCATCCTGATTCGCGGCGACGATCTTTGCAAAAGCATGTCGAGTTATCTCGCCCATCGGATCATGAATACACCGAACATCGAGATTCTTCGCTGCACCGAGGTCGCGAGCATGAATGGCGATGGTCATCTGAGTTCGATCGAAATCCTGGACAAGCTTACTGAAAAGAAGCGGACGATCGAAACCGGAGCGCTTTTCAGTTTCATCGGCGCGACACCGCGGACTGATTGGTTGCCGGCCGAAATCGAGAAGGACGAGAAAAGTTTTGTGCGCACTGGAATTACTTTGGCGGATTCGCCGCACTGGACGCTGAAGCGGCAGCCGTTCCTGTTGGAAACGAGCCGGCCGGGTGTGTTCGCCGCTGGCGATGTGCGCGCAGGTTCGGTCAAGCGTGTCGCTTCCGCCGTCGGCGAAGGTTCGATGTCGGTGCAGTTCGTCCATGAGTATTTGAAAACAATGTGATTGTTATGGCTAACGAAACCTGCGCCCACATTTCCGCGATTGCGACAATCAAACAGGCCAAGCTTCGCGAGTGCGCGGAGTGCGTGAAGATCGGGGCACAATGGGTGCACTTGCGGACCTGTCAGGAATGCGGCGCGACGCTGTGTTGCGACGATTCGCCAAACCAACACGCGAGTAAACATGCGCGCGCGAGCGGACATCCGGTGATTGCGTCGTCGGAAACTGGCGAGCGCTGGCTCTATTGCTATCCGGATGAAGCGTTCGCGGAATACTGAGCAGTTTCATCCACAGATTAGTAAATCCATTTTCACAGATTCAGAATGCAGAACAAATCTGCGTCAATCTGCGGCTGATTAATCTGGAATCCAGGAAACCAAGATCGGCAATTAGTTAGGAAAGCAGGAAGGCAGGAACAAGAACCGAAACGATAGAAGGAATCTGCGTCAATCTGCGGATCATTAGTCTCACGCCGTTTTCTTCGCCGGCATGAACTTGTTGAGCAGCGCGTTGGTCCCTTTTTCCAAAACGATTCCCCACGCACTGAGCACGGCCATCGTTGCCAAAGCGATGAGCAAGAACATCCAGATTGGTTGCTCGCGAATGCGCAGTCCGAGCCAGATGACATAAGGTTGATGCACGAGATACAAACCGTAGGAGAATCCGCCGACGAGGCCGATCACTTTGGTCGCGCGCGCAAACCGCGCAATGATTCCGGCGACGCCAACCGTTACCAGAAAGAAGCAGCCGCCGGTACCGAGATCGACAAAAATATAAGTGTAGCCGTTGTGGTAAAGCTGTAGCGCCGCGGGATAGAGCAGCAATCCGGTCACCAATGCTGCGCCGCCGAGGAAGAACCGTTCCGCCCGGGCCGGCGACTGGCTGTACCACATTCCCAGCGCCATACCGAAAGCGAATTCAGGCAGCCGGCAGATGGCGAAGCCGCCCAGTAACCACAATCCATCCTGCGGATAAACGATGAGCAACAGGTAGCGCGCGAAAAATCCGACGGCACATGCGATCAACAAAAATGTCCATGGTCCGAGTTTTCTCGCCGTCCAGAAGAGCAGGGGAAAGATCAAATAAAGCTGGATGAGCATGGAGAAATACCACCAGGCTGCATTCAGGTACATAAAGTTCATGGTGATATCCACGAACCGCAGGCCGAGCAGGCTGAGCACGATGCGACTGTCGACCTGTTCAAAGCGCGCGACGAAAGGCGAAAGCAAATAAACTAAATGCGCGACCCAGTACATCGGATAAAGACGCAAGAGCCGCGCGCGATACCACTTTCCCCATGCCACCGGCGCTGATGCCGCGCGGCTCGCGGTCGATTGCATGAGCACCCAACCGCTCAGGATGATAAAAGCGCCGACCGCATGAAAACCGAGTCCGGAAACAAATAGCCAGACGTTTCCGAGAATGGTGATCGCGCTGCTGGCGAGATTACTCCAATCGTCTGGTCGAAGCGATCCGTGCTCGAAGTAGGTCGTGAAAAAATGAAAGTAAACAACCGTTAGGATCGATAATCCCTTTGCCACATCGAGCCAGACAAGTCGCTTCATCGCCGTCCGACTTAGCAGCGCCGGAGCGAAGTAGGAAGTAAGAAGTAGGATCTATCAGTTTCGCTTATCGAAGACGCCATTGATTTCGGCGAAAGGAACTGCGGCGGCGAAGGAATCAAAGGTACCTGTCTCGGCAATGCTGCGCGCAGAACGGATGAACGCGCCCCACGCGACACGCGCCAGGGTTGAGCCGACAGAAATGCGGCGCACACCGAGATCGGCGAGACGGGAAACGGTAAGTTCTTTGCTCGGGCTCGACACCAAAACATTGACCGGCCTCGGAGCGACCGCTTTCACGATTTGTTCGATCTCGTCGAGTTTGGTAACGCCGGGCGCGTAGAGACAATCGGCGCCCGCTTCAGCGTAAGCGACGAGTCGATCGAGAGCGAAACGGAGTGGATCGGGTTGCCCAACGAGCCATGCTTCACAGCGTCCCGTCAACACGACTGGAACTCCCGAGGAATCGATCGCACTGCGTGCGGCGCGGATGCGTTCGACGGCCGCACCTTTTTCGTAAAGTGGTGCAGCACTGCGTCCGGTGTTGTCTTCGATCGACAATCCGGCGACGCCCGTCGCGATGCAGCGTGTCACGTTTGCGGCCACGCCTTCGGGATCGTCCGCATGTCCCGATTGGAAATCCGCATTCACGGGAAGTGGTGTTGCTGCAACAATTTGTCGGATGTGCGCGAGCATGTCCTCGAGCGGAAGAGCGGGCGTTGCATCCGGCACCCCGCGAGTAAAAGCGACGCCGGCCGACGTTGTCGCGAGCGCTTGAAATCCGAGATGTTGCAGATACATAGCCGTTCCCACATCCCAGGGGTTTGGCAGGACAAAACATCCTGACTCGTGCATTGCCCGAAATTTTGCGACGGCGGAAAGTTGGCTGGCCTCGTTCATGTCCGGACTTTGAATTTGTTTCTACGAACGCAGTTGCTCTACTTCTGATCAACCCTCAAAACGAATTGTAGTTATTCCATTTTTCAAGCATGCCTATACGTCTCGCAGACAGCGCTTTACAAAGCTTAAAAAAAGGATTGACGATTCTTCCAAAATTTCGTCTTCTTACATTCTTCAGGAAAACCAGAACA
>OBLT010000995.1_pt1 | contig 18443 bp, 19 predicted proteins | sample 1518721 | NCBI WGS metagenome assembly OBLT01 (sample SAMEA3539307, study PRJEB22396) | soil metagenome | biome: tundra; feature: field; material: soil | place: USA | collected 2010-05 | depth 0.15 m | reverse complement strand
GGTCGCCGGTGCGGCCAGCCCGCTCATCACCAGGCTGCTGCTGGAGCGCGGCGCCGTGCCCGGCGACCACGATCTGTACCTGGCGGGGTTCGCTGACGACAACCACGAGTGCCTGCGGCTGCTCCTGTACCACGCCGCCGATGTCGCCCAGCTTGCCCGGATGGCGCTCGCCGCCCCGATCAGCCTCAACGACGCAGAGGGAGTACATCTGCTGCTGGAGGCCGGGGCCGATCCCAACCGCTACGCCGACGACGCCGACCCGCTGTCACCGGTGATCTATGCCGCCATCGATCCGGCTGCTCCGCCGAACTAACCGGCCTGCTCCTCGGCTACGGCGCTGACCCGCACATCCCCGGTCCCGGCGGGCGCTCGCCCTACGTCCTGGCCGTCACCCAGGGCCGGACCGGGCTCGCCATGCTGCTGCGCCAGCACGGCGCCGATGTCACCGTCACCGGCGCCGGCCGGCTGCTGGCCGCCTGCCAGGACGCGGACCGGGCCAAGGTCGAGCGGCTGCTGGCCGCCGACCCCGGGCTGCCCGGTCGCATCCCCGCCGCGCAGCAGGCCGCGGCGATGATCCACGCCGCCGAGAGCGGCAACACCGCGGCCATCACGCTGCTGCTCGACCTCGGCTTCCCCGTTGACGCCCGCGGTGACGACGGAGGTACGCCCCTGCACGCCGCCGCCTACTCCGGCAGCGCCCCCGCCGTCCGCCTGCTGCTCGACCGCGGCGCCGGCGTCGAGGCCCGCGACACCACCTGGGACAGCACCCCGATGGAGTGGGCCGCCATCGGCAGCGGAGAACAACCCGCCAGCCACCCCCACCCCGACTGGACCGGCACCGTGCAAGCCCTGCTCGACGCGGGCGCCTCAGCCCGGGACATCACCCTGTCACCCGATGACCCCGAGCCACCCAGCCCCGAAGTCGCCGCTCTCCTGCGCCGCCACGGCGGCCAGTAACCTCCGTCCTCCCGCCCCATCCTGAGCCCGCTACCCCTACCGTCCTCCCGCTGAGCGGGCCGCATGCCCGGGACCTGCTGACGGCGGCCCACTGGACCAGGTATGACTACTTCCCGACCGCTCGGGCCAGGCAGCAGGCCGCGCTGGAGGTGTGCCAGCGCTGCCCGTCCTGGCCGAGTGCCGCGAGTGGGCGCTGTCCGGGCGGCACCTGCTGGGCACGATCGTGGGCGGGATGACGCCGGACGAGCGACGACGTGAGTGGCGGACGCGGATACCCTGCCAGGGTAACCACACCAGAGCTGGCTTGCGCGCCGAGCTGCTGGCCCTGATCATCAGCCAGCCAGGATGGCCGGCCGGTTACATAGAGCAGTTGCCGAGCGGGTCTGGCGTGCCACCGGGAAGGACTGGACGGGCTGCTTGCCTGCCTCGCCAAGCGTATGCGGGAGTGAGCGACGCGTGTTGCCGCCGGTCGGCTGGCTTGGTATGACGTGACGCGAAAGGTGCCGACCTCGGGTTCCGTGAAGGGGGCTAGGACACGAGTAGCATGTGATACCGGGGAAAGGACTCGTTGTGCCCGGTCCACCGCAGCAGGAACGGTCGCCCGATCTCGGGTCTCTTCGGGCGGCTCGGAGGCAGATTCTCGCGGCCGCGTCCGAGCGCGGCTTGCGTGACGTGCGTGTGTTCGGTTCGGTAGCTCGCGGGGATGCGGTCGAGACGAGTGACGTGGATCTCCTGGTAGCTCCGGGTCCGGACACCACGCTGTTCGACCTCAGCGGTTTTGCGCTTGACGTTGAGGAGATCGTCGGACGTCATGTGGACGTGGCCACGCCGCGCGGCCTGAAGGCGCGCATTCGGGACCGGGTCTTGGCAGAGGCCGTTGCCCTGTGAGAGACGACCGTGAGCGTCTGGCGGACGTCTTGGCTGCGATCGAGAGGATCAGGCGCCACGTCCAGGACGACCGGGCGCGCTTCGACATCGACGAACTGCTGCAGAGCGCGGTGCTTCACTGGATAGAGATCATCGGTGAAGCGGCACGAGGCGTCAGCGATAAGGTTCGCGCCGCGCATCCTGAAGTGCCCTGGCGCGTGATCACCGACATGCGCAATCGGGTGAGCCACGGCTACTTTGATATCGATCTCGACGTCGTGTGGAACACGGTGACGCGCGACTTGCCGAAACTCCAGGAATCTGTCATCCGGATCCTTGCCGAGCTTGACCTGGAAGCAGAAGACTCACGATAAGTAGCCTTCCGGCCCGGCGCTGGCTGATGGAGACTTTGGACCCGTCGACTTGACGAGCACCGATTATGCGCGGATCGCCGACCTGGTGAATACGTATGAGCACCTTCCGCTGGGAGTCACCGATGCCTCGGATGTCGCTATTGCCGAACCGCTCGGGCTTACCGAGGGGCGGCGTTAGACCGTCGTCACCTAACGGTGTCCGGCTGAGCGCTCGGATGCGCTGATCCTTCTGCGCTGAAGTCTGTAAACGACAGCGCTCTTCGCAGTTGCATAGCGTGATCAACGGAGCATTGTTATTGGTTCGAACAATTTCAGATCGCCGATTAGCGCGCCTCAGAGTCGGCCCGGCCAAGGTGGCTGCCCGCACTCAGATCGGCCCATACTGTGCGCGGCGGGCAGACGTTCCTCTCGCTGCTTTGAGTGTGCGAAATTTGGGATCGGGAAGAACGTGGTAAAGGCCCGGGATCAGACGCTTACACCGGACCGACCACCCTGCTCACGATCCAGGCGTGCTTGCCAACCTGCCGGACGCGGGTGAATCCGCACTGCTCGAAGAGTTCGACGGTCGCGCTGTACAGGAAACGGCCCTGCGCCGCGCGGCCGGTGGTCACCTCGGGGATGGCCTCGACGAGGCCGCCGCCGGCCTGGGCGATCTGGTCGAGCGCGCCTTCCAGCGCCGCCCGTGCGATGCCCTGGCCGCGATGGTTCTTATCGACGTAGAAGCAGGTGATGCGCCAGTGCGGATGTGGTGGCGCGTCCTTGTCGTACTCGCGCTTGTGCTTGATGCTCGGGAGTTCCTCGGGGCTGCCGTACTGGCACCAGCCCTGTGCGGTGCCGTTCTCGTCGAGGACGAGCGCGGCGTGAGCGCGACCTGTCCGGACCCGGTCCTCCTTAACCGCGCGATGGCTGATCCCCTTCTGCTCGCGCTCTGGGTGGAAACCGATGCACCAGCACCCGCCGAAGATCCCGTTGTTGCGCTCGACAAGCTCCGCGAAGGCATCCCAGGTAGAGGCGTCGAGGGGCGGGGTGGTAAACGGCATCGTCGAGTCCTTTCGGGCGTGAGTGCTCTTGTCTTCCCGGCTGACGGGCTTGATTGGCGGGAACGACGATGAGCTATCCGGTCCTGTCTGGGCCGCCATATCAGTCCTGAGCCGCCACTTCAGCAAGGAGCCGGGCAAGTTCGTTCGGCTTGCTGAACATCGGCCAGTGGCCTGAGTCGATGTCGACGAACTCGAGGTGCTTGGCCTTGGCCAGTTCGGGCACGTCACTGGTGCCGATCCACTCCCGGGCCTCGGCGGGGGTGAATTCGGGGCACACGATGACGACCGGGACGTCAAATCGCCGCTCGTCCCTTAGGTGTACTACGCCCTTGGTCGCGCCTTCGGGGACGGGGATCGCCGCAGCCGCGATTCTGCGCTTGGTGTCCTCGTCGAGGTCAGCGGAGTCTGGTCCCTCGAACGGGCCCCAGCCGGGGAAGGGCAAGACGCCGTCCGTGGTCTCGAAGCCACCGAAGTAGGGCTGCCCGTCGGAGGACGGGAAGCCGCCGATGAGGGCGACCTTTGCCACCTTCTCCGGGCGCGCGTCAGCGGCCAGCCAAGCCAGAGTGCAGGCAGCGGAATGCCCCACCACCAGCGGCTTTCCCGATGATGCGTCGATCGCGGCGAGCACCGCCGCCACCTGCTCGTCGAGCGTGGCAGAAGTTGGCGTCATGCGCTCGCTGCGGTGGTCGTGGACCGCTTCGTGGACCGAGCCACCTGTGCAAGCGGTGCAATTAGTGTCATCGGCGGCACGACTCCGTGGTATTCGTGCAGGTAGCGCGCCCGGAGCGCCAGGTCAGGCTTCTCATAATCCGCCGGTCGTGGGTTCGAGCCCCACCCGCCCCACCGTATGTCACCTGTGTAGACGTTCGAAATGTCCCCGCTATCGTCCCGGCCCCGTTCACCCGAGTTCTAGGCCGTCGATCTGCGGGATGCCCTCACCTTTAGCTTCCGGCCCAGCCGCGGCCGAGGTGCCAAACCGACACCGTCTCGGCAGTGATGTCGTACATCACCCGGTAGCGGCCGATGCGCAGTCGCCGTCGGTCAGGTGACCCGTAGGGGAACGATCTGGCAGCGCGGGGCTCATCGGCGAGCCGCGCGACCGCGTCGAGCATCTCACGGACCCCGTCGGGGTCGTCGCGGAGGAACCCGGCCGCTTGGTCGATCGCCTGGGCCTCCCAGATGACCTGGCGGGTCACCCGGCCAGGCCGAGCCGCCGCAGCGCCTCGTCGTGCGGTATATATGAGGTCTGCCCGGCGGCCTCCCGGGCACGCCAGTCCGCCAGCGCTGCCTTGTCTTCGGCGTCCTCTAGCTCCTGCGCGCTGGCGGCCTGTTCCAGGGCCTGCAGGCGCAGGAAGTCGGACACCGGCACCACCACCGCGGCTTGGCCGCCGAGGTGGATCACCTCATACGACCCGGTGTCCGGGCCGCTCGCCGGGATCCGGTCGGCTGGCTGGGCGGTCATCGTGCTGCCTCCTGTATGGGGCTTCCGGGCTTTGCTGTCCATCCTGGCATGCCTGCGGGCCCGCGAGGTGTCATGCCGCCGCAACCGCGCCGGGGTGTTCCCTGATTCCGTTGGCATCCCCTAGCGAGGACAGGCTGACCGCTAAGGACAGGCGTGGCCTGACCACGCTGTTCTGGGCGCACGTCGCGCCCTACGGTTCTTTCGCCAGTTCGACGGTGTTTGCTGGACGCCAATGACCCGCGACCCGGTGACCCGGGGCCTGCTAGACGAGCTCGGCTACCCCGGCACCTCGGCGGCCGGGAGGTCCCCTGCCCGCGCTGCGGCTCCCCGGCGGCGCGGCAGCGTGTGCCCACCAGCGGCCGCCGGCCGGGAGGTCCCGGTGTGTGACCGGCCGAGGCCCGGGCGGCCAGGACCAGCCTGTACGAACCGCGGCCCCGGCTTTGCCTATTCATGCCATTGCAGGCATGTGTTTCTGGAAGGTTGGCGGGTGTGCTCAGTGCGCCGGTGTCCTGAAAGAAGAAGCTAATCTAGCTATTGACTAAGTCATATTAGCGAACCTAGATTCGAAATCAGCACAAAGGAGGCTGTTATGGGAGCACCGGCCGCGCAGACTCCCGGCCTGATGCCGGGCATGCCGGACATCGATCTGGCCGTTCGGGCGCTCCCGCTGCTAGGCTGGGACGGCCTCGGCATCGTGGAGGCACGAGCCTGGAGCGCTCGCAGGCCAGCGCTGGCCCAGTCGATGCCGGCGGTCAGGCCGCCCGGCGGAGTTTGGGGCAGAACCAGAATCTGGGCATACTTCATGACAGCCTCCTCGCTGCTTACCCAGTGGGGAGGCACCCTTATTAACGGAACCGGGACGCGCACCGTCAGCTCACTGTCCGGCGCTCCAAGCGCATGGCCCTGTAGACGATCCGCACGTCCCGGGCAGCCGCCGGACCCGCAGAACTGGCACTGGACCTCGCTGAGGGGTCACGATGATGAGGGCGGTGACCGGCGGCACCTCAGGTGCACCAGTGACATCAATCACTGGCGTCGCAATAGTTCCCTAACCTCGCACTCACCGCAACAGGTTATTTTTCTCACTTTGATCCGGTCCCGTCCGTAAGGTGCCCCAGTGAGGTGATGACAAGGATCGAGCGGCCGAGGGCGACGATGGCGCGCTTGGAGCCGGCGGCCTTCAGCGCCTCCAGCTCCCGGTCATCATGCGCCGGGCAAAGATGTGCGATGCTCCGCGAGTTACGCCGGGAGGCGTACACGATCTGGACCGCGACCGCTCCCGGGGCCGTCTTCACCGTATAGATGCCCCCGGCCCGAAGACCGGGCCTCTCCGGGTGGTGCGGGCGGCGGGCCGGGGCGGTGATGATTGGCGGCATGGGAACTTCCGCAGACGCCGGTGACTGGCCGGCCGGGCAGGGGCGCACGCCGTACCTGCCTGAGCCGACCGGTCCGTGCCCGGTCGGTACCACGTCCTTGTGGCTGACAGACGTCTCCCGCCCCGATCCCTGGGCGCCGGGGGTGAGCGCACGGGAGCTGATGGTCTCACTGTGGTATCCGGCGGTGCCGTCGGACGGGCGGCGCGCCCGGTACATGACGCCAGCGGAGTCCGGACTCCAGCTCGCCAGCAGGGGCCTCACCGGCGTCCCGAAGGACGCGCTGAGCACGACCCGGACCAACGCGGTCAGCGATGCCACACCGGCCGGGAGTCAGCGCGCCCTGCCCCTGGTGGTGCTCTCACCTGGTTTCACCAATTCCCGCAGCGCGCTGACCGCCTTGGCCGAGGACCTGGCCAGCCACGGCTACGTCGCGGCCGGGATTGATCACACGTACGAGAGCTTCGCCACGGCCTTTCCCGACGGGCGGGTCACCACCAGCCTGGCCCGTGAGACACGTCGCAGGGGCACGGGGTTCTGGGAGAAGGTGGTGGCAGGCCGGGCAGCCGATGCCTGCTTCGTGCTCAATGAACTGACCGGTACACACCCGGCATGGCCGGGTGCCGGGCTGATCGACCCGTCCCGGATCGCGATGGCCGGCCACTCCATCGGCGGCGCAGCCGCCATCGCCGCCATGCTGGCCGACTCCCGCATCCGCGCCGGCATCGACATGGACGGCGCCACTGCCGCCCCGATCCCGGATGAGGGCCTGTCACGGCCGTTTCTCTTCCTGGGCAAGCAGTCCAACTACACCCCGGGAAGCGGAGGTGCCGTGACCACCTGGGAGCACGACTGGAAACTCCTGGCCGGGTGGAAGCGGTGGCTCCTGGTCGCCGGCACCGTGCATGCCTCGTTCACCGACCTCGCGCTCCTGGCGGATCAGATCGGCATCAGCATCGGCGCCGGCCTACCCGGAGCCCGGTCCCTGGACATCACCCGCGCCTACGTCCGGGCCTTCTTCGACCAGCACCTGCGGAGCAAACCACAAGCCTTGCTGGACCAGCCGTCACCACGCTACCCCGAGGTCACCTGCTGTTCGCCGGACTGAAACTCGCGCATAGCACACCAGCCAGAGCAAGAACGCGCCGCCGGGCTGTAAGAAATCAGGCCGCGCTGGCGTCACGTTCAAGTCGCATGATGCGTCGATCCGCAAGCCGTTACCGTTGCTCCTGCGACGTAGGATTCCGGAGGTGGACACGACAGCTCCGACACCTCAAGTCCTGGTGATAGGGCTCGATCCGTATCGGGTTCCCGGGCCCTGGGACCCCAAGCCGGTAGCTGACGCAATCGAGGTGGGAATAGCCCGGTTCGCTGAGCACGGCGTCGGCGTTGAGACTTGCCTGTTCGGCCTCGACGGTAGCGACGACGTGGAGGCGGTCGTCGCCGCTGCCTTGCGTGCCCGGCCGTGGGAGTGTGTCGTCATCGGCGGCGGCGTGCGGAACGAAGATCAGCTCGAGCTGTTCGAGCAGGTGCTCAATCTGGTGCGGCGATACGCTCCCGATGCTGCGATCGCGTTCAACAGCACCCCGGCGGACACGTTCGACGCAGCTGCCCGCTGGGTTGACGTTCCCGGACCGGCCAGCGCCAGTTAAGCCCTTCGGAGTGGTTTACGAGTGTTTATTGGCCCGCCGCTGCGGCAATGAGTTCCAGGATGCGAGCCGGGGGCAAGTGCTGCTCGTAGATCCGCACCCCGAAGGGTGAGAGTGCGTCCTCGATTGCGTTCACTACCGTGGGCGGTGCGACGATCATGCCACCTTCGCCCACGCCACGGAAGTTGACATCAGCGTCGAGCGGCACAGTCTCGAGGTGCTCGATCTCGATGCGGGGCACGTCACAGGTGGTCGGCATCAGGTAATCCATGAACGTGGCTGACTGGAAGCTGCCATCCTCGCCGTACGCTGATCGCTCGAGCAGCACCGCGCCGATGCCCTGCGCGACGCCGCCCCGGATCTGGCCCTCGACGACGGCGGGATTGATAAGGGCGCCGCAGTCTTCAACGGCGACATACCGCTCCACCTTCACGATGCCAGTCTCGGCATCGACTTCCACGATCGCGCAGTGAGTGCCGCCGGACCAGCCGCCTTGGCCGCCGTCGAACGTGGCCTCGACCTCAAGCGCGGCGTCCACATCGGCACTGAACTGCCCTGATGCCGCACGCCGCGCGACTTCGCTCACGGCGATCGCGCTCGCAGGATCGCCGCGCACCCAGACATTGCCGTCGGTGATCAGCAGGTCCTGCGCGCTGACCTCCATGAGATAGGCAGCGAAATCGAGCACCTTGGCCTTGAGCTGCCGGGCGCCGTGCAGCGCCACGCCTCCGGTCATGGTGGCCGACCGGCTGCCGCCGGTCAGCCCGAACGGGACGACGTCGCTGTCGCCGACCACGACGCGTACCTGCTCGAACGGCACGCCGAACTCGTCGGCGGCGATCTGGGCCAGGGTGGTCTGGTGGCTCTGGCCGTGCGGCATCTGGCCGGTGAACAGCGCGACGATGCCGTCTTCCTCGAGCCGAAGGCGCATGGACTCACTTCCTAGGGCGCCGTTGGGCCCTTCCGGGCGCGGGCCCGGAGCGGCTTCGATAAACGTTGCCACCCCGATGCCGAGATAGCGGCCTTGCGTTCGTGCCTCGGCCTGCCGGCGCCGGAACGCGGGGAAGTCCACCATCTGGGCGACCCGCTCCAGTGACTCGTTGGTCGTGACTCCCACCAGCGGAAGGCCGGTAATCATCGAGGCCGGCGGATCGGTGCGCGGGGCGACGTTGCGCAGCCGGATCTCGACCGGATCGAGGCCGAGATCTTTCGCGATGAGGTCCAGGACGCGTTCCCGCACGAACGTCTCGGACGCCCATGGCCCGCGATAGGCGACGTACGATGCCTTGTTCGTGATCGCCGCGGTTGACTCGAAACCCAGGGCCGCGAGCTTGTACGGACCGGGCAGCATCGCCTGCATGATGTCCGGGACCATCGTGCCCAGCCCGGGGTACGCGCCGGTGTCGACGACCATCTTCACGTCCAGCCCGAGCAGGTCGCCGTCGTTGCTGACCGCGGCCCGGACGTCGAAGCTCTCCTCGCGCGCCTGTCCCGACGCGGTGAGGTTCTCGCCGCGGTCCTCGACCCACTTGACCGGCCGGCCGAGATGACGCGAGGCGGCGGCAACGGCGAGCTCTTCGCGTGATGCGCCGATCTTCAGGCCGAACGAACCGCCGATATCCCCGGCCAGGACACGCACCTGCTCACCCTCGATGCCCAGGCGCGCGGCGACACCAGTCCTGGTGATGTGCACGCTTTGCGTTGCCGCGTAGAACGTCATGGCAGCTAGGTCGGCATCCCAGCTCGCGACGCAGCCGCGTCCCTCCATGGGCACGTTCTGGTGCCGGTGCACGTCGATGTGGAAGTCGATGACGCGATCAGCATTGGCGAACGTACTGGCGACATCGCCGAACTCGTTGCGCGAGTGCGGGCGGGCGATGTTGTCACCCAGATTCGCGAACAGCGGCGGGCTGCTCGGGTCGAGCGCGAAGGCGGCATTCATGACTGGAGGCAGGTCGTCATACTCGACCTCCACCAGCTCGCAGCCGTCCTCGGCGAGGTAACGGCTCTCGGCGATGACGACCGCCACGGGATCGCCCATGAAGCGCACCTTGTCCGTGGCAAGCAGGGTGAACTCCGGGGTGGGCCCCCCGGTACTGAAAAGAGCCAGCAGCGGATCCGGCGCCGGGACCGTCATCGCTTCCAGATCCGCTCCCGTCAGCGCCGCGACCACTCCGGGCAGCGCCCGCGCGGGCGAGACATCGACCGAGAGCACACGGCCGTGAGCCAGCGGCGAGCGCACGAACGCAGCGTGCAGCATCCCGGGCAGCTTGATGTCGTCGACGTACCGGCCTGCGCCGGTAAGGATACGCGGGTCTTCCGAACGCTTGATGCTCGCGCCGGTGTAGCGCTCAGCCACGATTTCTGCCATGGTCTCCCTGCCTCAGCGTTCGCGGTTTCGCTCGGCGGCCAGCAGGACGCCATCGATGATGCTCTGGTAGCCAGTGCACCGGCAGATGTTGCCGGAGAGCGCTTCGCGGATCTGCTGCTCGCCGGCGTCAGGGTGGTCGCTGAGGAACGCCGTAGCCTGCATGATGAACCCCGGCGTGCAGAAACCGCACTGGAAGCTATGCGAATCCCACATGGCTTGCTGCAGTGTGCCCAGCCCGCCGTCAGGGGCAAGTCCCTCGATGGTCGTTACCTCGCTGCCGGCGGCCTGGACCGCCAGCATCAGGCACGAGCGCACCGTCCGGCCGTCGACGATGACCGTGCACGCTCCGCAGACCCCGTGCTCGCAACCGACGTGTGTGCCGGTGAGATCGAGGTCATCCCTGAGGAAGTCCGCCAGCGTCTTGCGCGCCTCCGGCGAACCCGTGCACGTCGCGCCGTTGACCCTCAGGGTGATGTCCGCCATCAGTCACTGCCTCTCGCGGGCGTTGTCCGCAGCTGCTTGCAGGCCACGACGCACGATGGCGGCCGCGACCGTCTTCCGGTAGTCCGACGACCCGTGAAGGTCGGCTGGCGGGTCGATATCGTCGGTGGCGCGGCGGGCCGCCTCATCGAACAGTTCCGCCGACGGCCTCTCGCCGACTAGCAGGTCCTCCGCGGCGGCAGCCCGGACCGGCACATCAGAAACGCCGGCGAACGCCAGCCGGGCATCGCTGATCACCCCGCCGGAAATCACCAGTGACACCGCCAGGCCGACAATGGCGAAGTCACCGTGACGCCGGGCGACCTCCTGGAAGCTAACCCCCGTGCCCCGTCCTGCGGCCGGGAACCGAACCTCAAGCAGCAGCTCGTCAGGACGGCGTGACGTGGTGAGGTAGCCCTCGAACCACTGCGCCGCCGGGATCACCCGGTCACCCGACGGGCCGCGCACCACGAACTCGGCATCGAGCGCCCGGGCGACGGCCGGCAACTCGGCGGCCGCATCGGCATGCGCCAGGCTGCCCCCTATCGTGCCGCGGCTGCGGATTGCTTCATGACCGATCAATGGCAGAGCGGCCGCCAGCAACGGCACGGCGTCGGCGACGACCTCGGATTCCTCGGCAACGTACTCCCGCGTCATGGCGCCGATCGCCACCCAGCCGTCAGTCGCCGAGACCCCGGACAGCTCATCTAGGCCGTTGATGTCGATGACTACCTCCGGGCGGGCCAGCCGCAGCGCCAGCAGCGGTATCAAGCTCTGGCCGCCGGCCAGCACGCTTGCCTCGTCAAGGTGCTCGGCCAGCAAGTCGATAGCTTCAGCAACGGTCGTCGGTGCCTCGTACTCAAAAGGAGGCAGCTTCATCAGCATGGGCCCTTCGATCGGGTGGCAACTCTTCCCTAGCCCGCCAAGGCTCCTTAGTTACCCTAACAATCATGGCGGCGGCAACTACTGCCACCATAGTCCGGAACTCCGCCGGGTCTCCTCCTACCAGACCGGGGCAGCCAGCCCCTGCCGGAGAAGATCTCGGCGGTGTCTCCACCGCTACAGAACGGCCCGTTCGGCATTGTCTTTGCTGGACATGCAGGCAGGGCGACCAGCGTCCAGAACGGCTATAGGCGTGGTACCAGCTCGGCGTCCAGGCGCGGAGCCGGCACCGGAGCTGATCGCCGCCACCAAAGAAGCTCCCGTGACCAGGGTAAACGCTGAACCGGAAGTTCAAGGTGACCGGGATCGCGGCCGTGCATCGCGTCGGCGACCTGGCGATCGGCGACCTGGCGGTGGTCGTGGCGGTGTCCTGCCCGCACCGCGCCGAGGCGCTGGACGCCTGCCGGGCGCTGATCGATGAGCTCAAGGCCACGGTGCCCATCTGGAAACACCAGCGGTTCGCCGACGGCGCCAGCGAATGGGTCGGCAGTGCCTGATCCCCGGGCGCCGGTCCCCAGGTTAGGCGTCCGCTGATCTGGCAAGCTCGGACAGTTCGTAGAGGACGAGGCTAACCTCACCAGGATCGAAGTTTCCGTAGTGTTCGCCGTACTGGTCCACCCACTGATAAGCGGTCTCGGTGATCGTGGCGCGGTCGGCCGTGGCCAGCGCGGCTCGCAGCCCCGGCGGCGCGGCGAAGATCTTGCTGCTGGAACGAGGGCGGTCATCGGCGACTATCCGCGGCTGGGCAGTACCTTCGGGGCTCCGTCCGGTCAGGATGCCCTCCCATTCGGTCAGAGCCGAGCTGGGAGGAAGCGATCGCGCATCGTGGTCTCGAAGGCTGAACCAGGGTCCCTGTCCAGACTCTGCGCTGCATCGACGTCATCACCAGCGCTGAAGAACCTGATAGGAATGCTCACCAATCCATCATGCCCGACCAGCAACGCTGACCGAGTAACCAGCCACGGCGCGAGAGCCTGCCAGCTCGCCGGGACCTGCCTAAGCACGGGTGCGGATGACGGGCCTTTCGGCTTAAATGGTAATTGTGTCCAGGCAGCAGCGCAGGCACGTCCACCTCACGCATTGGGGTGCGGCGGAGATTGAAAGCGACGGGCGACGGCTGACGTCGGTGCGTCCCTGGCGGGATGACCCTGCCCCCAGCCGGATCCTGGAGAACCTGGCCGCGGCGCATCGTCACCCGGCGCGGGTCGACCAGCCGCACATCCGCCAAGGGTGGCTGGAGCACGCTCCGGGCGCGGCGGCCAGGGGCAGCGACGTGTTCGTGCGCGTGTCCTGGAATACGGCGCTCGACCTGCTGGCCACCGAACTGCGCCGGGTGTACGGCAGCTATGGCCCGGATGGCGTATACGGCGGGTCTTATGGCTGGGCCAGTGCGGGCCGGTTCCACCATGCCCAAAGCCAGCTGCACCGGTTCCTGAACTGCCTGGGTGGCTACGTCCGCTCGGTGAACAGCTACAGCTTCGGGACCTCCTCGGTGCTGCTTCCGCACGTGGTCGGGGACATGGACCTGGTCATGGCGGGTGCCACGGCGTGGCCTGTGATAGCGGAGCACACGGACCTGCTGGTGGCGTTCGGCGGGTTGTCACCGAAGAACTCCGCCGTGGCCTCGGGCGGTATCGGGCGGCACACCATGGCTCCGGCGCTGACCTCCGCCGTGGCGCGCGGGTGCCGGCTGGTCTCAGTCAGCCCGCTGCGCAGCGACACCGACGCTAGCCTGGGCGCCGAATGGATCGCTCCGGTGCCCGGCACCGACGCCGCGCTCATGCTCGCGCTGTGCCACGTCCTGGACTCCGAAGGGCTCGCCGACCGCTGCTTCCTGGACCGGTACACGGTGGGCTACCCGCGGTTCGCTGGCTATCTGCGCGGTGACGGCGACGGGGTGCCGAAGACCCCGGAGTGGGCGGCCGCCCTGACCGGCATTGCGGCTGAGCGGACCCGCGCGCTGGCCCGCCAGATGGCGGCCGGGCGAACGATGATCACAGTCAGCTGGTCGCTGCAGCGCGCCGAGCACGGGGAACAGCCGGTCTGGCTGGGCCTGGTGCTGGCCGCGATGCTCGGCCAGATCGGCTTGCCTGGCGGCGGCTTCGGGCACGGGTACGGGTCGAGCGGCGACGTCGGGAACCCCCGCCGGCTGTCGGCGCCGCGTCTGTCGCAGGGTGCGAACGGCATCAACTCCTACATCCCGGTGGCCAGGATCGCGGACATGCTGCTGCATCCTGGCGCCGCCTACGACTACGACGGGCAGCGCCGCCGTTACCCGGACGTCAAGCTTGTCTACTGGTCCGGCGGCAACCCGTTCCATCACCACCAGGACCTCGCCCGGCTGCGCGAGGCGTTCGCCAGGCCGCAGACCGTGGTGGTGCATGACCCGTTCTGGACCGCCACCGCGCGGCACGCGGACATCGTCCTGCCCTCGACGATGTCGGTCGAACGCGACGATCTCGGCGTCGGCGGCGGCGACTCGACCCTGTTCGCCATGCCGCAGCTGACCGAACCGTATGCGCAGGCGCGCAATGACTATGCCACCTTCGCCGCCCTAGCACAGCGGCTGCAAGTAGGGGAGGCCTTCACCGAGGGGCGGACCGCGGGCCAGTGGCTGCATCACCTGTACGGGCAATGGCGCTCGGACATGCACGCAGCAGGCTACGAGATGCCGCCGTTCGAGCAGTTCTGGGCGGCCGGGTCGCTGGAAATCCCGGTGCCCGACCCCGACCAGGTGCTGCTGTCCGCCTTCCGCCGCGACCCGGCAGGCTTCCCTCTCAGCACGCCGAGCGGAAAGATCGAGATCTTCTCGGCGACCATCGACAGCTTCGGCTACGCCGACTGCCCCGGACACCCGGTCTGGCTCGAGCCGGCCGAATGGCTCGGCCGTCACGCCAGCCGCTACCCCCTCCAGCTGGTGGCCAACCAGCCCCGCCGCCGTCTGCACAGCCAGCTCGACGTCGGCGCCTACAGCCAGGAGGGCAAGATCCGCGGGCGTGAGCCGGCCGCGATGAACCCGGCCGACGCGGCCGTCCGGGGCATCGCCGACGGCTCGTGCGTCCGCATCTTCAACGACCGCGGCAGCTGCCTGGCCGGGGTCACGCTCACCGAGGACGTCCGGCTCGGCGTGGTGCAGCTGTCCACCGGCGCCTGGTATGACCCCGATCCCGCCGACCCGTCCTTCTGCCGTCACGGCAACCCGAACGTGCTCACCGCCGACCGGCCCAGCTCCGCCCTCTCCCAGGGCACGACCGGCCAGCTCGCCATGGTCGAGATCGAGCCATACGCTGCCACGCCGCCCGAAGTCTCGGTCCATCGCCCGCCAGTGACGGCGGAGCCGATCAGATGACGGCCATCAGGTCAACCGGGCGTGCTTCCTGGAACTGGCCCGTCGCGGCGTGGTTCGCTCATGCTTTAGCCAGTGCTGACGACGTGATAGAGCGCGGGATTCATTGGCCAGCGCAGGTCAGATCCTGCTTCCTGGAATCCCTGGCTGCCGATCGCAGCACTGAATTCGTCTTCTGACGTCCAGTGCGCGATGTTCACGAACCGGAACCGCGCATCGTGCAGTGACTGATGCAGCGCGGTCTCGATATGCGCTGGAAAAGTCCTGAGATAGTCGCGGGTCTTCTCCCACGCCGCGATGAACTCCTCGTCCTCGCCAGCTGGCACCTCAAAGATGTTGATCAAGGTAACGCTCATGATTGTGCCGTCCTCCGTTGTGAATCGCTCTCGGAGGTCGTGGCCCTGGCGGCAGCGTTCGCCATCGCGGTCCTGGCCACGCCCGCGGGGATCTCCGGGGCGGTGCTGCTGCTCCCGTTTCAGGTCAGCGTGCTGGGCACGCCGAGCCCGGCGGTCACGCCGACCAACTTGCTCTACAACGTGGTGGCTACCCCGGGTGCGCTGTACCGGTACTGGCGGCAGGGGCAGACCGGCGGCAGGCTCGCCCTGGTCCTCATCGCGGGCACGTTGCCCGGCGTGATCGCCGGATCGGTCATCCGGGTGGAGCTGCTGCCCGGCGCCCGCGTCTTCGACCTCGTGGTCGCGGCGGTGCTCTTGCCCCTCGGCGCATGGCCGGCCTTGACCAGGCCGACCCGGCCCGGAACCGAACCCCGGCCTGCGCGCACCGTCCCCCTGGCCGCGCTGATCCTGCTCGCGGCGGCGGTGGGCTGCGTCGGCGGGATCTACGGCATCGGCGGCGGCTCGATCCTGGCTCCCGTCCTCATCGGCACCGGACGGCCGCCTCGCGAAGTTGCCCCGGCCTCGCTGGCGTCCACCTTCGTGACCTCGGTAGCAGGAGTGATCACCTTCCTGATTCTCTCGGTCCATCACCACGGGCCGGTCGCCCCCGACTGGCCGACCGGAGTCGCGCTGGGCATCGGCGGCCTGGCGGGCGCGTACCTCGGTGCCCGGATCCAGCAGCGGCTCCCCGACACGCTCATCCGCCGGACGGTGGGCGTCCTGGCGGCAGCTATCGGTGCCCGCTACCTGTGGTCGGGCCTTGGCTGAGGCTCAGGACTACGGCATGCTCACCTCATGCACGGCCTGAGCGACACCTTCACCTGCGGCCGCCGGCCGGTCAGCGCAGGGCCCGAGCGGCTCATTGACAATTTCGGGCTGAACGAACCGTGGCTCCTGTTCTGCGGAGAAGCTGACCGCGTACCGGGCGAATGCCGAGAAGTTTGCGCAGGTGAAACGCTGTTAGCGGTTAGCTCGCCGCCGGCTCGGCCGGCTCGACCTCGACTTTGGTGTCGGAGAATGTCGGGGCATTGCCGAGGTCGGCGAACACGAACGGGTTGACCGCGTTGACGGTGGAATGGCCCTTGGCGTTCTTGCGCCAGGCCCCCATCGGCGCCATGACCACTCCGGGGGCGATCTCGTCGGTGACCCGGGCCAGAGCGACAAACTGGCCGCGGTCGTTGAACACCCGGACGTACTTGCCGTCGGTGATGCCGCGCTCCGCGGCATCGTGCGGGTGCACGGTCACCGCCTGCTCGCCTTGAACGCGGCGCTGGGCGGCCTGGTCGCCGGCGCTGGAGTTGAGGTAGGCGTGAGATTTGGGGGAGATGAGGTTCAGCCGGTATCCCGTATCGGCCGTCTCGCGGGGCGGCACGTAGTGCGGCAGAGGGTCGACAGTGCCGCCGGGCTGGTGCTCGTCGGAGCCCTGCCGGAACAGCGGGAGCACGAAGTTGCCGGCCTGCTCGGCGATCGAGGAGCGGAACTCGACCTTGCCCGACGGGGTCGGGAAGTTGCCTTCGGCGTGCGGAGCGTACTGGTCAGCGGGGGGCAGGTTGAGCCTGGCCCAGCCGCTCTGGCGGAGTGATTCCAGGGTGATTCCGGCCATGGCCGGCGCGGTCCAGTCGAACGCCTCGGCCATCATCTGCTCGTCGGTGCGGGTGAAGCATTCCTCGGTGAAGCCCATCCGGGCGGCCAGGCGCCGGAACAGCTCGGTGTTGGAGATGGCCTCGCCGACCGGCTCGATGGCCGGGGTGTTCAGCGTGACGTACAAGTGGCCCCAGCTGAACATGATGTCGTGCTGCTCCAGCTGACCGGCATGACTGTTTCCGGGCCGTGCTCGGCGATCGCAGACCGGAACCGCCCGGCGATCTCATCCAGCGCCTCGTCCCAGGAGACCTGGGTGAACTGGCCGCTGCCCTTGGGGCCGGTGCGCCGCATCGGGTACAGCACCCGGTCCGCGCTGTAGGCCTTGTCGGCGTAGTTGTTCACCTTCACGCACAGCCCGCCGCGGGTGAACGGATGCTCGGGGTCGCCTCGTACGTCCACCGCGCGGCCGCCGCGAACCGAGACCAGCATCGCGCAGGTGTCCGGGCAATCATGCGGGCACGCGCCGCGCACGGTCACCGTCGTTTGCTCATCCACGGTGGCAGTCATGAAATCTCCCCACGGCCAGCCGTCGCCAGCATTACTACGCAGTATTCACCCGGCCATACCTTCGCCACAACGCCGGAGAAACAGTCGGCGACCTGACCGCCAAGCGCCCAGAAAACCGGCGACGCCCGGGTTTCCCCAGCTCAGCCGTAGCAAAAACGCCTCATTGCCGGTACTGGTGCGCCGCATCATGCTCTTCTCAGCGCACCACCAGGGTCCTGCCGAAGTTCAGGCAAGGAATGGTTGCGCAGGATCCTTGAGAACGACCTGGAAACCGTTGTTTGCGGAAAGCAAATGACAGTAGCCGTCGCAGAAACTGGCCAGGGTAAATGACTGGCTAATTGCCCCAAGTCAGTCGGTGCCTGTGCCGCCGACGGCAGCAGTGTCAGCCTCATCTAGGGCACGGGCGCGAACGTCCTGGTCAGAGCAGAAGCCCGCCCGGCTGGCCTTAAGGCACAGCAGGCCCAGAAGCCTGCCGTCGGCGCTGGTGACAGCGGCCCGCCGCCGCCCGGCTGCGGTCATCGCCGGGCACACTTCGGGCAGGCTGGCCCCGGCCGGCACTGTGCGGCCCGCGAGTCGTCCCAGCGGCGCAGCGGCAGCATCAAGTGCCTGGCACCCGGCGATGTCATCACGTTCCACGACAGCCTCCAGGTACCCGGCCGGGCTGACGATCAGCGCGGCATGGACATGATCGTCGCGGAAGAAGTCCCGTATCTCACCGACGGTGGCCGACAGAGGATGTCTTGCGGGAGTCGTGAGCATCACCTCGGCAGCGGTGCGCGCGACCTCATCCACCGGTCCAGGATAAAGACCGCTGCCCGCGCCTGGTCGCCCGATATCCCTGTCATCTTCCTGCCTGCCAGATCCCGCATGAGCGGGTGCCAGGTCGGCGGAGTCGATCGGCTGTCGTCCGCGCTGTACGGCGATGACCGTGTTGCCGCCGGCTATGCGACAGGGCTTTCACGCGTGGGCAGAGCCGGAACCGTTCAGCGATGCCCTCGGTGCGCATCGCGGTCTGGTCGTGCATCCGGCCCGGCCG
>OBLT010000994.1_pt1 | contig 18443 bp, 18 predicted proteins | sample 1518721 | NCBI WGS metagenome assembly OBLT01 (sample SAMEA3539307, study PRJEB22396) | soil metagenome | biome: tundra; feature: field; material: soil | place: USA | collected 2010-05 | depth 0.15 m | reverse complement strand
AGGAAGCAGAACTCCAGCGGCGCGACCGGGCACTTGATCGGCATGTCGACGACGTTCACCACGAGCCGGCCCCCGCCGAACGCCTCGAGCGCATGGTGCAGGGCGACGGCACCCTCGGGGGTGTAGAACGTGAAAACATCCTGCATCCACCGGGGGCCCGTCAGCCCGTCGGTCTCTTCCGGCAGCAGCCGTGCGCCCGTGGCGACCACGAGCACGTCGTAGTCCACCGCCGTCCCGTCATCGAGGTGCACACGGTCGGCGGCGACGTCGACACGGTCGATCCCGGCCTGGCGGAAGGCAATGCCGGGGCGAAGCTGCCGTTGCCGCGGGCGGGCGATCCGCCCCATGGTGGTGAGCCCGAACGGGACGAACAGTAGTCCAGGCTGGTACACGTGATGATCATCGTGGTCCACCACAACGATCTCGGCTGCCTGCTCGTCATAGGCGCGCCGCAATCTGTTGGCGATCAGCGTTCCGCCCGTGCCGCCGCCGAGGATCACGATCCGCTTCATAAGATCATCTTGCGGTCAAGGTGCTGGCTGCTGGCAGAGACGTTGGTCCCCGGCCCGGGTGACCATCAGCCGCAGGCTGCCCGGTCCCGCGCGGATAGCCTCGGATAGAGGCGGATGCCTCCATCCGGCGCGACGCGACACGACGCCCAAGAGGGTGCTCATGGAACAGACACTGGCCGCTGGCCTACCCCAGGTGGCGACGCTAGGCGGGACGTCGCTTCCGCTGGTCGGCCGGGCCCGGGTGTACGCGTGCGGCATCACCCCCTATGACGTCACCCATCTGGGCCATGCTGCGACATTCGTGTGGGTCGACACGCTGGCCCGCGTGCTGCACGCGGCTGGCGCCGAGGTGATCGTGTGCCGCAACGTGACCGACGTCGACGATGTGCTGCTGGCCGCGGCGAGTCGTGCAGGCTCTCCCTACGACGAGTTCGCCGTCATCCAGCAGTTCTACTTCGACCAGGACATGGCCGCGCTCGGCGTGCGGCAGCCCGCCGTGGCGCCCCGCGCGCATGCTTACATCGGGCAGGTGATCGAGCTGGCTGCGGGCCTGCTGGCCCGGGATGCGGCCTATCAGCGGGACGGCCAGGTGTACTTCCGCGGCGCCGCGGTGGCATCGCGGGCCGGCCTGGACCGCCCGGTGGCGTTGCGGCTGGCCGCGGAATACGGTGACCACCCGGACGACCCGTGCAAGGACGACCCGTTCGATGTGGCGGTGTGGCAGGCGTCGCGCGCGGACCAGCCTGCCTGGGAGAGCCCGTGGGGCCCTGGCCGACCGGGCTGGCATGCCGAGTGCGCCGCGATGGCGCTGCACACGTTCGGCCCGGCGGTTGACGTCCATGCAGGCGGCGGCGACCTGCGCTTCCCGCATCACGCCTACCAGGCCGCCCTCGCCGAGGCGCTCACCGGGGTCACCCCGTTCGCCCGCGCCCGGCTTCAGGCCGGTGTGGTCGGTGTCTCAGGGGCCAAGATGGCCAAATCGGCTGGCAACCTCGTCCTGGTCAGCGACCTCCTCACCGACTACCCTGCGGGGGCCGTGCGGCTGCTGATCCTGGACCGCCGGTGGGACCAGGACTGGGAGTACGACCGCGCGCGCCTGGACGAGGCGGCGGCACTGCTGGAGCGGCTGCAGGGCGCGGCCGGCCGCCCTGACCGAGCCGCAGCCGGGGCTGGCACAGCGGTGGCCGCCGTCCGCGCCGCGCTGGCCAGCGACCTCGACGTGCCCGCCGCGCTCCGCATCGCCGAAGACGACGGCGGCCGGGCCGCCCGCGTCCTCGGCTCCTTCCTGGGCCTGTGGTAGCCGTCTGGCATGAGGCAACTCTGGTGACGGAGGTCCCTGCTGGCCGTGACATACAGCAGTGACGGGATTGCGCCCGGAGAGAAAGACTGATCCTGTCGGAGCGCGCAGTGCGCCCGGCGGCCGCTCACGAGAGCGGAGGTAACGGCCATGACACGGCGTGATATCCATACTGATGCGATGCTCCGCCACCTTGGCGCCGCATATTACGAGTCACTGCACGGCAGGGCCACCCCCGCCGACGTCGCCCGGGCGCTCGATTCCGTCGAGGAGAACGCCGGAGAACCATCCGTCACCCAGCCGACGACGGCAGCGTCCGTGCCCACCGGGCCGCCTGCCCGGGCCGGAGGGAAGCAGCACCACGGGCGATGGCATCACCGGGTCAGGGACGTCATGACGGCATCTGTGGTGACTGTCGACCGGATAACCCCGTACAAAGAGGTCGCTACCCTGATGGCCGAGCACCGGGTCAGCGCGGTGCCCGTGCTGACCATGGGCCGTCACGTGGCCGGTGTGGTGTCCGAAGCTGACCTGCTCATCTTGCAGGAAGAGCGGGCCCGGGGAACTCAGTTCGGGACCGGCGGCCGCCTGCACTGGCACCGCGGCAGTAAGGAGCACCGGGGCCTGCGGGCGGGCGAGCTGATGACATCGCCGGCCATCACGATCCACCCTGACGCCACTCTCCCGGCGGCGGCGAGGCTGATGAACAGCCATCACCTCAAGCGGCTGCCGGTGGTCAGTGCCGACAGCAAGCTGATCGGCATCGTGAGCCGCTGTGACCTGCTGAGCGTGTTCCTGCGCCCGGACGAGGACATCGCCAGGGAGGTCCGCGAGATGCTCACCCAGATCCTGCTCGCGGACCCGGCGAGCGTCACCGTAGGGGTGCACAACGGCATCGTGACCCTGGCTGGCCAGCCAGGGTCGGCCGACCAGCATGACCTGATCCCGGTGGCGGTCCGGCTGACCTGGGACATCGACGGCGTGGTGGATGTGGTGAACAAGCTCGGTGAAGTTGTGCCTGGCTGACGCGGCCTCGCTGGCCGTGCGCCAGCCCGGCGGTAAAGCTCGAACCTCGAGGTAAGGGAGATAGGTGACCGGCTATGTCGCTATCACTCGCGCAGCCGATACGCCAGGACGCAGCCCCTGGCGGAGAATGGGGGCGCGTCATCGTCGGTGTCGATGACTCACCCGGCGGCGTGGCCGCCCTGCGATGGGCGGTCGGCCTGGCCAGGTCACAGGAGACTCAGGTGGTGGCCGTCCGGGCGTGGGCACTGGGCCTGCCGGAGCATGGCGGCCGGCGTCATCGCCGCGACGGCCACCATCACGTGGTACTGGTCTTCCGGGGAGCCGAGCGGCGCGAGGCGGCCGCGCAAGTGGTCCGGCGCACTTTCCGCGCTGCCACGGGCGGTGTCCCACGCGATCTCGCGGTCAGGATCGAGACGCTGGAAGGAGACCCGGGCGCGGTGCTGACCGACCTCGCCACGAAACCTGGCGATCTCCTGGTCGTGGGAAGCCGGGGTGGTCACGCTCTGAAGAGGCTCATGCACGGCTCGGTCAGCAGGTACTGCTCCAGGCGCTCCGGTTGCCCGGTGGTCGTCATCCGGCCCGGTCACCAGCCTGCAGTGAGCGACTATCAGTAAGGCCGCACGCAACCCTCGATGCCCCGCTCAGTGAATTGCGTCAACGCCGTGTCGTAGCGACAGGCCACGCAGGTCAGCGCGTTGATGCCCGCGGCAGGTCGAAGGTCCCGGCCAGGCAGGCATAACGACTCTCGGCCGCGCCGGCGCCGTCGACGATCATGGAACAGAGCTGTCCGCCAAGTCCGGCAGTACGCCCAGGGAGTGAGAGATGCCCGCACCGCAACACGGCACGGTTCCCCGCATCGTCGTCGGAGTGGACGGATCGCCGTCCTCGCAGGAGGCACTCCGCTGGGCCGTGCGGCAGGCCGGGCTGACCGGCGGCACCGTGGACGCGGTCATGGCGTGGGCGTATCCGTCCGCGATCGGCGGCTACGGATGGGCGCCCGCCGCAATGATCGAGGAGTGGGACGTCGCGGAGATCGCCGCGAAGACGCTGGCCGATGAGATCGGCAGTGTCGTCGACGCGAACAGTGGCGTCAGCGTCCGGCCGCTCGTCGTGCAGGGTAACCCGGCTCAGGCGCTGCTGGACGCCGCAGTCGGCGCCGATCTGCTCGTGGTCGGCAGTCGCGGCCACGGCGGTTTCGCCGGAGCGCTGCTCGGCTCGGTGAGTCAGCACTGCGTGCACTACGCTCCCGGCCCGGTGGCTGTCATCCGCGGTGACCGGCATCCCTGAGCCCCGCTCGGCCCCGGTATCGTGCGCTGGGGACAACGAGGTGGCCGGAGGAGGACAGGATGAGCGTCCGCCGGGATTGTTGTCAGCCTGAACCCGTACCATCCCTCCTGATCATGAACAGGAGCACCGATGCCTGATCACCCGAGTGACGAGGTGCCAGGGAGCCCGGCACGCCCTGAGCCGGAAGGCGAGCCAGCGGCCCGCGAACCGGTCCTGGAACACCTGGACGAGGCCGAGTGCCTGCGGCTGATGTCGCTTGGCGGCATTGGCCGGATCGCGTACCCCGGCCGGTCCGGCGTGACAGTCCTTCCGGTCAATTACAAGCTGCACGAGGGAGCCGTCGTGTTCCGCACGGCACAAGACGGCCCGCTCGACGAGGACCTCCGGACCGGAATAGCCCGCGCCGAGTACAAGGTGGCCTTCGAGATCGACGACTTCGACCTGGTCGCACGGGAGGGCTGGAGCATTCTCATCCAGGGCGCCGCGCACCACGTGGACTCCGAAGAAGAGCGCGCCTCGGTCCTGGAAGCGGGCGTCGAACCCTGGCCGGGCGGGAAGAGGGAACACTTCCTCCGCATCATTCCCCTCCGGATCTCCGGCCGGCGCATCCGCCAGACCCACAAGCCGGCTGCCGAGTAGTCCGGTCCGCGCAGTCCCGTAGTCCGGGTAGTCCGGGTAGAGTCCCGTATCCCGGATCGGGCCGCCCGGGCGGCCCGAGATCCTCACTGGCCTGGGCGGCCGCGGGGTGGAACGTGACCGGAATACGGCCCAGAATCGGGTCGCGCCAAAGCTGACGCATTCCCCTTGACGAATGGCGCCGAAATGGTTAGCTTACCAATTATTAGGAAAGTTTCCTAATAATTGGTAAGGCGGCTGGGCGCTGTTGACCGAAGGGAGGATGCATGGGCGTACGACGTTCCAGGCTGGCGGCGATGGCCGCCGCGGTGGTGACGGCGATGGGGGTGACCGCGACGGGGGTGAGCGGGCTGGCCACCGCCGGCGCGGCAGCGCAGGCCAACCTGCTCGCCAATCCCGGCCTCGAAACAGGAACCCTGTCCGGCTGGTCCTGCTCGCCGCTCGGCCGCGTGGTCACCAGCCCCGTGCATTCCGGATCGTATGCGCTGGCAGGCGCGGTGTCGGGCGCCGACGACGCACAGTGCACGCAGTCCGTGAGCGTGCAGCCGTCCACCGCCTACACCCTGGCTGGCTGGGTTCAGGGGAATTATGTCTACCTCGGCGACTCAGGCACCGGCACGAGCGACACGAGCACCTGGACCCCGGCGGCGTCCTCGTGGACCCAGCTCTCCACGTCGTTCACCACTGGCGCCGCCACCACGAGCGTGACCATCTACGTGCATGGCTGGTACGCACAGGGCAGCTACTACGCCGATGACCTGTCGCTCGCCGGCCCGGCTGGGAGTGGCGGAGGTGGCGGGACGTCCGCACCGGGCGCGCCGAGCGGCCTGGCCGTCACGGGCACGACATCGAGCACCGTGTCGTTGTCATGGACCGCACCGTCCGGCACGGTGACTGGCTACCACGTGTACTCCGCAGGAAGCCAGGCGGGGAGCGTGACCGGCACCAGCGACACCCTGACCGGCCTGGCCGCCGCCACCCGCTACACATTCACGGTCGCCGCCTACAACTCAGCGGGCACCGGCCCGCAGAGCGCGGCGGTCACCGTGACGACCGCAGCGTCGAGCGGCGGCGGTGGAGGAGGGAGCAGCGGCAGCCTCGCGGTGGCGCCTTACGTGGACCTGACCAATAACCAGGAGCCCATGCTCGACCAGGCCATCACGCAGGCCGGCCTGAAGTCGTTCACGGCCGCCTTCGTCACCGGATCAGGCTGCACGCCGATCTGGGGCGACACACTGCCGGTCACCAACGACCCGGCCGTCACCGGCGAGATCACCAAGGCGGAGTCGGAGGGCGCGACGCCGATCGTGTCGTTCGGCGGCGAAGCAGGCATCGAACTCGCTCAGTCCTGCACTACCCTGAGCCAGCTCACCGCCGCCTACCAGTCGGTGATCAACAGCCTGAAGGTCACGCGCATCGACTTCGACATCGAGGGCGCGCTGATCGCGTACACCGCCACGAACAACCTGCGCTTCCAGGCGATCAACGCCCTTGAAGCAGCCAATCCCGGGCTATCGGTCTCGGTCACCATCCCGGTGAACCCGGCCGGCCCGGACAACTACGGCCAGGCGTTCCTCCAGCAGGCCGCGGCCGACGGCACCCGGATCAGCGTGGTCAACGGCATGGCCATGGACTACTACGGCAGCTACGACACCGGTGGCGCGCAGATGGGCAGTGACGCGGTCGCCGCCGCGCAAAACACCCTGGCGTTCGTCCGGACTGTCTTCCCCGGCGCGACCTACTCCATGATCGGCATCACCCCGATGATCGGGCAGAACGATGACCCGGCCGAGGTGTTCACCGAGGCCGACGCGCGCACCCTGGTCAGCTTCGCGCAGGCCAACCACCTGGGCCGGCTGGCGTTCTGGTCGGTGGACAGGGACCAGGCGTGCGGCGGGTCGGCCAGCGGGCTACCGGAATGCTCGGAGATCAGCCAGCAGCCGCTGGACTTCACCAGGATCTTCGCCGCCTACACGGGCTGACGGAAATCTGAACCCGCTGCGGCAGTGCGTAAGAGCCGCTGCCGCAGCGGGTCCGAGGTCAGCTGGCGCCCTCGTGGGTCACCTGCTTGAGGGCGGGTCTCCCGCCCTAGTTCACGCGCGCGAAACGCCCCTGCCATATGGTGCACGCATGCGGTTGACCGAACGCGAGCAGGAACGGCTGCTTATCACGCTCGCCGCGGACGTGGCCGAGCGCCGCCGGGGCCGGGGGCTGAAGCTGAACCACCCCGAGGCTGTGGCGATCTTGACCTCCTTCGTGCTCGAGGGCGCACGGGACGGGCGGCCGGTGGCCGAGCTGATGTCCAGCGGCCGGGAGGTGCTGCGCCGCGACGACGTCATGCCGGGCGTGCCGGAGATGCTGGACTCCATCCAGGTCGAGGCGACCTTCCCGGACGGTACCAAACTGGTCACGCTGCACGGACCTATCCGTTGAGGGAGCCCTGTCCGTTGAGGGAGCAGAGCCGATGATTCCGGGCGAGATCCGCACACCTGACGGCATGATTCAGCTGAGCGCGGGCCGCCAGCGGGTCGCGCTCACCGTCGAAAACTCTGGCGACCGGCCCATTCAGGTCGGCTCGCACTACCATTTCGCCGCAACGAACCCCGCGCTGTCCTTCGACCGCAGCGCGGCCCGCGGTTACCGGCTGGACATCCCCGCTGGGACGTCGGTGCGGTTTGAGCCGGGCATGTCGCGGCAGGTGACGCTGGTCGCACTGGCTGGGGCGCGAGTCGTGCCGGGACTGCGAACTGAGTGGTCCGGGCCGCTCGATGGCTGAGATCTCCCGGAGCCGGTACGCCGCCCTCTACGGCCCGACCGTCGGTGACCGGGTACGGCTGGCCGACACCGACCTCCTGATCGAGGTCACCGAGGACCGGTGCGGCGGCCCGGGGCCGCTTGCCGGGGACGAGGCGATCTTCGGCGGCGGCAAGGTGATCCGCGAGTCGATGGGCCAGGCCGTGGCCACCCGGGCGGAGGGAACCCCCGACCTGGTGATCACCGGTGCGGTGGTGCTCGACCACTGGGGCGTGATCAAGGCGGACGTCGGCATCCGCGACGGCCGGATCGTCGCCCTCGGCAAGGCGGGCAACCCCGACACCATGGACGGCGTCACGCCGGAACTCGTGATCGGCCCGTCGTCGGAGGTGATCGCCGGCAACGGCATGATCATCACCGCTGGCGGCATCGACAGCCACGTCCACCTCATCGCGCCGCAGCAGGTCCCGGTCGCGCTCGCGGCGGGAATGACCACGCTCATCGGCGGCGGCACCGGCCCGGCCGAAGGCACCAAGGCGACCACGGTCACGCCCGGGGCGTTCTGGCTCGACATGATGCTGGCCTCGATGACGCAGTGGCCGGTCAATGTCGTGCTGCTGGGCAAGGGCAACACGGTGAGCAGTGAGGGGCTGTGGGAGCAGTTGCGGGCCGGCGCGGCCGGCTTCAAGCTGCACGAAGACTGGGGCACCACGCCGGCGGCCATCGACGCCTGCCTCACCGTCGCCCAGGCCGCCGGCGTTCAGGTGGCGATCCACACCGACACGCTCAACGAGGCCGGGTACCTCGAGTCGACACTTGACGCCATCGGCGGCCGGCCGATCCACACGTACCACACCGAGGGCGCCGGGGGAGGACACGCGCCGGACATCATCAGGGTCGCCGAGCACCCGAACGTGCTGCCTTCGTCGACGAACCCGACTCGTCCGTACACACGCAACACCCTGGACGAGCACCTCGACATGCTGATGGTCTGCCATCACCTCAACTCGTCGATCCCGGAGGATCTCGCCTTCGCCGAGTCGCGCATCCGGCCCTCCACGATGGCGGCGGAGGACGTGCTGCACGACATCGGCGCGATCTCGATGATTGGCTCGGACTCCCAGGCGATGGGGCGGATCGGCGAGACGATCATCCGGACCTGGCAGACGGCGCATGTGATGAAGCAGCGCCGGGGCGCGTTGCCGGGCGACGGCCCGGCCGACAACATGCGCGCCCGGCGATATGTCGCTAAATACACGATCGGGCCGGCGGTCACGCACGGCCTCGACGGCGAGATCGGCTCCGTGGAGCCAGGCAAGCTGGCCGACCTGGTGCTGTGGGAACCGGCGTTCTTCGGGGTCCGCCCGCACCTGGTGCTGAAGGCCGGCGTGATCGCCTGGGCCACCATGGGCGACGCGAACGCGTCGATCCCGACTCCGCAGCCTCAGCTGCCGCGGCCGATGTTCGGCGCCTTCGGCACGATGGCGGCCCGCCTCGGCGTGCATTTCGTGTCGCCCGCCGCGATCGAGGCCGGCCTCGGCGACCGCTGGGCGAGCGAGCGGCCACTGGTCGCGACGAAAGATGTCTCTGGCCTGTCGAAGGCGAGCCTCCCCGAGAATGACGCCTTGCCCGCGATTGACGTGGACAGCGAGACGTTCGCGGTCCGTGTCGACGGTGAGCTCATCGAGCCGCAGCCGGCTCAGGAGCTGCCCATGGCCCAGCGCTACTTCCTGTTCTGAGCCATGAACACTGAGCCATGAACACGGTCCTGCTGCTCTTGCTCGACTCGAGGGCTCCGGCCGGTGCGCACAACCACTCGGGCGCGATGGAGGCTGCGGTCAGCACCGGCCTGGTCACCGGCCTGGCCGACCTCGAGGACTTCTGCCGGGCCCGGCTCCGGACGTCGGCGCGGGTGGCCGCCGCGTTCGCCGCCGCGGCGTGCCGAGTCCAGCACACCGCAGCGCCATCCGCGGATGGGCCGGGCCGCCCCGACGAGTGGGCGCTGCTGGATGCCGAGTTCGATGCGCGTACCCCTTCGGAGGCGACGCGCGTCGCCTCGCGTCAGCTCGGCGGGGGGCTGCGGCGGCTGCTGCGCTCGATGCTGCCCGACGCCGACCTGGTGACACCGTGGGCCCACTGTGCCGCTCCCGCGCCGCACCATCCGCTCGTGCTGGGCGCCGGCGTGGCCTTGGCGGGCGGCAGCCCCGCGCTGTCAGGGCGAGCCGCTGCGCTCGCGGCGTGCAGCGGCCCGGCCAGTGCGGCGGTGCGCCTGCTCGGCCTGGACCCGTTCGCCGTCCAGGCCATGCTCGCCCGGCTGGCTCCCGATATCGACACGTGCGCGGAGGACGCGGCGCTGTCCGCGGCGCAGCCGCCACGGTCGCTGCCGTGCAACGGGGCACCGGCGTTCGACCTGCTCGCCGACTTCCATCTCACCGCGGAGGTGCGTCTCTTTGCATCCTGACCGGCTGCGTCAGCCCGCGCACCACGATCACGGTGCCGGCGGCCATAGCCACGACCTCGATGCCGGCCTGCCCGCAGGCGGGCCGCTGGGCGCCCGGGTGCCCCGGATCGGCATTGGCGGCCCCGTCGGCAGCGGCAAGACCGCGCTGGTGGCCGCGCTGTGCCGGGCGTTGTCGGATGAGCTGACGATCGGCGTCGTCACCAATGACATCTACACGACCGAGGATGCCGACTTCCTATGCCGGGCGGGAGTGCTGCCCGAAGCCCGCATCCGCGCCGTGCAGACCGGTGCCTGCCCGCATACGGCGATCCGCGACGACATCAGCGCGAACCTCGACGCTGTCGAGCAGCTTGAGGCCGATCACCCCGGCCTCGAGCTGATCTTCGTCGAGAGCGGGGGCGACAATCTCACCGCCACCTTCTCCTACGGGCTGGTGCACCGTCAGATTTTTGTGATCGACGTGGCCGGCGGTGACAAGGTGCCACGCAAGGGCGGCCCCGGCGTTACCCGCTCTGACCTGCTCGTCATTAACAAGACCGATCTCGCCGCGTTCGTTGGGGCCGACCTCGGGGTGATGGCGCGCGATGCTGCAGCGGTGCGCGGTGAGCGGCCGACGTTGTTCACCTCGCTCGTGGCCGACCCGGCCGCCAGCGAGATCGCGGCGTGGGTGCGCACGGTGCGCTCGGCAATCGCGGCGGCGTGATCGCCCGGACGGCCGCGGTCGTCGAGCCCGGCGGGGTGCTCGGTGAACTGGCCTGTACGCCGCCGCTCACACTGCGGCAGGTGCGCAGCGACGTCCGGGACCGCTGCGAACTCCGCTTGGTCGGGACCGCGGCCGGCCCGCTGGCCGGCGACAACCTGTCGATCTCGCTGCGGTTGCGCGCGGGTGCCCGCGCCACCCTGCGGGCGACGGGGGCCAGCCTGGCTCAAGGCAGAGGCGGCGGCGCGGCGGCGCTGTCGATCCGGGCCGACCTCGCTGAGGGCTCGGACCTCGTCGCCGACCCGGGCGCGCTGATCGTCTGCCATGGCAGCCGCGTGGACGTCCGCGTCGAGCTGGCGCTCGCCGCGGGCGCGGCGGTCGAGTGGCGCGAGCTGATCGTGCTCGGCCGCACCGGCGAGCCCCCCGGCGGGGCGACGCTGCGCTGGGATGTCACCCGGGCCGGCCGGCCGGTGCTGCGCCAGTTCGTCGACCTCGCCGACCCGGCGCTGACCGCGTGGGCCGGGCTCACCGCTCACCGCCGAGTGCTCGCGTGTGCCCTGATCGCCGACCCGGCGGGCACGCCCCGTACCGTCGTGTCATCGCCGACGTCGGTCGCCCAGCGCGTTGCCGGTCAGGCGCTGCTGGTCAGCGTGCTCGGCGACGACGCCGTCGGCGCCACGCAGGAGCTTGACGACCTCTGCGCCAGGGCGCGGGGCTGAAGGGTCAGCTCCACGCGATCCCCGCGTCGGCGGCATCGTCGGCCAGGACGGTTCCCTCGATGAGGCCGTACGGGCGGTCGGCCGCGTAGTACACCTCCCTGTCGTTCTCCAGCCCAAACGGGGCGAGATCGACGAGGAAGTGGTGCTTGTTGGGCAGGGCCAGCCGTACTTCGCAGATCGCGGGCTGCGACGCGATGATCCGTTCCCCGATGGAGTACAGGGTCTGCTGGAGTGAGTAGCTGTACGTCCCGCTGAACGCGGCCAGCAACGCGTGATGTGCCCCGGTGAACGCGGCGGCCCAGTCCACGCCGGCCGCGGCCCGGTACCGCCACCAGGCGCTCACCTGCGTCGCGAGGATGCGGTCCTTGGTCTCGGCGAGCGTCGTGTACTCGTCGCGGGGAAATCCCCAGAACTCCGAGCCTGTCGTGTTCAGCACGGTCAGGTTCTCGATGCCGGACACCACGCTCGTGCCGAGTTCCTGGTCGTGGATGACCGTTGTCACGCGGGTCAGCTCACCGCTGCGGGCGAACGAGTGCCCTCCTGCGCCGATCCGCGTCCACCCGTACTCCTCGATCGCGATGCGCGCCCGCGTGATGGCCCGCTGGCTGCGGACGAAATGAGCCGCGAGCTCGACGCCGAGCACCTCGGGCTCGACGGCGCCGAGCCGCTTCGCGAAGGCATACGCGGTGTTCTTCTGCGTGTCGGTGGCCAGCACGTCGGAATTGTCACCGGTCAGGTGGGACGCGGCCAGATCGCCGGAGAGGCTGCTGGAGACGTTCCAGTCCTTGATCACGTCACCGCCGTCGGCGGCCACGCCACGGGCGACACGGACGACCCGCACCTCCGCCTTGCCGTAACGGTTCTCTCCGAGGCGGACCATGGCCGGCACCTTTCTGATCCCGCACGGAATCAAGGTCAAGTTTCCCAACGTTTTGTTACCCCGAATGCCCTCGCGCATGGCGAGCTGAACTCCTAATCCCGTGATCGCGCCAGCATTCCCCGAGAAGTCCCCACCGAAATCCAGGTGATCTTCGGGTTCAGCATCACCCTCAACCGTCATCGTCGTCTTCACCCTTAGCCTGGTGTTCAACCACTGGACGCCGAGGGTGAGCAGCCCGCCGCGGACCGGTGAAGGAGGGGGCGCGATGGAGTTCCTGCAGCCAGCGACCTGGGCCGAGGCGCTGCAGATCAAGGCAGCGCATCCACCGGCCGTGCCCATCCAGGGCGGCACGGATGTGATGGTCGAGCTGAACTTCGACCGGCACCGGCCCGAATTCCTGCTCGACCTCACCCGGGTGAGGGATCTGGCGCAGTGGGCGCCGGAGGGCGGCCACATCCGGCTGGGCGCCGGGGTGACCTACACCCGCATCCTCGACGAGCTTGGCGACCGGCTGCCCGGCCTGGCGATGGCCTCGCGCACCGTCGGGTCGCCGCAGATCCGCAACAGGGGTACGGTCGGCGGCAACCTTGGCGCCGCCTCGCCGGCTGGTGATGCGCACCCAGCCCTGCTGGCCGCGTACGCGCTAGTCGAGGTCGAGTCGGTGCGCGGCTCGCGGCAGATCCCTGTCGCGGAGTTCTACACCGGCGTGAAACGCAACGCCCTGAGCCCTGATGAGCTCATCAAGGCCGTGCTGATCACACCACCCTCCGGCCCGCAGCAGTTCTGCAAGATCGGCACCCGCAATGCGATGGTCATCTCCGTCGCGGCGTTCGGCCTGGCCTTGCACCCCGATCGCCAGGCCGTCGGCACCGGCATCGGGTCGGCGGCGCCAACGCCGCGGCGGGCGCCCGAGGCGGAGCGGTTCCTCGCGCAGTCGCTGGCCGACGGCGGCCTCTGGGAGTCCCGTGGCGCGTTGCCCGATGCCATCAGCCAGCATTTCGCGGACCTTGTCGCGGATGCGGCTTCCCCGATCGACGACGTCCGCGGCACCGCGCGATACCGCGTCCACTCCCTGTCCGTCATGGCCAGGCGCTCGCTGATCTGGGCATGGAACGACTTCAGGAAGGTGTGAGCACTCATGCGTGTCACCTGCACCGTCAACGGCGAGCGGCATCAGGCCGACGACATCTGGGAGGGAGAGAGCCTGCTGTACGTCCTGCGCGAACGGATGGGCCTGCCGGGGTCGAAGAACGCCTGCGAGCAGGGCGAGTGCGGCTCGTGCACCGTCTACCTCGACGGGGTGCCCGCCTGCGCCTGCCTGGTGGCCGCGGGCCAGGCCGATGGACGTGACGTGCGCACCGTCGAAGGCCTCGCCTCCGGCGACGAACTGGCCCCCATCCAGCAGGCATTCCTCGAGGCGGGCGCGGTGCAGTGCGGCTTCTGCACACCGGGCCTGCTCATCGCCGCGCACGACCTTCTTGAGCGCCAGGCCCGGCCCAGCGACGCGGAGATCCGCGAAGCGCTCGCCGGCAACCTGTGCCGGTGCACGGGCTACGAGACGATCATGGAGGCGGTACGCCTCGCCGCCACGCACCGGGCCCAGGCGAGCTGACGATGACGGAAACCACGGTCCTGGACGGCTGCACGGTCGTCACGATGGACGCTCAGCGCAGCGAGTTCCGCAGCGGCCACGTCGTCGTCGGAGGCGCGCGCATCGCCGCGGTCGCCGCCGGGCCCGCGCCCCGCGACCTGCCCGGCGCCCGGTACCTCGACGCCAGCGGGTGCATGGCCACGCCCGGCCTGGTCAATACCCATCACCACCTGTATCAGTGGGCGACGCGCGGCCTGGCGGTGGATTCCACCCTTTTCGGCTGGCTCACCGAGCTGTACCCGGTGTGGGGCTGCATCGACGCCGAGATCGTGCACAGTGTGGCCAGGGCCGCGCTGGCCTGGCTGGCGACCTCCGGGTGCAGCACCACCACCGATCACAACTACATCTTCCCCCGCGACGGCGGGGACGTGCTCGCGGCCGAGATCGAGGCGGCCCGCGAGGTCGGGCTGCGCTTCCACCCGACCAGGGGCTCGATGGACCTGGGACAAAGCGACGGCGGCCTGCCCCCGGACAACGTCGTGGAAGACATCGACGAGATCCTGGCCGCCACCGAGGCTGCCATCGACTCCTACCACGACCCCTCGCCCGACGCCATGCTGCGGATAGGCGTCGCGCCCTGCTCGCCGTTCTCGGTGACCGAGGACCTGCTCACCCAGGCGGCCGCACTGGCCCGCCGCAAGGGCGTGCGGCTGCACACCCATCTTGCCGAGACCAAAGACGAGGACGAGTTCTGCCGCGAGCACTTCGGCAGCTCGCCGGTGGACTACATGGACGGCCTGGACTGGCTCGGGCCCGACGTGTGGCTGGCGCACGCCGTCCACCTCGATGACGCGGGGGTGGCCAAGGTGGCGCGCACCGGCACCGGTGTCGCGCACTGCCCGTCGTCAAACGCGCGCCTCGGCGCGGGCATCGCACGGGCGCACGATCTGCGCGAGGCAGGCGCGCCCGTCGGCCTCGGGGTAGACGGCCCGGCCTCCAACGAGGCGAGCTCGCTGCTTGAAGAGGTCCGGCACGCGCTATTGTTCGCCCGCGCCAGGGGCGGCCCCGCCGAGCTGACGGCCCGCGACGCGCTGGAGATGGGCACGATGGGGGGCGCCCGCGTGCTCGGCCGCGACGGCGAGATCGGCTCGCTGGAGGCCGGCAAGCTCGCTGACGTCGCGCTGTGGCGGCTTGACACGCTGCCGCATGTGGATATCGCCGATCCGGTGGCCGCGCTCGTGTTCGGCTCGCCGCCACCGCTGGAACTACTGCTCGTGCAGGGCCGCCCGGTAGTGGAACGCGGGCGGCTGGTGACAGTTGAGGAGAGCGACGTGGTGGTCGGCGCGGCAGCCGCGAATCGCAGGCTGATGAAGCGGGCCGGAGTGCAGCGATGACCACGCCCACGAGGTCCGCGGCGGCGCCGCCGGGCCTGCCTGCCCCGGTGACCGCAGGGGTGGGCGCGAGCCTGCGCCGGCCGGACGGCGCGGCGAAGGTCAAGGGCGAGTTCGCCTACTCAAGCGACATGTGGATAGAGGGCATGATCTGGGGCGTCACCCTGCGCAGCCCGCATCCTTACGCCCGGATCCGCTCCGTCGACATCGGCCCGGCGCTGGCCATGCCCGGCGTCTACGCCGTGCTCACCCACGAGGACGTGCCAGGCCGGAAGTTTTACGGGCTTGAGATCGTCGACCAGCCGGTGCTCGCCGTCGACACGGTGCGCTACCACGGTGAGCCGGTCGCGCTGGTCGCCGCCGATCACCCGGAGATCGCCCGCCAGGCGACCAAGGCCATCCGGGTCGACTACGACGTCTACGAGCCGATCACCGACGCCCGGCAGGCCCTTGGCCACCCGCGGTGGAATCAGGTGCACAACACGCCCGGTGCGGTCAGCGAGTTGTCGCGGGAACGGGCGGCCCTGCACCCGCAGGGCAATCTCGTCAGGCACCTGAAGCTCAGGAAGGGTGACCCTGAGCCGGTGGCCGATGTCGTGGTAGTCGGTGAGTACGAGGTGGGAATGCAGGACCAGGCGTTCCTCGGCCCGGAGTCCGGGCTCGCGGTGCCCGCCGAGGACGGCGGCGTGGAGCTGTACGTCGCGACCCAATGGCTGCACGTGGACCAGAAGCAGATCTGCGCGGCGCTCGGCCTGCCGCCGGAGAAGGTGCGGCTCACGCTGGCCGGTGTCGGCGGGGCGTTCGGTGGCCGTGAGGACCTGTCGATGCACGTGCACGCGTGCATGCTGGCGCTGCGCACCGGCAAGCCGGTGAAAATGGTCTACAACCGGGAGGAGTCCTTCTTCGGGCACGTGCACCGCCACCCGGCGGCGATGCGCTTTGAGCACGGCGCCGACCGCGACGGCACGCTGGTCTACGTCAAGGCGGAGATCTACCTCGACGGCGGGGCCTACGCCTCGAGCACGCCGGCCGTCGTCGGCAACGCAGGCACGATGGGGATCGGGCCGTACGTCGTGCCCAGCGTCCAGGTCGATGCCTACGGCGCCTACACCAACAACCCGCCGTGCGGGGCGATGCGCGGCTTCGGCTCGGTGCAGACCGCCTTCGCCTACGAGGGCCAGATGGACAAGCTGGCCGCCGAGCTCGGCATGGACCCGGTGGAACTGCGCTGCCGCAACGCGATGACCGAGGGTTCGGTGGCGCCGACCGGGCAGGTGGTCGACAGCGCCGCGCCGGTCGAGGAACTGCTGCGCCGGTTGCAGGCGATGCCGCTGCCGCGGCCGCGCGGCGCCGAGGAGGAGGCGGACCTGCGGGACATGCCGGGCGGCGTGGCGAACACCACCCACGGCGAAGGCGTCGCGCGCGGGATTGGCTACGCGGTGGCCTACAAGAACGTCGGGTTCTCCGAGGGCTTCGACGACTACTCGACTGCGCGGGTGCGGCTCGAGGCCGTGGCCGGAGAGGTGACGGTGACGGTGCACACCGCGGCGGCCGAGGTCGGTCAGGGCCTGGTTACCGTCGAGCAGCAGATCGCACGCACCGAGCTCGGCGTCCACCGTGTCGTCGTACATCCCAAGGACACCCAGGTCGGCAGCGGCGGCTCGACGTCCGCTTCCCGGCAGACCTACGTCACCGGCGGCGCGGTCAAGGCGGCCTGCGAGAAGGTGCGTGAACGCTCGCTCGCGGTGGCCGCGCGCCGGATCGGGTGCGCCGTGGCGGATCTGCGGCTTGAGGGCGGCAAGGTGGTCTCGCAGCGCGAGGGCGTCATCGGGGACCTGGCGGATCTGCTGGGCGATGAGGTCATCGACGAGACCGTTGAGTGGCACCACCGCCCGACCGAGGCAGTCGATCCTGAGACCGGACAGGGCTTCGCCCACGTGCAGTACGCATTCTCAGCGCATCGCGCGGTCGTCGATGTGGACACCGAGCTCGGCCTGGTCAAGGTCGTGGCGCTCGACTGCGTCCAGGACGTTGGCAAGGCCATCAATCCGCAAGCCGTCGTCGGGCAGATCCAGGGCGGCTCCGCGCAGGGGATGGGGCTAGCCGTGATGGAAGAGATCCTGATCAAGGGCGGCAAGATCAAGAACCCGTCCTTCACCGACTACCTCATCCCGACGATCCTCGACATGCCCCCGATGCAGATCGAGGTGCTCGAGTACGCCGACCCGAACGCGCCCTATGGCGTGCGCGGCGTCGGCGAGGCCCCGACAATCTCCTCCGGGCCCGCCATCGTCGCGGCGATCCGCGACGCCACCGGGTTGCCGCTGCAGCGAGTCCCAGTGCGACCCGAGCACATCACGGGCACCTGAGACCGCTCAGCCGCGCTAGCTCTGGTGCCTGGGTGACGGATGTTTCGCGGGTGATATCACGATCCGCGGTAGGTGGAGTAGGCGAAAGGACTCAACAGCAGCGGCACGTGGTGATGAGCCGCGGGGTCGATGATGCGGAACACGAGGACGACCTCGGGGTAGAACGTCTCGACCTCAAGATATGCCTCGGTCTTGAAGACGATCCGGTAGACGCCCGCCTCCACGCCGCCGGCCAGGTCGCCTACCCGCCCGTCGGTGTCTGTGACGCGGCGGGTGAGCTCGTGCCAGCCGTCGCGGACCCGCCGGCTCAGGACTAGCTCCAGCCCCACTGCGGGACGGCCGGTCATGGCGTCCAGCACGTGCGTCGAGATGCTCATCCGTCCCCCGAACAGAACGTCTTGGCCAGGCGCAGCCGGACAATCTGGAGCAACTCGGCGCGGACGACCTCATGTTCGGCTACGGGGCAATTGCCCAGCCGGCCGCGCAGCGCCGACAGGATCTCCCCGGCCGAGCGGCCCGTCGCGCAGATCAAGAAGACATGCCCGAACCGCTCCTCGTACTCAGCGTTGCCGGCCCGCAGCCCGGCCTGGACGCCGGCCCCGGCCTCAGCGGCGGCGGCCTGCTCCTGCCGCGACCACGAGGACTCGCGGTCGCTGCGTGGTGCTCCCTGGGTGCCGCCCCATGCTTCCTGGGCGTTGCCGGGGGCCCGGTCGCCGATTCGCGGGTGCGCAGCCAGCGCCTGCTCGATGTCCGGCCAGCCGAGGTCGGCGATCGCGGCGTCGGACGCGGCGGCGAGCCGGCTGAGCGACCCATGCGGACG
>OBLT010000993.1_pt1 | contig 18449 bp, 13 predicted proteins | sample 1518721 | NCBI WGS metagenome assembly OBLT01 (sample SAMEA3539307, study PRJEB22396) | soil metagenome | biome: tundra; feature: field; material: soil | place: USA | collected 2010-05 | depth 0.15 m | reverse complement strand
GTGACTATAAACCGGCTCGCCGGGTGCTTGAAGTTGTGATGGTCTCCCCTCACGCTGACCAATCTCCATCCAAATTCTTCGGCCAGCTTGACCAGTTCCGGCCTGCTAGCGCTACAGCGAACGCAGCCAGCCGAGAGAGGACCCGCCCCAAACCGAGCGAGGTTTATAGTAATCCGCATCGGCGAATTTCTCGCTGAAAATGCGTTCCCATTTCGCGTTCTCCAGACAAGGAGCGCACGATCCACAATGGCACGGCCGGCGGCCCTTAACGGCGCGCGCCGGCTCGCGGTGTAAGTCAGCCCTTCGTACACAGGGCCTCTCCGTCAATTGCTCATTTGAGAGAAGAGCGGCAATAGCGGACGCGTCGGCGAGTTCCAAGAGAAACCTCCTTACAGGAAACTGGTGCTCGCAAGTATTCTTCCGCCCCACGAGTCTATCAGCGGAAGATCGCATCGGCAATGAATTATCGGGGGGGTTTACCAAAAAGAGCGTGCGCCCGGGCAGTACTGCCATAACAAACGGTAGTGGCCGATGCCCCCATCGGTGTCCGCCCTCGCCCTCGGCTGCCCCACCGTCAGGGAAGCGGCGTCGATTTCTGTGCCTTGCGGAGCTGCGCGATGGTCGCCTCCACATCTTCCAGTTTCGACGGAATCCCCGACGAGATCACCTTGGGCGCACCCGCCGTGATCAAGACGTCGTCTTCGATCCGTACGCCGATCCCCTTGTACTTCTCGAACGCCGGGCGGACAGCTTCGATGAACTTTTCGTTCTCGGGCGTCTTCGCCAGGTTGTCGAGCGCCTCCGGCCGAATGTAGATGCCGGGCTCGACCGTGATCACCATGCCGGGCTCCAGTTCCCTCCCGCCGGGGTCGTGTACGTTCAGTCCGATACCATGGCTGATGCCGTGATTGAACCAGATCCGGAGTTGCCGATCGCTGGTCACGTCCGTGATCAGCCCCATCTTGAACAGGCCCTGCTTGAAGACCTCGTTGGCCGCTCCTTGCACCGAGGTGGGGCCGCCCGCGGGAGTGTGGCCGGGCAAGGCCATCTTAAAGCCCGCCTGCTGCGCCTCCCACACCAGCCGGTAAATCTCCGCCTGTTCCTTGGTGTACTTCCCGCTCACCGGAATGGTCCGCGTCACATCCACGCTGTACCCGTCGAATTCGGCGGCGTCGTCCATCAGTAGCAGGTCGCCGGCCTTCATGCGATCCTTGTTGGTCTCGTAGTGCAGGGTAGTGGCATTGACCCCGGAGGCCACAATGCACGGATAGCCCCAATGGGCATTGCGCCGCAGAAACGTGAATTCGAATTGCGCCTGCAGTTCGTACTCCCATGTGCCGGGAACGCCCAGAGCGTAGACGCGCTGGAAAGCCTCCGCGGTGATCTCCACGGCGTGTTGCAGAATCTCGGTTTCCCGCTGAGACTTGACGCTCCTCAGGACGTTGAACATCGGAGTGGCGTCTTTCACCGTGAGTCCGGCGCCGGTGAGTTTGAGGGCGAAGTCGATCTCGCGACGGTATTCGGCCGGCCGGCCGCGCGAGATCATGTGAATCTGCGCATCGCCTTTGGCGACGTTCTCGATGGTCTTGGCGAACGCCGTGTTCACGTCCACCGGCGTAGTGGGGGGTACCTCCGTCGCGCCGGCCCGGCCTCTACCGCCCCTGCCGCCCTGGGCGGCCGCCTCGGCCAGGATGGCGCGCGCGGGCGGAATCAGCGTCGACAGGAATGCGCCCAGCAGCCGGGCATCCCAGACTTCCTGGATGCCGCTGATCTTGCGGCCTTCCTCGGACGTCAGGATATGGCCAGTCCAGTTTTCCTGGGCCGGATTCGACGGTGGCATGAACAGGATCTCGCGGATCTTGTCGGCGCCTGGGATGAGCACCAGCGCGCTGCCGGGTTGCGGAATGGCGGTCAGGTAGAAGAAATCGTTCTCCTGGCGAAAGGGCCAGTCCACGTCCCCCGCATAGTTCCGCGGTTCGGCGGCGTAGAGGATCAGGATCCCCATCCCGCCGACTTGCTCCATAGCGGCGTGCCGGCGGTTGGTGAGGTCGGTTACACGGTCGCGCTCCCAGGAGGCCGGTGGCGGCGGCGCCACCTTCCAGATGCCCGCATCCGCAGCCCTAGCCTGCGGCGCCGGAAAACCTGCAAGTAAGATAAGACCGAACGCAATCGCGCACAGATATCGACGAACCATGCCTCTCCTCAGCGTGTAGTGCCGGTGGTCTTGCCACCGGCATTCCGGGAACGTTCACCCATTATATGAGATGCACGTACACTACCGGTCGCCCGAGTAAGCACCACTTTAAAGAGGTTGTCAAATGGAAGGAATTCTGGTAGCTTGAAAGCAGGTACTGGGTCCCAGGGAGGGAATCATGCCTCAGACTTTGATCCCGCTGGGTTTGACCACCGGCCACGCCCCTTTTGTCGAACAAGCCCGCGACCGCGGCGAGCTCTATATCTCCCAAGCATACGACCTGTATTCTGAAGAGAATCACGAAGCCTGGCGCCAGCTCTACCAGCGCATTTGGCCGCGCTGGGAGCGGTACGCCAATGACCACTTCCTGCGCGGACTCGAAGCCCTCGCTCTTCCGCCTGGCCGGATCCCCCGCCTCGCCGAGATCAACCAGAAGCTGAGGCCTCTCACCGGCTTCCAGGCCAAGGCAGTGAGCGGGTATGTGCCGGGCTTCCTCTTCTTCGACTGCCTGCGACGGCGCGAGTTTCCCACCACCATCACCATCCGGCCGAAGGACAAGATGGACTACCTCCCCGAGCCGGACATCTTCCACGACCTGGCGGGCCACGTCCCCATGCACACCGAGAGGGCATTCGCCGATACCCTGGTGCGCTTCGGTGACTGCGCCCACACCGCGGTGGAGATGACCGCCTGCATCCGCGACCATCGGGAGAGGGCTCGCCGCCTGACCAGTATCATCAAGGCCCTGTCGCGGTTCTTCTGGTTCACCGTCGAGTTCGGCCTGATGCGCGGACCCCACGGTGCCTGCGCGTATGGCAGCGGACTGCTGAGTTCCTACGGAGAACTGGAGCATGCCATCGAGTCCGGCGAGGTCGGCCGGTACCCGCTACAGATGGAATGGGTGATCAACCAGGGTGCGGAGATCGACCACTACCAGCCCCTGCTGTTCACGGTCGACTCCTTCGGGCACCTGTTCGAGTTGGTTGACCAGTTGGAACGTTGGATGCGCGAAGGCAAGCTGAACAACGTGGCGCCGGGTTTACCGGAAGTCCACCAACGCGACCTGCGCAGTTTCCTGGACGCCGCGGAGCAGGTCTAAGCCTCCAAGCCTGGCCTCTGGCCCCCACCGGGAACCCCTTCACTCGTCAGTCCGAAAGTTTTGGATGTAGGTATCGCGCGGCAGGCCCTTGCCGATCGCCTTCCTTTGCAGCGTCGCGGCCTCTTCGCGGGTCAGGTGCGCACCCAGTGAGATCAGGTAAGACGACCCCGCCCGAAACACCTCCGCGTGAATGCCGGCAAACCTGGTATTGATGGACTCCGCCTTCTTCTCAGCATCCTGGTGGCGGGAATAGGTATAGGCGACGACACGCCAGGATGGGAGCAGTTGTTTGGGAGCGCTGGTTGGAATGACGCGCGCTGCCGGCTCCGCGACGGGCGGCGGCACGATGGCTAGCGCGGGCGGCGCCGGAGTGGCATGATGCGCGACCACGAAGACGATCGCCAGTAGCGCCACCGCGGCCACAGCCGCCAGCGACACATATCGGGTGATGATGGGCGGCTCCTCCGGCGGTGCCGGCTCCCCGGCGGGCTCTTCGCCGGCGATCGTCGTGAAGGGCTCGTGGACGCTGATCGCGGGTGGACGGGGGGCACTCTCGCGCGGTTCGACGTCTGGCACGGCAAACTCCACGTCCGCAGGCGACGGCTCCGCCGCTGCTGCGGGCTCTACCGCCGGCGCAGGCTTGACCGCTGGTTGTTCCTCAGCCACCGGCTTGTCCGCACGCCACGGCTCCGCGGCGGGCACCGCCTGGACCACCCCGATGGCCGCCGGCACGTCGCTCGCTCGACCGGGGTCGAGCGCTTGCGCCATCTGCGCCACGGTCCATCGGTAACGGACGTCCGGTTCTACGGCATGCGAAACGATCGTTCGAAGCGGTTCCGAAATCCCGGAAACATCCGCAGCCTCTCCGGGCCCGATCCGTCGCGCGGTCACCAGTTCATAGAGCAGCGCTCCCAGCGCCCATACGTCATCGCTTTGGGCGGCTTGGTTCTCGCTCGCGTCCCGGAGCGTGTCGCTGGCCAGCTTGATCCGGTCGCCCACGGCCACAACGTGCTCCGCATCAATCGACGTGTGCGCCCACCCCCGGTCGTGCAGATACTCGAGCGCGGCCGCCACCGACGCCAGAACGTCGCGGGCTTCCTCTTCGCTCAGCGGCCCATACCGGACCGCGGCGGTGAGGCTGTCATCCGGGGCTTCGAAGGCGGCATAAAGGAACCTGTCGTTCCCGCAAGCCGTGCGCCCGCAATCTAGAAGGGCCATCAGACCAGGGTGAGCGAGCCCGGCGGTTCTTTGCCACAACGCCAGTTGCACCCCCGCTGTGGGCGGATCCTCCACCACCAGTTTCAATACGGCACGCTGCCGCTCCGGTCCGAACGAAGTCAGGAAGAAGGCGCCCGACGGCTCACTCCCCAAACACTGCTCCAAGCCGTATTCACCGGCTAGAGACACACCTTCCAAGTCTTCCCACGCGTAAGTCATGAATGTATTCCGCTCAGCCGGATATGGCTTTCCATGGCGCGCTTTATCTTCCATGGTAGAAGCATTCCGTTAAAAAAGGAATACGTAAAAGTTACTCTGCAACGCCTGGAACGGAATGCACTTCGAGGTGGAAGTGTTTTAGAAGCAAGTAGTCTTCGTGTGGCCCTCAGGGTGCTCCACAACAATGGTTTATACTCCATACCGAAGGAGAACGGCACTTGTGGAATAAACGCAACGATGAGGGCTACGCCCCAAGACCGCAGACGGAACCGGTCCGAAGTCCCACGCAGCCGGGCACCGCAGGCCCGGCAGTCCACGGAGGTCCGGCCCCCCGCACGGAGCCGGCACCGCCCGCGCATCAAACGGCGGCGATCGGTTCTTCCATGCGGATCAAAGGAGACATCCGCACGAATGAGGAACTGCTGATCGATGGCGAGGTGGAAGGTTCGGTGGAATCCCATAGCGTTCTGACCGTAGGCCCCAACGGAAACGTTCGCGCCAACATCAAAGCGCGGGAAATGATCGTCTTCGGCAAGGTGCAGGGCAACGTGGATGTGGTGGAGAAGATTGCGATCCGCGAGCAAGGCAGCCTGGTGGGTGACATTCGGACGGCGGGAATCAGCATTGACGATGGCGCCTACTTCAAGGGCAGCATCGACATCGTCCGTCCGGAACCGAAAGCTACCACCAAGCCGGTCAAGCCGGAGGACCACGCCGAAACCCGCGCCGAAACTTCCGTCGCACGTTCCAGTTAACACTCTCGGGCTCTCGGGCGTCTTTCCTTCGAAGCTGTAGCGCCGGCGGTCTTGCCGCCAGTGAGAGGTCGCGGCGGACAGCTTCTGCCAACCTGGAGCAGGCGCGCGCGTTCCTGGGCCGCGTACCGATCGAGTTTGTGCATGCGCGTTACGCGGCATCCTGCGACTCTCCGTTCGACCTGGTCGTGATTCCCCCGGCCTTCCTAGGGAGATCGCCACGCCATCTATCGGCGGCCCCTGCCCCGGCGGGTCATAGTCCACGACTGGATCCGGCGCAGGCGCGGGGCTTGGTGCCGGGCTGGCCGCGTGGTCTCGCTCAGTTTCACGCTGCCGTGATGGATCGGGCAATGGTGAGCGGTTCAGGGATTGGGTCTCCGTCTTCCCGCATGCCGGCCAAAATGCATCGGAATGGCACGCGTGCAGCCTGGGAGTCTGAAGGCCACGCTCGCGAGCATCGCTGTCGCCAATTCCCACGTCCAGAGTTCCAGGGGCCTAAAGTCTTCGACTGTCGCGGCCGATGTGTATATCAGGCAGAAGTTGTCGATGGCTGCAGTGCGAGATCCGGTTCTACCCAATTCGGCTGGCCGAACGGGCACTTGCCCGGTTCTTCAAAGAATCGTGCTCGTGGCGCTTGTGACCGCTGCCGGGGCCCCAAGTTACCCCGCTGCCGACTCGCCGGTCCTCACGAAGGTGGCGCAGATCAGAGCGCTCACGCAGCAGGAGGCAAGAAGCAAGCACCCCATTCATTTGAGAGGCGTCATCACGTACCGCGCGCCGGACTACATGGTGACATTCTTTCAGGACGAAACAGCCGGCATCTTCGTTTTCATCGAGTCCTCAGACCCCCGGATCGCCGCGGGCAGCCTGGTGGAAGTAGACGGTAACACAGCACCCGGTGATTTTGCGCCATCGATCGAGTACGCCCGAATCCGTCTTCTTGGCAACGCCGCCTTGCCCGGGCCGGTTCCCAAAACGCTGGAAGATCTGCTCAGCGGCCGGGAAGATAGCCAGTGGGTCGAAACCCGGGGGATCGTTCGTTCCGTCGCCATCGAAAACCGGCTGCCGCCGGACATGCGCCCAGGGGGCCCTCAATTGGTGCTGGGAATCGCCACCGGCCGCAACAAATTCAAAGCTAGAATCAAAGAGTTCCGGCACGATGTGGACTACAGCTACCTGATCGATTCTCTGGTGTCGGTTCGAGGCGCCTGCGGAACGCTTTTCAATGAGCGAAGGCAACTCGTGGGCGTTCAGCTTTTCGTCCCGAGTCTCGATCAGCTCAAGATCGAACAGGCGGGACCGGCCGACCCCTACGCCCTTCCCCCATCGCCCGTCAGCAGCCTGATGCAGTTCACGCCGAGTCTGGCATCCGGCCGGCGCATACACGTGCGGGGGGTGGTTACGCTGCGTAAGCCGGGCGCCTACGTCTTCGTTCAGGACGGCTCCGGGGGCGTGGTCGTGGAGAGCAAGCAAGCGACACCGGCCGAGCCCGGCGACCTCGTGGATGCGATAGGCTTCCCGACGGGGGGCCAGTATGCGCCCATTCTCCAGGATGGCGATTTTCGACAGTCAGGCGAACGCCGGCGGCCCCCGCCGCTCGATCTCACGGCGGCCACGGTTCTCTCCGATGACCACGACGCAGAGTTTGTCAAAATCAACGGTACCTTGCTCGACCAGACGACGAGCGGAGAGTTTCGCATCTTGACCATGCGTCTTGGCGGCTTTACCTTCACGGGGCGCGCGGAGGAGAAGACGATGGATGACCGCGTCCGCTCTATCCGTGCCGGCAGCCGGTTGCAGATGCTGGGAGTCTGGTCCGTGGAAACGGACGAATACCGCCGTCCGACGGCCTACCGGGTCCTGCTGCGATCGGCGGCCGATATCGTGGTCCTCGATCCCGCTCCCTGGTTGAGCGTCCGGCGCGTCTTTGCAGTCGCGGCTGTGCTGGCCGCCGTTATTCTTCTGGGTTCGCTGTGGATCCTCTCCTTGCGCCGCCGCGTCGAAGTGAAGACCGAGGCCCTGCGTGCCACCCTCGAGTCCACCTCGGAAGGAATTCTGGTCGTCGACTCAAAACGGCGAGTTGTCACTTTCAACCAGAAATTCGTCGAGATGTGGCGTATCCCCGAGCCGCTCCTGCGCTCCTATGATTACGGGCTGCTCCTGAATGCCGTCATGGAGCAGTTGACGGATCGGGAGAGCTTCCTCGCCAAGATCCAAGAGCTCTACGCCAATCCGGAAGCCCAAAGCGACGACACCTTGGTGTCTCACGACAACCGCATCTTTGAGCGCCATTCCGAACCGCAGCGCGTGAAGGGTCGCAGCGTCGGACGAGTATGGGGGTTTCGCGATGTGACGGAGCGCTACCGGGCCCAGGCGGAGTTGGAACGAGCCAAGCACGCCGCTGAAGTGGCCAACCACGCCAAAAGCGAGTTTCTGGCAAACATGAGTCATGAAATCAGAACGCCCATGAACGGCGTGATTGGCATGACCGAACTGGCGCTCGGCACGGAGCTGACCTTCGAGCAGCGCGAGTACATGGATACCGTCAAGAGTTCGGCGGGAACCCTGCTGACCGTCATCAACGACATCTTGGACTTCTCCAAAATCGAAGCCGGCAAGATGCAGCTCGATTGGGTTGAGTTTAACCTCACCGACAGCCTTCAGGACGTTGCCGGGGCCTTTGCCCTGCAGGCGCATCAGAAAGGCCTGGAACTCGTGTGTGATATTCGGCCGGAAGTGCCCGACGTCGTGTCGGGCGATCCTACGCGGCTGCGCCAGGTCCTCACGAATCTGCTCGGCAACGCGCTCAAGTTCACCCCCAACGGCGAAGTAGAACTCCGGGTCGACGTGGCCAGCCGCGACCAGCGGGCCGGCACGACCGACCTCCATTTTTCCGTTCGAGACACGGGCATTGGAATAGCCCCGGAAAAGCACGGCTTCATCTTTGATTCCTTCGCACAGGCCGACGCCAGCACCACCCGGCGCTTCGGAGGGACCGGGCTCGGTCTCACGATTTCCACGAGGCTGGTGGAAATGATGGGAGGCCGTCTCTGGTTCTCAAGCGAGCTCCACCAGGGCAGCGTCTTCGAGTTTACGGTGCAAGTCAAAAACTCCGCGGGCGCGATCAAGCCCGCGGCCCCACTACCGGTTTGCCTGCGGGACCTGCCCGTACTGGTCGTTGACGACAACGCCACCAACCGCCGAATCATGAGCGAGGTGCTCAGAAAGTGGGGCATGGAACCGACGCTTTCCGAGGGCGCCGATACCGCCTTCCTCGCCTTGAGCGAAGCGCATCGTTCCGGAAAGCCCTTTTCGCTCATGTTGACGGACTGTCATATGCCCGGCGTCGATGGCTTCACGCTGGCTCAGCGCATCAAACAGGATCCCGACCTGAAAGACACCAGGATCATCATGCTCACCTCGGCCGGGCTGCGCGGGGATGCCGCGGCCTGCCGGCGCCTGGGTGTGGAAGGCTATTTGACCAAGCCCGTTTGGCAATCTGAGCTGAGGGAAGCGCTCTGGAGGGTCCTTCGCTACGGCCCCGGCGAGGAACCGGTCTTCGTGACGCACTATTCGCTTCGGGAGAGAAGGATGGCCGAAGCGGCGCCTCCGCCGTCGATGGTGCAGGCTCCGCTCAGAATCCTCGTGGCGGATGACAACGCCGTGAATCGGAAGCTGGCTCAGCGTCTGCTGGAGAAGCACGGCCATCAAGTTGTCCTTGCGATGAATGGGAAAGAAGTGCTCGATTGCCTGGAGCGCGAGTCCGTGGATCTCGTGCTAATGGACGTGCAGATGCCCGAAATGGACGGGTACGCCGCGACTCGGGCCGTGCGGGCACGGGAAGTCTCCAGCGGCGGGCGTTTGCCCGTCATTGCGATGACAGCTCATGCGATGAAAGGCGACCGTGAACACTGTCTAGCCGCCGGGATGGACGGGTATATCGTCAAGCCGATGCGCGCCGAGGACCTCTTCACGGCCATCGATCTCGTTCTCCCAGCAGGTAAACGCGATCCGGCCGGCAAGTCGACCAGCGGCTGATTACCGGCCCGCACGGCGACGCCGTTCGAAAGCCGGCGGCGATCCGATCTTCCAGCCGCCCCGTCCTGCGGAAGAGTGGGCCCGGAGGTGGGGCTGGCCGCCCCAAAACTCACCCGAACAGCTTACAGCGTGGGCACTTCCATCCCGACTGCATGGGACGCTCCGGGTGCGTGATCTTGGCCGGCGGATTGAAATCGTGATATAACCCACACTCCTTGTCGAACGCATCTTTCGGCGTGGCGTAGTACTCGAACTTGAACCGCTTGTATTTCCCCAAATGTTCCCGCAACCGCGAGTTTACATCTTTGTCCGATCGGCCGACATACGTAATATGGAACCCGCCGGAATCGTGGGACTGATCCAGAGCATAGGTTCCCGGAGATGTCTTGCCGACCTCCTGGTTGATTACCGCCTCGGTGAGCGCAAATGGACCATTAAGGCCGGTCTCTGCCATGCTGATGCCCTCTTTCCTGGATGATGGAGATGGATTTGATGAGTACAAGCCAAGCATACAGCAGGCACTTAGGGCGCGGCAACCCGCTGCAACCGGTGCCTGTGGTGGGGCATGCTTTAGCCTGCGATCTCTCGATCGGTGATTTCAGAGCAAGCTAAAGCATGCCCCACCACGATAGAATCATCTGATTCGCCATGCGTATCCCGATCGGTATCTTGCTCACACTCGCGACCCTGGCCCGCGCGCAGAATGCTCCCACCCAAGGGGCCGCCCCGCCCCAGCCGCGTCCCGGTGTTCCGGGAGTCGCCTTCGTCCGCGAAAACTACTCCAAATTCGACTACCGCATCCCCATGCGCGATGGCATCAAGCTCTTCACCTCGGTCTACATTCCCAAGGACGTCTTCACCGACGCCAAGACCTACCCCATCATGATGGAGCGCACGCCGTACAACATCCGCCCCTACGGGATCGACCAGTACCCCGAGAGCCTGGGCCCCTCGGAGCTGTTTGCACGCGACCGGTTCATCTTCGTCTATCAGGACATTCGCGGCCGGTTCATGAGCGAGGGCGACTACACCATCATCCGCCCGCACAAGCCGGTGAAGAGCGGGCCGAAAGACACCGACGAGAGCACCGACACCTACGACACCATCGACTGGCTGACCAGGCAGATCCCCGGAAACACCGGCAAGGTGGGGATGTGGGGCATCTCGCAGCCCGGCTTCTATGCCACCTCGGGTATGATCGATGCCCACCCCGCGTTGGTAGCCGTCTCCCCGCAGGCGCCCGTCACGGATTACTACATGGGCGACGATGTGTACCACAACGGCGCGTTCATGCTGGCGCACCGCTTCAGTTTCTATATGGGCTTCCAGCCGCGCGAAGGCGACCCGGAGCCTCCCAAGCCCGCGCTGCCGTTTCAGTTCGGTACACCCGATGGCTACGAGTTTTACCTCGACATGGGTTCGCTGGCCAATGCCGACGAAAAGTACTTCAAGCACAAGCAGCCCTACTGGACGCTGAATATCGAACACACCGCCTACGATGAGGTCTGGCAATCGCGCGCCATCTGGAAGCACCTGGCGCACATCAAGCCGGCGGTGATGCTGGTGGGCGGCTGGTACGACACGGAAGATCCGCAAGGGCTGTTGAGGCAGTTCGATTTCATGGAGAAGAACACGCCCCCCCCCTGGACATGCTGGTGGTGGGTCCATGGAACCACGGTGGATTCTCGCGCGGCGATGGCGACCGCCTAGGCAACGTCAACTTCGGCTCGAAGACCGCCCTGTACTATCGCGAGAAGATCGAGTTCCCGTTCTTCAGCTACTATCTGAAAGCCAAAGGCGACGGAAAGTTCCCCAAGGCGTGGGTCTTCCAGACCGGCATGAACCAATGGCGCCGTTTCGACGCATGGCCGCCTCCGGTCGCGAAGCCCACCACTGTTTTCCTGGACGCGAAGGGTAAGCTATCGTGGCAGCAGCCGGCACAGGCGGCCTTCGACGAATACCTCTCCGACCCCAACAAGCCGGTTCCGTATGTGGGCCGCGTGCTCATGGGAGTGCTGAACACCTACATGACCGAGGACCAGCGCTTCGCGGCCACGCGCCCCGACGTTCTGGTATACAAGACCGAACCGCTGGACCAGGATGTCACGGTCTTCGGCCCGATTGCGGTGGACCTCAAAGTCTCCACTACCGGCACGGACTCGGACTTCGATGTGAAGGTGATCGACGTGTATCCCGGCAATTATCCCGACTTCAACAATCCGGCCCCGGCCCCGGCCCCGGCACCGGCGCCCGGCGCGCCCGCCGCGGCGTCCAATGTGTCTCCGATGGGGGGCTATCAGCAACTCATTCGTGGCGAGCCGTTCCGCGGTAAGTTTCGCAAGAGCTTCGAGAAGCCGGTGCCCTTCGAGCCCGGCAAGCCCGACCGCATCACGTTCAACCTGCCCGATATTGCGCACACCTTCCGGCAGGGCCATCGGATCATGGTGCAGATTCAGAGTAGCTGGTTCCCGCTGACCGACCGCAACCCGCAAAAGTTCATGGACATCCCGAAGGCGCTCTCGACGGACTTCGTGAAAGCCACCGAGCGGGTTTACTTCGGGGGCACCGAGGGCTCACGGATCACGTTACGGGTGGAGTGAGTTGGCTTGTGCCGAAAATGTCCCCGCCTCCAAAGGCGGTCAACCGCCACCATCCTTCGACCGTTACCCAGGCTGCCAGCCGTCGCATCCCGGAGTTGGATGGCCTGCGCGGAATTGCCATCCTGCTCGTTCTGATGTTCCATTTGACACCGGCGAGAATACCGCTCCTCGCCGCGTACTTTGTTCAGGCGGGCTGGCTGGGAGTCGATCTCTTCTTAATTCTCAGCGGGTATCTGATCACGGGAATTCTGGTCGATAGCGCTGGCCGCTCCGGATACTACCGCGACTTCATCCTGCGCCGGACGCTCCGCATCTTTCCTCTGTACTTTGCCTGTCTCGCGATGGCCTGCGTCAGGACCTACTGGCCTGCCTACAGCCGCGGGCACGGATTTTTCGAAACGGGGGGCTGGTGGTACGCGGCCTACCTCGGGAACATCCAGGTGTTCCTACAGAATAGATGGCCTTTGGACGTTGCCCTGCTCCCGCTCTGGTCCCTGCAGTTGGAGGAACAGTTTTATCTCACGTTCCCGTTGCTCGTGGCCGTGGTGACGCGGCGGAATCTGGCGCGGATCCTCCTCGCCGCTGTGATCGCAGCGCCCCTTTTTCGCATCGCGATGGTGTGGGCGATGCCAACGAACATTACCGGGACTTACGTTCTGGCGCCCTGCCGCATGGATGCGCTCGCACTCGGAGGACTCGTCGCCATCGTCGAGCGCGAATTTGATTCGTGGTTGAGAAGCCGCTGGATCGCACTCTTAACCGCGCTCTCGGGTGCAGCCGTCGTCGCGATCTGCTGGCGATATGGTCCGACGCCGTGGAGCACCGCGATGCGGACCGTCGGTTTCACCGCCAGCGCATGGCTATTCGCCGGAATTCTAATTCTGCTGATCCACCAGCGGCGCCGCGGCTTCCTGGCTGTTTGCCGATTGCGGCCGCTTGTCTGGATCGGCACGATCTCTTACGGAATTTACCTGGTGCACCTGCCGATGTTGGACTTCGTCCGGGCGCACTCACGAACTGTGTTTCGTGTCGAACCAGGCAGCTTCCCCGAAGCGCTCCTCATTCTGATCGCGACTGTCGGCGTGGCCTGGGTCTCGTGGCGGTTCTTTGAATCGCCGATCCTGAAACTGCGCGAGCATTTTTCCGTTGCCCCGAAGGACCCAGCGGCTCCCGCGTGATTACGAGGTATGTTCAAGCAACAGGGTCAGCCACTCTCGTCTGTCCCCTCTTACATCGACGCTGCTACTTCCCGAACCGCTTGATGAAATTGGTGTCGAAGCGGCCGGCTTGAAAATCGGGGTCCGCCATGATGCGCTGGTGCATCGGAATCGACGTGTAGATCCCCTCGACGATGAACATACTCAGCGCACGCTGCATGCGGCGGATGGCTTCGCCCCGGTCGCTGCCGTAGGTCACCAGCTTGGCAACCAGGGAATCGTAGTAGGGCGGGATCACGCAATCGGTATAAGCCCACGTGTCCACGCGCACACCGATGCCGCCGGGCAGATGGAAGCCGGTGATGCGGCCGGGAGACGGCACGAACGTATCGGGATTCTCGGCGTTGATGCGGCACTCGATGGAGTGGCCGCGCAGGCAGACCGGTCCGGGCAGGATCTCCTGAAGCGTCTCGCCCTGCGCGATGCGGATCTGGCTCTTCACGATATCGATGCCGGTCACGAACTCGCTGACCGGATGCTCCACCTGAATGCGCGCGTTCACCTCGATGAAGTAGAGCTTGCCGGTCTCATCCATCAGGAACTCGACCGTTCCGGCGTTGCTGTACCCGGATTGGGCGATGGCTTTGCGTAAGGCGGTCGAGATCTCGGCGCGCTGCCGGTCGTTGACAGCCGGCGAGGGCGACTCTTCGAGCAGTTTCTGATGACGCCGCTGGATGCTGCACTCGCGCTCGCCCAGGATCTCCACGTTGCCGTGCTCATCGGCCAAAAGCTGGAACTCGATGTGGCGCGGCGCCGCGACGAACTTCTCGAGATAGACATCCGCGGAACTGAAGGCTGCGCCGGCCTCCTGTTGCGCCGCTGCAAACAGCGAAGGTAGTTCGGCGGGCTGGTTGACCACTCGCATCCCGCGCCCGCCGCCACCCGCCGAAGCTTTCAGGATGACGGGGTAGCCGATCTCAGCGGCCAGTTCGAGGGCCTCCTCGGGGCTCGTCAGGACGCCCGGAGAGCCAGGCAGCACCGGCACCCCCATCTCCCGCATGAAGGCGCGGGCGCGCTCCTTGACACCCATCAGGCGGATGACTTCCGGCCGGGGCCCGATGAACTTGAGCCCGGAGGTTTCACAGACTTCGGCGAAGCCGGCATTCTCGCTCAGGAAGCCATAGCCGGGGTGGATGGCATCCACGTTGGTGATCTCGGCGGCGCTGATGATGGAGGCTACGTCGAGGTAGCTGCGCGCGCTCTTAGCCGGGCCGATGCAAATGGCCTGGTCGGCGAAGCGCACGTGCGAGCTATAGCGGTCGGCTTCGGAATAGACGGCGACGGTCTGGATTCCCAGTTCCTTGCAAGCGCAGATGACGCGAACGGCAATTTCACCCCGGTTGGCGATGAGGATCTTCTTAAACCGTACGGACGGCAAAGAGAGCCTCCCCATACTCCACCGGCTGCCCGTTCATCACGAGCTTGCTTTCCACGATGCCGGAGGTCTCCGACTCAATTTCATTCATGAGTTTCATGGACTCGATAATGCAGAGGACCTGGCCCGGCTGGACCCGGGAGCCCACCTGCACGAACGGGGGAGCCCCGGGCGCCGGACCCTCGTAGAAGGTGCCGACGATGGGAGACTTCACCAGGACCTGGGTGGGGTCGGAGGGCTTTTCCTTGGGTGGCTCGTGTGCGGAGGGAACGGGCGGCGGCGCACCGGGTGCGGCGGAGGCCATGGGCGCCGGATAGGACTGAGGAGCCAGGACGAACTCCTGCTGGGTGGCAAAAGCAGCGCGGCGGATGCGGACGCGGTTATCACCGCGTTGCACCTCCAACTCCGCGATCCCCGTTTCGGCCGCCAGGTTGATTAACTCACGGATCTCATCAACTGTCATCAATGGATTAGCTTAACAGGTGAGCGATAGGGGTTGGGAGTTGGGGAACGCGGCACGGACCGCACGGGCTTGGCGCGGGGCAGGAAGGGAACAAAGGTGTGCTCGATCGCGTATGATTACAGGGCAAGCGAAGACACGCTCGAAAGCCGCCCGTGACCTGCAAGAGAAATGACACGGGGGAAGAAAGCCGGCTGAACGCCGGCTGCAGGATGAAAATCCTGCCCCACTGGAGGGACGGGGACCATATGCTGGAAGTAACGGGGCTTCATAAGAAGTACGGGGATCTGGTGGCGGTCCATGAAGTCTCGTTCCGCGCGAATCCAGGCGAATCGGTGGGGCTGCTGGGACCCAATGGCGCAGGCAAGACTACGACGGTCGCCATGATAGCCGGGCTGCTGCGGCCGGACCGCGGCGAAGTTCGGATCGAAGGCGACGTGGTCCACGGCGATACCGACCCCGTCAAGCGGAAACTGGGGCTGGTACCCCAGGACCTGGCCCTGCACGCCGAGCTTTCGGCCCTCGATAACCTGGCGCTCTTCGGCGCCCTCTATGGGATGCGGGGAGCAGCCCTGAAACGGGAGATGGGCGCGGCCCTGGAGTTGGTGGGGCTCGCCGACCGCGCCAAAGACCGGGTGGGCACTTTCAGCGGCGGCATGATGCGGCGCTTGAACCTGGCCTCGGCGCTGATGCACGATCCGCAGATCCTGTTGTTGGACGAGCCGACCGTGGGGGTGGACCCGCAAAGCCGCAACGCCATCTTCACCAACCTGGAAGAACTGAAACGGCGGGGCAAGACCCTGGTGTATACCACTCACTACATGGAAGAGGCCGAGCGCCTCTGCGACCGGATCATCATTATCGATCACGGGAAGGTGATCGCGAATGACAGTCTGGAGGCGGTGCGGCGGCTGGTGCCGGCCGTCAACCTGATCGAAGTGGAGATCGAGAACCCGGGCTCCGACGGGTGGTACGAGAGCTTGCGCAGCCTGGCAGGCGTGGAGACGGCGGAGTTGCGGGGCAACCTGCTGCGCGTGGGGATGGGCGACCTGACGGATACGGCGCCGGCCGTCCTGGAGTGGATGCGCAGCCATGGCTACCGGTACACGCACCTGGCGACCCAGCGGGCCGACCTGGAAACGGTGTTCCTGACCTTGACCGGAAGGAGCGTACGAAACCTATGAGCATGACGGCTTACACGGCGCTGGTACGGCGCGATCTGAAACTTTTCTTCCGCGACCGGCGGGCGGTGCTGATGTGCTTCGCGGCGCCGATCCTGATCGGGTCGTTTTTCGGGTACCTGTTTGGCGGCGCCTCCGGCAGCGGGGAGGCTGCGCGCATTCCGGTGGCCGCGATCGATCAGGATGGAAGCGGGATCTCGCGCAGCCTGGTGGCGGGGATCGGTGGCGACAAAGCGCTGGAACTGCGGCAGGTGACGCTGGAGGAGGCCCGCAACCAGATTCAGGGCGGCAAACTCACGGTCGCGGCGGTGATTCCCAAAGGCTTCGGCGACCAGGCGGCGAAGGCCCTGTTGCGCGGCACGGACAAGCCCGAAATCGCCTTCCTGTACGACCCATCGCACGGGGCGGAACTGGCGATGGTGCGCGGCATGTTCACCCAGCACGTGATGGAGTCGGTGAGCGCCGAGGCGTTCGGGAATTCCAAAGTCCTGGACGAATCGCTGAAAGAGGCCAGCGGGGCCAACGGGATGAACCCGGCGGACCAGAAATCCCTGGTGCGGATGCTCTCGAGCGTGCAGCAGTGGAACGCACGGGTGAGCGCGAACCCGCAGGCCGCGGGCGGCGGGCGGCCGGGGATCAGCATGCCCTACACCGTGCGGGAGGAGGCGATCACCGCCCACAAGGACGCGCCATACAACGCCTACGGACATTCCTTCGCGGGGATGGGCGTGCAGTTCATCCTGATGATGGGGATGGAGGCCGGGCTGGTCCTGATCTTGCAGCGGCAGGGGGGCATCTGGAAGCGGCTGCGGGCGGCGCCGATCTCGCGGACTACGATCATCGCGGCGCGGGTGACCAGCGCCACGATCGATGCGGTGATCATCCTGTTCGTGGTTTTTGGATTTGCGCGCCTGGTGTTCGGGGTGCGGGTGGAGGGCAGCCTGCCGGGATTCATCCTGATCTCGGTGGCCATCGGGCTGATGACCGGCGCTTTCGGCCTGCTGGTGGCCGGATTGGGGAAGACCGTGGAGGCGACGCGGGGCCTGGCCATTCTGGCGACCCTGCTGATGGTGATGCTGGGCGGCGCCTGGGTGCCGGCGTTCCTGTTTCCGCAATGGTTGCAAAAAGCTACCTTCGTGGTGCCGACCCGCTGGGCGATCGAGGGACTGGACGGCATGACCTGGCGGGGATTGGGGTTCGACGCGGCGATCGGCCCGATTGCCGCGCTGGTGGGTTTTGCGGTGCTGTTCACGGGGCTGGCGGTGTGGCGCTTCCGGTGGGACGGCTAGGGGGGCGCTCCGGAGGGGCCGGAATAACTCACCGCGGAGCTGGAGAAAGTGCGGAGAACGGAGAGCGGCTTCGCGACGCTCTTCGCCATTGCCGCTTAGTGAAGTCAGGCTGTATTCTTGGATGGCGGATTTTTCAGGGCCAACGGGCGATATGATTAGAGTATGGCAAACCGGCTCCGCTTTCAGTTCAACCCGTCGAAGTTTGCTAACGCCGTCGCGTACCTGGCCCAGGCGTGTCCTGGCAGCACAAAGATGACGATCTGCAAACAGTTGTATTTTGCGGACAAGGAGCATCTGGTGCGATATGGAAGGCCGATCGTGGGAGGCGAGTATTACAAGCTCGAACATGGGCAGATTCCAACGCAAGGCCTGGACATGCTGCGACAGAGGGCGGATGCCGCTAAGAACGCTCTGTTGGAAAAATACGTAACGGTTCTGGGGGACTCGATTCATCCGAAGCTGGCGCCGAACAAGAAGGTGTTTTCGAAGTCCGATCTGGAGGTCTTGGATTTGGTGGTCGAGAAGTATGGGCGAATGTCCGCCGCGGAGTTGCGGAGGCTGTCCCATAGCGAGCCCTCGTAGGTCAAATCCGAGGATTCTGGTCCAATCGATTATGCCCTCTTCTTTGATGGAAGGGAAGATTCGGAAATGAAGGATTTGGCGGAAGCGGAACAGGAAGCGCGCGACGTTCTTCGCCCGTATACCGCCCGATAGATCCTTTACCCGCCCGATTCAATCGGTACAAGGCGAGACTGCTAAGCACGAGGGCTCGGCTTTGGCAGTACATTCAGCGCAAGTTCGATGTCT
>OBLT010000992.1_pt1 | contig 18452 bp, 15 predicted proteins | sample 1518721 | NCBI WGS metagenome assembly OBLT01 (sample SAMEA3539307, study PRJEB22396) | soil metagenome | biome: tundra; feature: field; material: soil | place: USA | collected 2010-05 | depth 0.15 m | reverse complement strand
GCCATGGGGGCGTAGTTGGAGTGCGAGTAGAAGTCGGCTACGGCATGGCACCCCAGACCGTACGCGATAGATTGAGGTGCACCCGTCAAAACGGTGTGGAGGCGGGTGTCCCCCTGCCACGACAGGCGGTCCTCAAGCAGGAGGATTGATTCCTCGACGAGGCTGTTATCGAAATGTTCGCGCGGGTCGTAGTTCGGATGCGCGAACGGGTCGTCCACGCGGCCGTTGACGTGATTGATGTCATCGATGGTGGAGGCATCGAATAGCGTCTTGAGTGCGGCATCGTTGATCTGGCAGTGCATCGTCAGAAAAAACCCAGGCTGGAGGCGCGCGAGCTCGCGAGAGGGCGCCTTCGTCCACGTGCTCCGACTGTCGACGAGGGCAAGGGGCTCGTGGTGCGCGGGACTCACGACGTACGGGTCGAGCGTGCGCCAGGCTCCATGATTCTCGAAGAGCGCCCACGCGTGTTCTTTCACGCTTGCTGCGTGATGGACTCTTCCGACCGCGACGACCGCAGAGACTCCAAGTGCCGTAAGGGCTCGCTGGCTTGCGATGGCCGTGCGTACGCACGGCGTAAGGCGCGACGGCAGATTGAGCGTCGGGTCGTGAAGCGCGGTCTGGATGTCGTCGAGGACCCCTTCGGTAGGCGGGCCATCTCGCCGACGCAACGAGAAGAGTTGAGGTGCCGCGCCTGCCTCGGCGGCTCCGGAGCTCTGCAACGTATGGCACATGCTCGCCTCCGCGCGCTAGGTGGCTGTGGTGGCGTTCGCCGGGAGGTTTGTCGGTCTGTATGAGGGAAGATCTTCCAGTCGCGTCAGGATGCTTTGATGAATACACGACCCCGGAGGTACGGTGCGATACCGGCCGGCGGGAATGATCCAGCGGGTCCGCCACTCATTGGTCGGCTCCTGGACTCTGATTCGTTTGGGAAGGAATTCGCCGACCCACCACCATCCGGAAAGGGATTCATGCGCGGGACCGACAGCGTGCTGCTTCAAGAAAGCCGGCGTTCCATCTCCGGGAAGGGCTGCTTCTTCCGCGGCCGGCTCCGTACGTAGCCCGTGAGCTTTGGCCTCGCGGACCATCCATGCGAGGCCGAGCATCGCGAGGGTTCCATCAGGGTAGCCGCCGCCCACGTCGCAGTGGACGCCCGGAAACCAGACCTGCTCGACCTCTGGGCCCGAGCCCCAGAGGTTCTGGACGAAGTAAGCCCGCCGCTCATCGAGGGCGACCGCGTGGCGGATAGTCGTGATGCCGGGGTTGTTCGCGGTGTATTGATAGTGGGAGGGGTTCCAGGCCCAGCCAACGCTGCTTACCGTGTCCCAGAGGCCTAGGAAGTGAACGGTGACCTCGCGGGCAAAGGTACGCCGGAACCCGGCGCACGGCTCCTGATCTAGTGAGCTCTTGTGGGTGAACATCTCCCATGCGAAGGGAACGAGCTCCTCGTTGCCTTTACTGAGGAGTCCTACTTTGTAGAGCATGGCAGCTAGTACGCGGGCCGTGTATGCCCCTCTGCTAAACCCGAAGATGTAGATTCGGTCGCCTTCCTCGTAGTACCGCATGAGGAATCGGTAGGCGTCGCTCACGTGTTCCTCGAGAAGCCAGGCGATGGCCAGATCGAGCGTTTTGACGATCCTTTTTTGCAGCCGGCCCCACATGCCAGCGGGCGGCATCGTGCCGATGCCGGGCTGGTAGTACGTGAACTGGTCATTGCCCGTTCGGTCGAGCATCGCGTAGAGCTTCACGACGTTCGTGTTCGTGGCGGCGTACTTATTGTTTGTACCGTCGAGACAGAGGACGATGTTCCGGGCCACGCTCAGAGCCTCACGATGTGGCACCCGATCGGGAAAGTGCCGCTGTGGCGACACGAATCGCGAGCCGGTTCAGGGTATTCACACCTCGTGCGACGACTGGACGCTCCGTCAGCCCTCATGTCTGCTTCTCCGGAATCTTGAAGCCGAGGTAGGTGCCGGCACTGATGCCCATGAGCGCGAGGAGCGTCGGATTCAGGGGAGGCATCGTCAGGCTCCTGAAGACACCGTTCAGGAAGATGGAGACAAGGACGGCCGTCCAGGCGAGCATTTGGAAGCGGTGGAAGCTGATGCCGTTGGCGTCGGTCAGGATGTCGGTCACGAACCCCTCGCTCGTGGGATTCGCGGTCTGAGCCTTGAGTGCATCGATCTGCTTCTGAAGCGCGACCTCTTGCGCCGTTTTCTCGGCGATGGCGACACGGAGGGTACGAGCCCGCTCCTGGTCGGCCGGAGTCGCCGGGTTCGCGAGGGTGGCCAGCTCGGTCTTCGCCTCGCCTAGTTCTGCGGTGAGAGTCGCCTGCTGTGGCTCGAGGGTTGAGAGGTCCGAAGCGTTCGTCCCTCGCTTGTTGGCGTCGATCGCGGCCGCCCCGAGAGCCGTTCCTGAGCCGATACCGATGAGGGCGAGGGCCTGGTCGGAGATCGAATACGCGTCCCCCGTGATGATGTAGATGAAGATGAAGGACGCGAGGACTACAAAGAACCAGACGGCCATCTGGAGCTTCGACAAACTGTAGGGGCGCCTCTTCCCTTTCGGGGGAAACGGAGGCCCCGTGTCCCGAATGACGTCGCTCTGGATCGCGAGAAGCCAGAAGGCGATAAGGGAGAGGGCAACGCCGAGTCCCGCAATCGTGAGCGACTGCGGGCTGAAGATCTGAAGGGTAAAGATCGGCTGGGTGAGCGTTCCCCCCAGCTCGAGCTGACTCTTCTCGCTCGTCCCGATGGTCAGAGTGACGGGACGTTCCGCAGCAAACGTCCCCGCCAGCAGGCGATTCCAGGCCTCGAGCTCGTCCGCAGAGCCACCCCGCTTGATTCTGAAGGCGAGCGAACCCTTGTCGGCCGTGAGACGCCCGGTGATGGAAGGGAACTTCTGGCTGTTGATGAAGAGGACGTACTTGCTGGGATCGAAGGAGTCCTTCAGGATCTGCGAGGAGAGTCCCTCGACGCGCACGAGAATCTCGTTGTTGAGCTGCGCTTTTGCAGGTTCGACTCCGACGATGCGAAGTGGAGCCGCCGGGGCGGCTATCGGGGTCGGCGCTTGAGCCGGAACTTCCGAGTTTTGCTTAGTTGTCTGGGCGTGTAATGAACCTGCCAGCCCGAGCAGGACCACCAGCCAAAACACGTGGAACCTAGGCGCAATTCTCATGGCAGAGAGTCCATGTCGAGCCAGGCGTTGCCCTTCCACACCTCGATCTTCGTGATCGGGTGAATCTCCCACAGCGTCTGTCGGTACTTGCCCGGCAAATCCGGCTGGCTCGGGTCATACAGCATCGGCGGGTGGTCGGGATCGAACATCAGCCAACCGGAGATCCGCACGGGGGCAGTGCTATTGACCCAGTCTTTCAGGGCGCCCACGGTCCACTTCGGATGATTGAGACGAACTCTCGGAGTTGTCTCGACAACAATCGACAGCGTCTCAGGGTCGTGCGCGTGCGCAACGAGCGGGATGTGCCAGTCCACCTCCACGGGCAAGGTGAGATTGCAGTTTGTTCCCTCACCGGTCCCGCCGCTCTGCACCTTCACGCGGTTTACGATGAAGCCGACGACACTTAGCGCGACTCCCTCGAATGGAACGATGTCCGTCGCGGCAGTCGCCTGGTCGGCGGTCGTCCAGGCGCTACGTTTCGTGTTCACGTGCGCCTTAGGCAGACCGACGATCGCATCGAAGGTTACCTCGTGATACGCGGTCGGCTCGTCGATCCTATTCTTAAGGTGGTTCGTTTCGGTGTCACCGTCTCCGTCAGGGCCACAAGTGTCGCTCCCGTTCTTGAACGTGACCTCGGCCGGTGTACCTCTCTCCCAGCTGGGATCGGCCGCGGTAGTTGGACTAGAGGGCGTCGTTGGTGGCGTCGACACCGCCCCGGGCCCGGAGGTCGGAGTCGCGGCAAGAGAGGGCGTCGGTGTCGACGTCGTCTCCAGAACATTGAGGTTTCGGCTCCAGACCCAGCCCTGTTCTCCGGAGGACGTCTTTACGTGGTAGTAGCCGGCGGTCTTGTCCGGCTCCAGCAGTTGCACCTGTTCCGGTGGCATCAGAAGCTTTATGGAAGGGTTGTTGCTCGAGGGATCAGCCCGAAGGTTGACGTTGCGCGTGACCTCCGCCTGTTGCGCATAGAGAGGGAACGCGACTAGTAGAAGAAGGAGTCCAACATAGACTACCGTGTACTTGAGTCGCTTCATAACGATGCCCTTAACCTTGTTAGTTTCTGATGTTCTTGTCACGGAAGATTCGGCGGACATGGCGCTTAGTACGCGGGCCGTGCATGCCGCCCCTCTCTCTCTTTCTCAGCGATGAAGGCGAATCTCCTTAGCGGTCTCTCGATCGAGTTCGACGACTTCGCGGTAGACTGGCGTGACCCCTTGGAAGACCTCGAGAAGGTAACGGCCTGCTGGGACCTTGTTCAGAACGAAGCCGCCTCCAGCGTCTGTGGACGTGAGGCGTTGCTGGCCTTCGTTGTTGGCCGGCGGGCGGAGGCTAACCGTGAGGCTAGAAATCCCTCCGTTCGTCCTGTCGTCGATGATGTGGCCCGTGAGATTGAAGTCCGCCGCCCGAAGTTCAGGGAACAGCATTACGACCGCGAACAGAACAATGCCCAGGCTTCGACGGTTCAACATGCAGTTCTCCCTATTTGGTCTTGAACTCCGACGGGATGGTGGTCGAGGAAACGGCCGGGAAGTGGGGTACGTCTCCCCCGCTGATTGACTTGGGTTGAAGTGAATAGTCTCCGTTCTGCGACAGCAGGGCGAGGTCCTCAATGATCTTGGGACCAGCGACATAGACGACCTTGTAGGTCTCGTCCTTCGCGAGAAGCGGAACATTGAGGCCGAATGCACGCGAGTTCTGCAGGGAATCCGAGCCTATTACTGCGTACACGGCAACAGGAAACACGTCGCTCTCGACTTTGCCTGTGATCGTTGCCGTCCGCGGTGCGTTCGCGGTCCTCTCGATCGGATACGCCAGTAGAGCGACACCGATCGCGAAGAAGATCAGCGCCGGACTGCCGGTCTGAAGTGAGAGGAAGAAGATCTTGATCTTCGAGGTCTCCTTCACGACTTGATTGAGATCGAGACGGCGTTCGTATAGCAGCCAGAGGCCGCCCACAACCACCAGGAACCCGGCCGCCGAACAGATGTAATAGAAGGGAAGAACGCTAGGATCGAGTCCGGCATTGAGTTCAGGTCCACTCATGATGCTCTCCCGCGGAGTGTTGCGGTCCTCGGCACGGAATGCCGCGCCGTCAGGGGTGTCAACGCACCGAGGCCGCCGATCAGAGTCTTCTCCCGGGGCTTTAGGGGCTCTGCAGGGCGTCGACTCATGAGAGAGAACCTCCAAAAGACATCTCTGGCGGCGGCCACGGAAAATGCGAAGGCTGGACACGAACTTGTTTCTGCCTATTCAGACAGGTAATGGCAGTGCGTTGACCCCCTACGCAGTGAAGAATCTGCTCCTGTAGCGGGCGTCGCTTTTCGGACAAGTGAATCCGGACGGTTGGTCCCCAGACACCGGATTGCGCCTCACTCTCTTTGCAGTTCTTCGCGGAGTTCGATGGGCGTTGCGCCGAACTCCTGCCTCACGAAGCGGGAAAGCGTCTGCGTCGACGAGTAACCGATCTTCTTCGCCATCTCCTTGAGGGGCAAAGGTGAAGCCAGCGTCCTCCACAGCCGTTCGATCAGAGCGATCGAGGATTCGGTGCCACCAGGGGGCGTGGGGCCTTTTCTTCTTCGGGGCTCGTCGTCTCCATCTCCCGCCGTGCGATCGTCTCGACCGACACTCGAAACATCGCTGCCGTCTCGCGTTGCGACAGGCCGAGGAAACTCCTGATACGCAGGATCCGGAATCTCTGCTCGGGTGGGTAATGCGGACGATGGCGCTCGGGCACCTTGTCCCAGCGTGCCCCAAGGATCCCAGCAGCCTCACGCGTCATCCTGAGGAGCAGTGCGCTCTCTTCGGCCCTTTCGAATAGCCGTGCCGCCGTCACAGAATGGCTCCGGTTTCACGCTCCACAGGCCCCCGGCAATTCCAATTGCGCCCCTACAGGGCGGGATCAAAACGCCTCGGCCGAGGCGAGAAAGAGGCAGAATGGCCTCACTTTCGCGCTCCACACCCCCCCCGACAATTCCCATTGCGCCCCTACAGTTATCGAGCAAAAACGGCGGCAGGCGCCTCAAGACGAAAACCGGCGGGCACTGCGCTCGGCCTGGGCGATCTTCTGTGGCTCTGCACGGCGCAGCTTGTTCTTTGCTGCCATGGGTCGTTGCTCGCTCCTGTGCCCGCGCCGGTCTTCGCGCGCAAAGCTCTTCGCCTTGGAGACCGAGCCGGAAACCTGGCTCCACTTCCCGTTCTTAAAGATGATCTGGTAGCCGCCGGAGAGGATCTGGAATGGCTTCGTCACCTTGTTCAGATGGTCGAACTGCTCCGAGCCGGCTTTGTGGAACGCTTCGAAGTACGCAGGATAGACAAAGTCCGACATGGGGATGCCGTTGACCTCGAAGCTCAGTGCCTCAACGGGATCGGCGCTTTCGTAGGCGTAGATGATCTTCGGATCGGGGCCCGTGGTCATCATGTTGATGGCCGGGTCGACCAGCATCTCGGCCAGCTCGTGGGACGCGGACACGCTGACTAGGTCGCCGTTCTTGATCGTCGTCCTCACGAACACCTTCGAAAGGGGCAGGCCGTCGGGCGTAAGGTCGTGATACGCGAGGGCCCCCGGCTGATCGGAGTCGTCGAGAAAGACCATCGCCCAGGCTTTCTTGACGAAGTCCTTGGTCTTGACGAGCTTCGCGGGCGTGTTCCACACAGGCACCACGTGCTGATCGACGTAGGCCTGCATCGCGGCGATCAGCGCGTCGAAATCGACGCCGAGGGGGTCCGTCGCCTTGTTGAAGCACGCGATGGTCGGCAGCTCGCCCTGATTGAATGCTCCTAGTATCGGTCGGCCTTTTGCCATTGACTCTTCCTCCTCTAACGATCCGCAGTAAGTCATGAGAGTGAATTACCAGGGTCTCGAGTCACCGCACTTGTACCCCGGCCCGTTGATGAACCGTGCCGCGGCCCGCGCGTCGGCGTCGGACTTCGCCGAATCCTGCACGCTCTTCGGCACCCAGGACTTAGAATACTGCGCGACGTCGCACAGGAATTCGACTTGGACTTGGTTCGGCGAATGGAAGCGGTTCGCAGTGCCGTCGGTCTGGTAGAGGGCGCCGAACGCATACGCGCCCACGCCGTGGAAGTAGAAATAGTCGCAGGCGTCCTTCGCCGTGCAGTTGCCCGGCGTCCCGCATCGGTGGCCGCCGCACGAGCCGTTGTCCCAGTTGTACTTGTCGAGCCAGCCGTGCCATCCCTCGTGCTGGAAATCGCCCGCCCGCGAGCCGGGGTTGGCGTTCGCCGAGGTCGAGTCGTAGAGAAGGCAGTGGGTCGAGATCTCGTTCGGGCCCCAGAAGTGCGTGTTGAAGCTGCCGAAGCAGCAGCTGTCGTCGCTGCAAGTGTGATAGAGGCTCGTGTGGAAGTTGCTTCCGGCGGCTTCGCCTAGGGCTCGGTAATCGACCGTGCCGTGCCACGAGCAGCAGTTCAGGTCCTGCAGCCCGTACGTCACGAGGTAGGCCGCGTTCCAGTGCTTCGGGAACTCGAGGTTCACGTTGCAGGCGTCGTTCCAGCCGCGGTTGTTCCAGTCCGACTGCCGCTGGTCGTAGGCTTTGTACGACCAGAGGAAGAACGCCTGCCAGCAGCCGTGCGTGTTCCAGAGGGCGGTGTCCGCCGTGCTGGCGGCCGACTGGTTGCACACCGCGGTGGCCGGCGAGGCGTGGAGGGTGAGGGCGGCGGCGAAGAGGATGGCGGTGATTGCGCGTCGTGTCGTCATGGTGTCGCTCCTCAGAAAGCCGGCGGCTCGCCGACGGTGGGTCTCTTCCCGGGCTGGGCCTTTGTGGGGGCGGGAGGCCGCATTTCAGGGTGGGCCTTGAGGTAGGCCTCGAGCTTCCCGTTGAAGGACTCCTTCTTTTCGCCCTCGACGCGGGTGACCCGGTCCAAGAAGATCAGCTCGCCCTGGCGGACATAGGGCCGGAGAGCCTCGCGGGCGCGCTCCGAGCCGTCGTGGTTCCAGAGATAGGCGGCGATCGCCTCGGCCCTGACGATCCGAGAAGGATGCTTGGCGATGGCCTCGAGGACGATCTTGTCGGCCGTCTCGGTGCGGAGATAGGCCAGCCCGTCAATGGCTTTGGCCTGCAACGTGGCGAGCGCCGTCTGCTCCACAATCTCGCCGTCGACGACGGTGCCCTTCTCGGGGAAGGGCAGCTTTATGAACCGGGCTAGGCACTCCTCGCCGTAGCGGCTTCGCGCCTCCCCGATGAGGCCGAGGACGACGAGTGTGCCGCTGTGGTCTTGTGGCTGTTTTTCGAAAGCCGCCTTGCAGAACGCCCCCATGATGTCGGCGTTGTCGCGCGCCTCAGCGACGGCCTTCCGGACCAGCTCGGCCTGAGCCTTGGTGCTCGAGGCGGCCCATTCGATGAAGGCGAGTGCGTTCTTCTGGGCGACCTCTCCAGTTCCGGTCAGCTCGGGCGGCCGCTGCTCGGCGAGCTGCTTGACGGTGGTGCTGGGCCGGGGGCCCGTCGGCGTGCTCGTCTCCGGCGGTTGGGGCTTCTTTTCGGTCGCCTCTGAGGATCGCGCAAGGGCGAAGAAAAGCGTCGCGAGCACAGCGTTCCGTGCGGCGCGTGATTGTCGAGTCATAAGGACCTCCTCCCTATTAGATGGCGTTGCAACCTCCGTACTGCTGCTAACGGGGCCCCGGCAACACCCGCGTTTCGTAAATATCCAAAGCTATCTACTCCCCTTTCCCTTTTCACCCCACTTGGCCCAACGTCGCGCGAAAAAAGCGGCCCGTGGAACTCGGAGTCAGCCCGTCTCGGTCTTGCCGCCTGGAAAGAACCGGCCGGAGCGCCGGCGTTGCAGCCGGTCACCTCTTGCAGAACAACGCGACCATCGGAGCGCGGCCAGAATCGTCAATCTCACCGTCGGTCAATTTCAAACGCCGGCTGAAGATCACGGCGTAGGCGCATTCCGGCCAAGTCGTGGTATTCAGGTGGACGACGCCGTTGCCGCCGCGAGACGTCGCAAACTCGTCGGGCGGCACCGGTGGGGTGCCAAGGCCCGGCAGCACGGGGGTTCCGCCGGGAATCGATGCCGAGGTGGAAATGCTCAACCTCCAATCGGCCACGAGCTCGTGATCCATGGTGTACCGGATATCGACGGCGTTGGTGATCCCCGAGCAGGCGTCGGCCCCGGGGGCGGTGAACTGGTCGAGACTGAGTTCTGCCACCTCGATCCAGTTGTTGATGTGGATGCGGTCTAGGGCGTTGGTTAACGTCGGGCCTGTAGGCGCCGCGCCGGAGACCGGTTCGGCCTCGTAGATGATCTCGAAATCCAGGCCGTTTTTCTGGTTCGCCGGGAGCACGGGGTTGCCCGCTCCAGGACCTGGCGCCACTCCGCCGGGCGCGAGGGAAGTTGAATTGAGGCGGAGCAACGCTCCGGAGAAACCCTGGTTCGTGGCGTCGGGCGGCATCGTAACCCAACCCAGGGAGTCAGGTTGAAGGATCAAGGCCGGCATCGAACCCCACGAGCCGGGAGGGGATCCCGGCGGCGGCGGGGGTAGTGGCGCGGGCATGGGACCGACATAACCGCCGGAGCCTGCGACATAGACGTCCTGCGGATACGTGTTGACACCAGCGCCGAAGTTCCAGGGTACCGGTCGCGTCCCTACCTTCACCGCGTCCACCATCGTTGCACCGGTGACCGGCGCGGGCGCGACCGCGCTTCCCGCCGGCCGGCCCAGGAACCGGTAACGCATCGCCTGACCCCCGGAAGGGTGCGTGGTCGGACAATCGCCGACGAGCTTCAGGCTCTCCCAGAAACCGAAGCCGGGACCGCCGTGCTGGTTGGGGAAGCCGGCAGGTTGCGCACTCATGGTGAGGCCGGTAGCGCTACTGATGTCGCTGTAGATGTTAAAGTCGCCGACCCGAGTAAACCACGCATGCCGGACCACCGGCACGTCCTTGACGCACAAATCCACACAAAAGCACGGACCGATGTTTTCGCGGCTCGCCGAGCGGCCCTGACTGGACGGCTCATTGAGCAGCACGTCGCCGCCCATGCTCTCGATGCGAAAATAGACATCGGGGCCGCCGATTAGCTCCACGTTAATCCAAGTGCCGTGCCGGAAATCGGCGCCGATATAATCGATGCGAAAGTGTCCGCTGGCATCGGTCAACCCAAAGCCCAGCGGATCGTCCGCCAGCCAGTCGCGATCGAAGGCGAAGACCTTGACGCCTTCCGCCGACTGCTCGGTCGCGCAGACCGTGACACGGCCGCAGATGACCCAGGCATCGAACAGCGCGCGGATCAAACACCAGAAACGCGGCGGCAGGCAATAGTCCCAGGCGGCCAGCAGACCGTTGTCCCGCTCCCGCCACTGCGGCTGCACTGTTGTGATAGAAAACTGCACCGGTCCCCGGGGCGGCGGTTGCGAGCGGCGCCGCGGAACAGTCCCACAATACACATCGATCTCGAACGCCTCCCCGGCATATTGGCTTTTGTTGCCCAGTTCCGCCGTGAAGTTGCCGGCGTCATCCGTGTCGAATTCACCCAGCAGCGACTTCTGCTTCGCCTCGATCTGGTCAGCATTGAGCACCGCGAGGGTGGTTTTGGGATCGGCGACCGCAAGGCGCGTTGCGTTCTGATCAGCCCGCAAGCGATACAGGCGGACCTTGACGCCGGACAGCGGCTCGAAACAATCGCCACACAATGTCCCGCACAGCCGGCCGCGGAATATGTACTTACTCATTTGAGTCTCCCCGATTCGGCGTCGTGCCGATGGATTACCAGTCGCGCTCATAACGTCCGCTTGCCCTTAGTCGTGAGCCTGCGAGCAACGGCCCGGGTCACGGCCCGTAAGCACGGTCACGCTGCACTCACGGCTAACCTCAGTTTGGGGCTATCTCCTCCCCCGCCTGAACGGAGACGATGTGAAACAAAAACGGAAGGTCGCGCGAAACCCGAATCCGATACGCGCCCTTGAGAACTCCACTTTCTATGGAAATGTCTTTAACAAGGCTGTTGAGAATCGTCTGCGGCTCAACATTCCAAGAGACCACGTAGGGACGAGGATCCCCCTGCCTCACTTTCATGAGAGCCAGTTCGAACTGCGCCACGGAGGCAATCAGGGCGTCATGATGATCGCTCAGCGCTTCCAGGAAGGCCGGTCCCTGTGTCTCTCTGAAGGGAGATATGTTGTGGCGCGTAATGAATTCGTTCAGAGCCTGCGCCAGAAGATTGCGTTGCTTGAGCAAGGTGAACGTAAGTACGCAGGTGCGTTCTAGTACATAGATTCGCCACAGGTAGATGTTTCTACGTGCTTCCTCCAGGTCCCTCGACTGAGCGACCCTGTGGATGTAAGCGTCATCGTCGGGACACACGTGATGGGTAGACCGGATCAAACCCAAGAGTGTCCGCTGGTGTGCCGCAAGATCCATTGCTTAATTCCTAAATGCAGCGCGCAGCTGGCCCAAGCTATCCGCAATAGCATCATGCCCGAGACCTGGAACCGCCTCGGGCATGAATTCATACACCACCACCTGGGCACTTCCTTGTGCCCGCCGAACAACGTCTTGGGCGAGCGCGACAGTGGAGGCACGGGTCAGCCGAGAGTGAACGTCCAGCAGGAAGCCGTTGTGTTGAACTCCACAGGCAACGTGCAGTTCGCGTACGTTCGGTAGCTCAAGCTCGGCCAAGAAGGCGGGGATGTCAAAACCGTGATTGTGTGCGTCGCATTCAAGATTGTAGACATCTAGGAGCAGGCCACAGCCGGTTCGATCGGCGAGGGCGTTGAGGAATGCGGCGTCCGAATAGTCACCGGGGAAATCAGGGACGACATGAACGATGTTCTCCAAGAGAAAGGGAAGCGTGTAGCGCTCTTGAATTGTCCGTACCCTTCCGCAAAGCAGATCGAGCGCCTCTTCGGTCTTCGGCATGGCAAGCATAATGCCTAGGTGCTCCCCATCGACTTTGGTGTAACCGAGATGCTCGCTATGCCATGCCACATCGACCTGTTGAAGAAAGTCATCTAGAAGATTTAGGTAGGTGGGAGACCATCCCTCATGCGAGCCTATGGATAAGCTGACGCCGTGCACGATGATCTTCGCGGCTTTGCCTACGTTCTTGAGTTCCGACATGACCTCGGGGCTGAGTGCAACCTCATGGTCCTTCATTTCGGCTATCGTCTCGAGCGTCACTTCGATATAGTCGATATGGGGAAGCATACGATCGAGAAGATCAGGGTCACGCCCTTCATACGTGGTTCCGAGCGCCACGCATGGGCGGACGTCAGTATCGATGAACCGGGTACGCGGGTCCATCGATGTTGACATGCCCTGCGCGACGATATCGAGGTGAGGCAAGGCAGCCGATCTATTCCCGGGTCACGAGACCGCCCTGAATGTTGGGGATATGGGCCAATTGCGTCAGTGCGGGATCGCCGCGCAGGAAGCTGAGGTCGAAGCCCGTTAGGCCACAATTGCAGCCGCCCTTCGGTACCATGTGGCGAATGGCCTGATCGAGTGCGGCGTGGAGGTCCTCCAGAGTAACCTTGCCCTCGGTGACCACAATCTTTACATGGCTGTTCGCGTGTATTGTTTGCTGGCTTTCCATGTGTTTCTCCTTTGTCGTAATGACCTATCGTGAAGTGGATATCGACACGGGTGAGAGTAGGACCTTTCAATGGCGTTGCTTTCGCCTTAGATTGACGTGCAACGGAGAATGGATCGCAATGTAGGTGCCGACGGGGCTCGAAGCCATTATCATTTGCGGCCAACGGGGGAATGGCGGCCAGCCGGGGCCGGGAGGCATGCGCGACTGTCAATGCTCCTGCAGCTGGCGCCTCAGGATTCCCGGTGTAACCCCAAACTCCCGGCGGACGAACTTCGTGAACGCCGGGGCCCCTGAGTAACCGAGCCGGAGGGCGACATCTTTCAGTGTTACATCTTTCAGTTGGAGCAGGTTGACGGCCATAGACGCCTGACGGGTGAGGCGGGCCTGGGATATAGTCGTCCCGCGATTCTTGAAGCGCCGCCGGAGGGTACGGAATGAAACACCCTCCCGTCGAGCCAGCGCCTTCCCGCCCTCGCGAACGAGGACGTCGAGCGGATCGTCCAGCGACTCGGGTCGGGGGCTTGCGGCGAATCGGTGCATTTCGGCTCGACCGTACACGTGCCTATTCACTAGGACGTGCGAAGAAGGCCTTTTGACCCCCGAGACTCAAAATGAGTCGTACCCGATGTGGCTGAGCGCGAGACTCGAAGTTCTGAGGCCGCTTGTGAAAGGGCTCACAAACGGCCAGATCGCAGACGCACTCGGTATCGCGAGCGAGACAATGCGAAAGCACGTCTCACTTGCGCTGGAAAGGACCGGGACAAAGACTCGAACCGAGCTCGTTGGGGCCTCGGGACCGACCGCCCCCGGGCCATCAGCTACGGCGGGAACCTGCTGCGAGACTTCTCCCGTGCACATCGTTGACACGAAGCGGTCGAACCCTACGATCCGTCAAGGGAAGCCGCGCTCCTTCTGGAGGTCCCGAGCGGCTTTCAGGTGCTGCGCGGGCGCCATGTGATCTCGAATCACCTTCGCACGTCCGGATCTACCGGCGAGCGAGGAGCGCGCGGAGATTCCTTGCCCGGGCCTTGCCCGCGCGACGTACCTTTGGGGTTACTTAACCGGATTACGCTCTTTTGGCGGGAATGGCCGGATGGCGACCTCATCCTGACGCCCGCGATCGCGGCGTGGGAGGCGGAGCCTCGGCCAGCCCATGACTGAAAACGAGTTTTATGTTATCTAGGCTCGATGCCTGAATATCTTGCGCCTGGTGTATATATCGAGGAACTGCCTGCGCAGCTTCATTCCATCCAGGGTGTCTCCACCAGCATCGTGGGGTTCGTCGGCGTTGGGCAGCAGGCGTCCGGCGCAGTGGCGATCACGAGTTTTGCGGAATTCGAACGCGCCATTGGTAGCAGCGCAAGGGGAAATCTTCCCATCGCCGTGAAAGGCTTTTTTGAAAACGGCGGGACCCGCTGTTACGTCGCACTCATCGCTCCCACTGACGCGTTGCAGGCTGGACTGGACGTTCTGGCGCCGGAAGACATCTCGATCCTCTGCTGTCCCGACGAGAATCGTTTTGCGAACGCAGCGGCCGTGATGGCTGCGCACTGTGAGCAGCGCAAAGACCGCGTCTGCATCCTGCAGTCTCCGCAGCCCGTGATGCCAGACGCAACCCACGATGTTCCGGTGCATTCCTCGTATGCGGCGTACTGTTATCCGTGGTTGACCGTTGCGGGGCTGGACGGAGTCACGAGTGTCACGGTCCCTCCGGGTGGTCACGTCGCCGGGATCTACGCGCACGTGGATTCACAAAAAGGCGTCTGGGTGGCGCCGGCTGGTGTACGGCTGATCGGAGTGACAGGCCTTTCGCAGCAGATCAGTTCGGCCGAGTCGGACCTTCTCTCGGCTCGCGGGATCAACGTGCTCCGGTTCTTTCCCGGGCAAGGGTACGAGGTCTGGGGCGCGCGCACAACCAGCCAGGATTTGGATTGGAAGTACGTCAATGTCCGCCGCCTTGCAATTTTCGTCGAACGTTCACTCAGCCAGGGTTTGCAATGGGCCGTATTCGAGCCGAATGGTCCGACGCTCTGGGCGGCCGTGCGCCTGCGCATCGAGGATTTCTTTCTAAATGTCTGGAGGTCCGGCGGCCTAATGGGACGAAGGCCGGAAGAGGCATTCTTTGTCCGGTGCGACAACACGACGATGACGCAAACCGACATTGACTTGGGGCGGTTCGTGGTGATCGTGGGACTCGCACCCGTTCGGCCGGCGGAATTCGTGATACTGCGAATTACGGGACAGACGAATTGCACTTGACCCGCAACCCTTCCACATAAGGACTACTGTAGGGGCGCAATGGGAATTGCGGCGGGCGTTGGCGCGCAGAGACCAGAGCGTCGGTCACTACGATGCCTCCGTGCGCGCACACGTCGACCGACGTTTCCCCCGGGTGACGGCCCTCTTAGGCTGCTTTTCGAAGCAGTAGCGGCAACAACCGCTCCGCATCGAGGTAGTCGACGCGAAACGGCGAGTCCATCGGGCCTTCACCCGGCCTTCCGCGTGGGGGCGGGATCGCGGCGAGATGCGCTGGCGTCCGTCCGAAGTAGACCTCTGCCGGTGTCGCGCCACCGATTCCCTGATGCGGGCGGAAGTGCGCGTAGTGAACGAGACCTCGCTCGACCGTCGCGGAGATCCTCCGCGACGAGCGGCCTCAGAAGGCGCAGGCCGAGCGTGTCCTTGAGCGTCCTCCACAGGCGTTCGATCAGCGCGATGGAGCCCTTCTTACCGACCGCTCCCGTGAGAGTTCGACAGGCATGATGCAGACGCTTCAAGCCGACGGTCTCGGCTTGCTGCCTGCGTTAATGCGGTTGGCTGACGGCACGCGCGATGGGGCACTACGGCCGGCAACCCGGTAGTCCCGGACTACCACGCTTTGAGCGATCCACTCGGGGATCCTTCAGGAAAAGGGTTGATTACTCGAACCTAAGCCACAGTCCGGACAGAATGCCGGTCTACGGACCGGGATTGAGAAGGAAACCGAGGGCGCGACTCGGGTCTCTGAGCGCTACTGACCCTCGGCAATTCCCATCGCACCCCTACATCTCCCCCATTCCCCCCGCGCCGATGGGAGCGAGGATTTCGTAAGAGCTGCGCTTCGTTTCGGGCGCGAGCGTCACGTCACCGTCCCAGCTCCGCGTACCAGTTCAGCACGACCGTCGTCGGGGTCATCGCCTCGCGCCCGAGCGGGGCGACGGTGAGGAAGCGCCGCCCGTCGGCGGTCGGGAGGAAGTGGTTTCGGGCGATCGAGGTGTCGAAGCGCCCCGGGAAGAGCGGCCGCGGGGCGCCGGCCGTCACGCTGTTTCCGGTCTGGACGTCGACCGCCATCAGCTTCTGGTCGGGAGCGCGGTAGTACAGCTCCTTGCCGTCTGCGCGCCACCGCGGCTCGTTGCCGCCCGAAGTGGAGATCTGCCACTTGCCCCCCGGGCCGGGGAAGCTCTGGACGTAGATCTCGACGCGACCGGACTCGTTCGATTGGTACGCCAGGAAATGGCCGTCGGGCGAGAAGACGGGCTTCAGCTCCGCGAACGACGTCTTGAGGAACGGGACGGGCTTGCGGTCGCCGATCATGGGCAGCACCCAGATGTCCCAGCCCGTTTCCTTTCCCTGGCTCGAGATGGCAATGTATCGCCCGTCGCGGGACCAGTCGCAGGCGACCTTCAGCTCTTCCGTCTTGAGAAGAAGCTTCTCGTCGCTCAGGCCCTCGGCGGCCTTCTCGAAGAGGTCGTTGACGACCGTGTAGACCATCCGCTTGCCGTCGGGGGACCAGAGAGGAGCGGACGAGCCGTCGGCGCCGAAGGTGAAACGGGAGCTGACTCCGCGTTTCAGGTCCCGGATCCAGACGTCCGTTTTCCCCCGGCGCGGATCGACGAGGTCGAAGGCGAGCCGGTCGCCGCCCGGAGAGAACGCCGGGTTGCGGCTGTCGCCCGGGTCGCCGACGACATCGCCCTCCTTGCCGGAGCGGTCCACCCAGAGAAACCGGTCCCCCGTCTCTCCGGTCCGGTAGGCAAGGGTCCCGTTGCGCGAGACCGAGAAGCGCGCGAGCCCGACGCTGTCCGTCCCGATGTGCTCGGCCAGCGGGATCGGCTCCCCGGTCGTCTTCAGGGCCTTCGCGTCGAAGGGCTGGGCGACGAGCGTCTTGTCGCGCACGAAGAGGAGATACCCCGGCGGCGCGTAGGACACGAGCGTCTGCGCCGGCGCGAGCGCCTTCGACTCGGTCGAGTCGAGCGAGCCGATCCGGTACGCGCTGTCCTCTGGTTTCTGGCCAGAAACCATGTAGAGGAAGTGCCGGCCGTCGGGAAGGAATTCCGGCCAGCCGACCTCCGTCTCCTTTCGCGAGGCTTCTGCTTTCACGGCGGCGACGGGCGTTCCCCCGGCGGCCGAGACGCGGTAGATGGGATCGATGGGGGTGCCGTCGAACAGGATGAAGCCTTCGGAGCCCCAGGAGCCGTCGGCGCCCCTCGGGGCGTCGCAGATCTTCTGCGCCGGCCCGCCGGAGACCTCGATCTTCTTCAGCTTGCCCTCCGCGAAGAACGCGAGGGACCGGCTGTCGGGCGACCAGAAGGGCCGCGTCGTGCCCTCTGTGCCGGCCAGAGGCTGCGCGACGAGCGCGTTGAGCGGCCGCACCCAGATGCGGCTTTTCCCCGAAGAGTCGGTCGCGTTGAACGCGAGATGACGCCCATCCGGGGAAATGCGGGGCGCATCGATCGTCGTGATCCCCTCCGGGTTTGCGATCTCGAACCGGACCGCGTGCGGGCGGGCCGGCGCGCGACGTACGAAGCCGACCGCGAAAATCGCAGCGATCGCCGTCGCCGCCGCCGCGAGGCCCCACGCGAGACGCTCGCGGCTCTTCCGGCGATGGGCGACGGGGGCGGGCAGCCCGACCTGCGAGCCGCCTTCGGCGATCCACTGGAGTTGCAGCTTGATGTCGTGAGCCGTCTGGAACCGGTCCTCGGGATCCTTCGCGAGACAGGTTTTCACGACGCGGTCCAGCGCCGGAGGAGTCATCGGCGCTATTGCCGAGACCGGAGCCGGCTCGTCCTTGAGGATCGCCGAGATCAGGGCGGCATGGCTCTTTCCCTCAAACGCCTTCCGGCCGGTCGCCATCTCGTAGAGCACGGTCCCGAACGAGAAGATGTCGCTCCGCGCGTCGGCTTCCTTGCCCTCGAGCTGCTCGGGCGCCATGTACTGGAACGTCCCGAGGATCGTCCCCTGCTGCGTGATCGCTCTCGGCATTTCGGTGGGGAGCGAAGTCGCCGAGGACGACTTCACGGCCGGGAGCGCCGTCTTGGCGAGGCCGAAGTCGAGAAGCTTGACGCCGGACTTCGTCAACATGACGTTCCCCGGCTTCAGATCGCGGTGGATGATGCCGGCGGCGTGCGCCGAGCCGAGGGCCGCGGCGATCTCGATCGACACCTTCAGGAGCTGCTCGGGCGGGAGCGGGCCGCTCAGCAGCCGCTCCACGAGCGTCTGCCCATCGGCCAGCTCCATGCTGAGCAGATGCCGCTCCGGAGAGCCGGGAGAACCGGGGATTCCCTCGAACGAGTAGAGATGGGCGATGTTCGGGTGGTTCAGGCTCGCGAGCAGGCGGGCCTCGCGCTCGAAGCGCGCGATGCTCTCCTTGTCTTCGAAGAATTCTTCCGGGAGCACCTTCAGCGCGACCGTCCGGTCGACGCGCGTATCCTTCGCCTTGTAGACCTCCCCCATCCCCCCGGCACCGAGCGGAGCAAGCACCT
>OBLT010000991.1_pt1 | contig 18455 bp, 17 predicted proteins | sample 1518721 | NCBI WGS metagenome assembly OBLT01 (sample SAMEA3539307, study PRJEB22396) | soil metagenome | biome: tundra; feature: field; material: soil | place: USA | collected 2010-05 | depth 0.15 m | reverse complement strand
CCCTAATGTGACTTTCCGCCCGGCGGCCCTCCCGGCCAGATGGTCTGGCCACGCCCGCAGAGGGTGAATACAGAAGGGCATGAAGCCATGCACTTCAATCTCAAAAGGGCAGTGGGGGTCATGGCAGTCCCGCTGCTTGGGAGTGCCCTCGCGGTAGGTGCGGCAGCACTCCCGGCCAACGCCGCGACGTGGCAGGATACGGCGCTATCCGCCTCCACGGTAACCGCTGGCACCTTCGGCGGTACCGGCCTCGGGGTAGCAAGTGGCAGCAAGGTCATTAACCTGCTCGGGTCAAACGTGACCTGGTCGCTACATGGCACACCGCCAGCCGGCGTATCGGAGTCCGGGACGACGATCAGCTATTCGGGTGCAGCAGTTACTAGCCCGCCCGAGATCGTCGCCGATGCCACAGACAGCGCCGGGAACGCCGAGGCACTCGAGGTCCCCGTCACGATCGCGGCCAATTCGATCCAGGTCAGCGGTTCCCCCACTGCCGTCATAGGGGTGTCTTTGTCCGCGCTGGCCGATGCGAACACGGCCGGCACCGTGAAGTTCAGTGCTACTAGCTCAGAAGGCAACAGCATCAGTTTTGCGGAGTCGAGCTTGCCGGCCGGACTGGTCTCCGGAGATCCCGTGCTGACCTACGTCGGGGGAACCGCTGCCCCTGGCACTTACGGTGGGGTTGAGGTTACTGCGACCGACACTGACGGCGCTGTGCTGCACGGGGTGTTCAAGCTCACTGTTGACGCGAGCGATGTCTACACAGCCGGCACCTACGGTGACGAGGTTAACCCGTTCGGCAACGGGTTCGACGTGTACCAGCAGTACCAGCACGCAGGGGCGGTTATCGCCGGGTGGACCGCGACCCAGGCCGACCCCGCGACGCACTTCCTGCTCCTTAACGGTACGCACCCGGGTGCGGTCAAGTTCGAGTACGCGCCCCGCGGAGGGGCGACCGGGCTCTGTGTGTCAGATCCCGGCGGCGGCTGGGCATCCGATCCAGTGCCTGACGGCCTGATCCTCACCGGGTGCAACAACGGTCCGTGGCAGCAGTTCGTTCCGCAGTCGAACGGCACGCTGAAGAACCTGGCCACCGGCCTGACTGTCAACCCGAACGGCACCGGCGCGCAGCTGCGCGGCGGCACCGCTGCTACGCCGTGGGGTGGCTCCGTCTACGGCTGGACGGACTATGCCAGCCTGCCGGGGTAGGAGGTTATCAACCAAAAGCGAAGGGCCCCCGCAAGGGTCCCTTCGCTTTTGGTTATCGCCACGGGCAGGTTCAGCTGGTTCCCAGCCGAGTCGGCCGCCAGCCGGTGCCCAGGTTAAGCTCCCGGGCGGGGTGGGCGCGGCCCGCGGGTGCCGGGAAGCCCGCTACCTCCGGCTAGGGCAGCAGCAGGTGCACGTCGCCGAATTCGTGCCACAGGTACCCGGCGCTGATCGCGGCGGCATAGCACCGGGCCAGCAGGTCCGGGCCGGCGAATGCAGCCAGCATCCGCAGGTGCGACGAGCGCGGCTCGTGCAGGCCGGTGAGCAGCCCGTCGACGGCCCGGACCCCCGTCTCCGGCGTGACCACGTGCGACGTCCAGCCCGCGGAGGGCGCGACCAGCCCCGGAGCCGCGCCGAGGGCCGCCGTCTCCAGCGCGCGGACCACGGTGGTGCCCGCGGCGATGACCCGGCCGCCGTGCGCCCGCACGTGGTTGACCAGCCGGGCCGTCGCGGGCGGGACGTCGTAGGGCTCCGGGTACGGGTCCTCGCCTGCTTCCAGCGAGGACACGCCGCAATGCAGGGTGAGCGGGGCGATCAGGACGCCGCGGGTCACCAGGTCGGTGACCACCGCGCGGGTGAACGGGCGGCTGGCGCTCGGCATCTCCGCGCTGCCCGGCGTACGCGCGAACACCGTCTGGTAAGCCGCCAGCGGCCAGTCGCGCCGCACGTGGGAGTATCTGATCGGGACGCCGTGCCGGAGCAGGTAAGGCACCACCGCCACCGACAGCCGGGCCTGCCAGAGCCTGGCGCCGGCCCGGGCCTGCAGGGTCAGCGCCGCCCCGCCGGGCAAGCTGATGACCTGGCCGGCGCACCCCTGTCCGTTCGGCCTAGAGATCTTGTTTTTCATCTGACGAAGTTCCACCAGCCAGCCGCCGTCGGGCCGTGGCGAACAGAAGTGCACGGCCAGGCCGCCGCCCGCCCGCAGCTGGGCCGGCAGCGTCCCGGTGCTGTTGACGACCAGCAGGTCGCCGGGTAGCAGCAGGCCGGGCAGGTCGCGGAAAACGTGCTGGCTGATCTGGCCGGAGCCGCGGCGGCTGACCAGCAGCCGGACGCCGTCCCGGGCTACGCCGCGCGCTTCGGGCGGGTCGTGCGCCTCGCGTTCGGCGGGCAGCCGGAAATCGGGCAGCCCAAAACCTGTCAGCATCGCGTCGGCCAGCCCCCGTTCGGACTGGGCCGCGCCGGGTGGGGTGACATCGATAACCATCGGATCTCCAGGTCCGCTAGCCAGCATGGCGGGTGCCGTGGCCGGCCGGCATCAGGTGGGCGGCGCGGTACCTGCCGCTTGGCAGCCGCTGCGAGATGAGCCGGACGAACGCGGGGACCACCGACTCGGGCCGCGGCCGGTCCGAGATGTCCTGGCCGGGGAAGGCCCGCTGGTGCATGTCGGTGCGCAGGTCGCCCGGGTCGGCCCACCAGACGCGGATCGCGAGCTCCTCGGCCGCCAGCACGTTCGACGCCTGCTCCAGGGCGGCCTTGGCGGCGCCGTAGCCACCCCAGCCCGTGTACGCCTCCACGGCCGCGTCCGAGGTGATGTTGAGCACGGCGCCGCCGTGCGGGCGCAGCAGCGGCAGCAGTTGCTGGGTCAGCGCGATGGGCGCGATCACGTTCACCTCGAAGGCGGCCCGCAGCTCATCCGGCGGGTAGTCGGCCAGCGCGGGCAGCGGGCTGGCCCCCAGCGTGCCCGCGTTGTTCACCAGGATGTCCAGCCGGCCCGCGGTTTCCGCGGCCCGGCTGAGCGCGGCCCGGTGCGCGGCATCGGTGACGTCCCCGCTGATGGCGGTGACGTTCCCGCCCGCGGCGCGGATCTCCTGCGCGGCGGAGTCGAGGGCGGCGGCATCCCTGGCGTCGATGATGAGGGCGAAACCCTCGCGGGCCAGGCCGGCCGCCAGGGCCCGGCCCAGTCCGCGGGAGGCCCCCGTGATCAGTGCTATCGGTGTGTTCATGTCTTCGCACGCTAGGCGTCCCGGCGCCGGTGCACATCGGTCCCCGGCCTGTGCCGGCCACGCTAATGGTCTTAGGACCGCCGCCCGATGCGCCGCCCTCGCCGCCCGGCTAACGTCGGATAGATGAGCGACGGGCTGGACGAGCTCTACCAGGTGAGCCAGGCGGTGCTGTCCGTCACCCGGCAGATGTCCGTCCGTGACGTGCTGCAGGTGATCGTGCGGTCCGCGCGGTCGCTGGTCGGCGCGCGGTACGCCGCGCTCGGGGTGCCCGACGACGGCGACTCGTTCGCCGAGTTCGTGGTGGACGGGATGAGCTCGGCGCAGTGGCAGGCGATCGGTCCGCTGCCGCGCAGGCACGGGATGCTCGCCGTGCTGCTGAACGACGGCCAGCCGGAACGGCTCGCGGATATCCGCGCCGACCCGAGGTTCGAGGGCTGGCCCGACGCCCATCCGGACATGTCGCATTTCCTCGGCGTGCCGGTGCGCGACGGCGAGCGTGTCCTCGGCATCATCTTCGCCGCCAACAAGGTGTCCGCCGCGGCGGCCGGCCGCGGGTTCACCGGGCGGGATGAGGAGATCCTCGCGCTGTTCGCCGCGCACGCCGCGATCGCGCTGACCAACGCCAGGCTGTACGAGCGCAGCCGGGAACTGTCGGTGCTGCAGGAGCGCTCCCGGCTGGCCAGGGAGCTGCACGATGCGGTGACCCAGAAGCTGTTCGGCATCCGGGCGCACGCGCGGGCCGCGGCGGTCCTGGCGGCCAGGGAGCCGGCCGACCCGGCCCGGGTCCAGGCCGAGATCGACGTGATCGGCGCGCTCGGCGCGCAGGCGCACGCCGAGTTGCGCGCGGTGATCGACGGCCTGGCCCCGCCCGACCTGGAAGCCGCCGGGCTGGCTGAGTCACTGCGCAGGTACGCGGGGCTGGCCGGGCCCGCGCACGGGACCAGGGTCACGTTCACGGCCGCTGAACTGCCCGCGCTCGGCCCCCGGGCGGAGGCGGCACTATACCGGGTCGGGCAGGAAGCGCTGAACAACGCGCTGCGGCATTCGGGCGCGGCCTGCGTCCGGGTCGCCTTGACCCGCAGCGCGCGCCGAGCGGTGCTCGAGGTCGCCGACGACGGGCACGGGTTCCTGCCGGACATGCCGTCAAGCGGGCTTGGGCTGGCCTCGATGCGGGAGCGCGCCTCGGCGGCGGGCGGAGTGCTGACCATACGTTCGGGTAAGAAGGGCACGCTGGTGCGGATGACGGTACCCATCAAGGCGGTACCCATCAAGGCGGTACCCATCAAGGCGGTACCCATCAAGGCGGGGGCGGGAGGCGAGCGATGGCCCGGCCTATCTCCGTCCTGATCGTCGATGACCACCCGGTGGTCAGGCGCGGACTGCGGGTCCTGCTCGAGGTCCAGGACGGGATCGAGGTGGCCGGCGAGGCGGGTGACGCCGCCACCGCGCTCGCGCTGGCCGCCGAGCATGCCCCCGACGTGATCCTGCTCGACCTGAAGCTGCCCGGCGCGGACGGCATCGCGGTGCTCGGCGAGCTCAAAGCCCGTGACAGCGCCGCGCGGGTGCTGGTCCTGACCAGCGCCACCGAACCCGCCGCGGCGAGCCTGGCGGTCCGTTCAGGCGCGGCGGGGGTGCTCTACAAGGACGTCGACCCCGACGCGCTGGTGCGGGCGATCCGCTCGGTGCACGACGGCCACCTGCTGCTCGCAGCTGAGGCGGCCGGGACGTTGATGCGCCTCGCGGGCGCGGGGGGTCCAGCGGCGGGCCTGGACGCGCTGACCAGCCGCGAGCGCGAGGTCCTGGCCGAACTCGCCAGGGGACGGTCCAACCGGGAGATCGCCCGGGTGCTGCAGGTCTCGGAGAAAACGGTGAAGGCCCACGTGAGCTCGGTGCTGGCCAAGCTCGGCGTCTCCGATCGCACCCAGGCCGCCCTGCTGGCCGTCCGGCACGAGCGCGCCACCTAGGGGCGGATCAGGTGCGCGTAGACGATGATGTTGTCCAGGTAGTGACCGGTGGCCGGGTCGAACGCCCCGCCGCAGGTGATCAGGCGCAGGCTCGGGTAGTCGGCCCGCCCGTAGACGGACGCGGCCGGGAACGCGTCCTTGGCCACCTTCTGCACCCCGTCCACGGCGAAGGTGGCCACCTTCTTGTCCGCCAGCGTGACGTACACCTTGGCCCCGGCCCGCAGATCCTTGAGGTCGAAGAACACCGAGATCCCGCTGGTGGAATCCACGTGACCGAGGATGACCGCGGCGCCCCGCTGGCCGGGCGCCGGGCCGTACTCGTACCAGCCGGTGAGGTTGTGGATGGCGAGCGGCGGCACCTGGACGGTGCCGTCGGCGTTCTTGCCGACCTTCATGACCGGCGCGCTGACCCCGATGTCCGGGATACGGACGCTGACCGGCACCGACCGGGTCAGCGCGCTGGCCCGGGGGTCCTGGCTCAGCTTGGGCGGCGCGGTCGTCACCGATGCCGGGGTCACCGTAGCCCCGGCATCGGCGGGAGTCCCGTTCAGCAGGCCGAACGAGGCCACGCTGACGCCGCCCGCGCACAGCACGGCGGCCGCGAGGGCTATTCCCAACGCCTGCCGGCCTAGCGGTGTGCGCCGGTGGCGAGCCAAATACAACGAGGTCAGGCGGCCGGCAGACGCGTCCTGCGCCAGCGCCGGAAGGCCACAAGGCCCAGGCCACCTGAGACCAGCGCCAGCGCGGCACCGCCCGCGGCCAGCGTCAGGTCACTGCCGCCGCCGGTGATGCTGCCGCCGCCGCCGGTGTTGGCCCCGCCGAGCGGAGCCGACGAACTGGTGCTGGTGGCCGATACCGACGGGATGGGTGTCGGCGGAGCCGAGGTTGACACCGACGGGGTGGGGGTCGGCACCGGGCTCGATGCCGGTGGCGTCGGACGCGTCGGGGTCGGCGTCGGCGTCGGCTTCTGGCACGTGCACGTCGGCGTCGGCGTCGGGGTGGGCGACGGATGCTGGCACGTACACGTGGGCGTGGGCGAAGGGGACGGTTTCTGGCAGCTGCACGTCGGCGTCGGCGTCGGCGACGTGTCACCGACGTTCCCGCCTGCCTGGCCACTGACGGCGGCTGAGACGCCGACGTTGGCCTGAGCTGCGGACAGGGGTGTCGCTTGCGCGACCGTGCCGGTCAGCATGAATGCTGCTACGCCAAAGGCAAAACAGCCTGCTAGCACGCGTGTGCGCATCGCCATTTCCCGTTCCTCCTCGCTGGATCGTTCCTTAACCGGTCATACCGGGTAACCAAGCAATCAGGAATCGTAGCGCGCTTTATGCGGACGAGGTTATTCGTTAGCGATTTTTAACCTTAGAACCGGATATAAGGTTGTAGAACAGTACGGGAATTACCAGAACGGCCTTACAGTGCATTCCATGTCATCGGGCGATATTCGGCGCTTAGCGGGCGTCCGGAGCGTGGGCGGACGGGCGTTACCGGGAACTTGACAGGACCAGTCCGCCCGCCCGGGTGGGCTGACGGGGGCGCGGTGGCATAGGTTCGGTCTCGGCGGCCATTCGACCCGGCGGATCCACGGGTGCCGGCGGAGAAAGGGGACCCTAGTGTCCGACGAGGTACTGCGGCTGCGTGGCGTCGAGGTCCGGCGTGACTCGGCGGTCCTGCTGCGCAACGTGGACTGGACGGCGCACGGCGACGAGCGCTGGATCCTCATCGGTCCCAACGGGGCGGGCAAGACCACCCTGCTCCAGATCGCCGCGACGATGGCGTTCGCCTCGCAGGGCACGGTTGAGGTCCTCGGCGAGAAGATGGGCGAGGTCGACATCTTCGATTTGCGGCCCAGGATCGGGTTGACCAGCGCCTCGATCGCCGAGCAGGTCCCGCCAGGGGAGAAGGTCATCGACCTGGTGCTCACCGCCTCCTACGCCATCTTGGGCCGGTGGAAGGAGGAGTACGACTCCGCGGACGTCACCCGCGCCGTCGAGCTGCTCGACGCGCTCGGCTGTGCGCACCTGATCAGGCGCAAGTTTTCCACCCTGTCCGAGGGTGAGCGCAAGCGGGTGCAGATCGCCCGGGCCCTGATGCCCGACCCGGAGCTGCTGCTGCTCGACGAGCCGGCCGCCGGGCTCGACCTGGGCGGCCGCGAAGACCTGCTCCGCCGGCTCAGCACCCTGGCCCGCGATCCCAAGGCGCCGATGATGGTGCTGGTCACCCACCACGTCGAAGAGGTGCCCGACGGCTTCACCCACGCGATGCTGCTGCGCCGCGGTTCGGTGCTCGCGGCCGGCCCCATCGAGGAGGTCTTCACCGCGCGGAACCTGTCCCGGTGCTTCGGTGTTCAGCTGGAGATCGAGCACCGCCAGGCCCGCTGGACTGCCCGGGCCCGCTGAGTCGCCGTTCGCTGGCCGAACCCGCTCGCGGTCGGTAACGTAGGAATCAGGCCCGGAACCCCAGCAACCCCCCGGAACCCCGCACCGGGCGCAGGAGTGAAGCAGCCATGTCCTCTCTCGTCGCGATCATCCTGCTTGTGGTCCTCGTGGTCCTGGCCGTCGCGGTGGTCAGCAGGTCGATCCGCATCGTGCCCCAGGCGTCGGCGGGGATCGTCGAGCGGTTCGGCCGGTATCACCGGACCCTGCATGCCGGGCTGAACATGGTGACACCGTTTGTCGACCGGCTGCGCCCGCTGCTGGACCTGCGGGAGCAGGTGGTCAGCTTCCCGCCCCAGCCGGTGATCACCCAGGACAACCTGGTCGTCGGCATCGACACCGTGATCTACTTTCAGGTCACCGACGCCCGCGCGGCCACCTACGAGGTCGCCAACTACATCACCGCGGTCGAGCAGCTGACCGTGACCACCCTGCGGAACGTGGTCGGCGGCATGGACCTGGAGACCGCGCTCACCTCGCGGGACCAGATCAACAGCCTGCTGCGCAAGGAGCTTGACGAGGCGACGGGCAGGTGGGGGATCCGGGTCGGCCGGGTCGAGATCAAGGCCATCGAGCCGCCATCGTCCATCCAGGACTCGATGGAAAAGCAGATGCGCGCCGACCGGGACAAGCGCGCCGCGATCTTGTCCGCGGAGGGCTCCAAGCAGTCGGCGATCCTGACCGCGGAGGGCGAGCGGCAGGCGGCGGTACTCAAGGCCCGCGGAGATTCCGAGGCGACCGTGCTGCGGGCCGAGGCGGACGCCAAGGCCCAGGCGGCGCGGGCCCGCGGCCAGGCCGAAGCCATCGGCACCGTGTTCAAGGCCATCCACGACGGCAACCCGGACCAGCGGCTGCTGGCCTATCAGTACATGCAGATGCTGCCGCAGATCGCGCAGGGCGACGCCAACAAGGTCTGGATCGTGCCGAGTGAGATCGGCAAGGCGCTCGAGGGGATCAGCGGTTTCTTCGGCGCCGCTAACAGCCGGCTGGCCGAGCCGCCGGCCTCGCCGGCCCCGGGTTCGTCAGGGTCTGGGCCTGAGCTCGACCCGGCCGCCGTCCGTGACCCGGGTCTGGAACGATGGCTGGCGGGCCGTGGCGGGCCCGTGCACGACGGTGCCGTCGGCGATCACGAAGGTGGATCCGTGCCAGGGACAGGCGACGCAGGCGCTGTCCCGCTCAACGACGATCCGCCCCTGGTGCAGGGGTCCGCCGAGATGCGAGCACCGGTCTGACAGCACGCTCACCTGCGGCCCGGCCCGGTACACCAGCAGGGACAGGTAGCCGAGCTGGCGCCTGACCAGCCGCCGGTCGGGCAGCCCGTCGAGGTCGCACAGGTCATGCCAGCCGAGTCCGGACAGGTGGCTGACCTGGTCGGCGTGGCTCGCGCCCGCGCCGAGCCGCAGCGCCAGGTGACCGCCCAGGTAAGACCCGATGCTGGCGACCGCGAGACCGGAGGCGGACAGCAGCCGTCCGTACCCCGGCCGTCCGCCGGCCCGGGCTGCCAGCGAGCCGATGAACAAGGTGGCCGCGCTGGCCTGGCACACCGCGTGCACCAGGCCGACTCGCTGCTGGTCCCGGTGCAGCGCCGACCAGTCGGCCAGCCCGGTGGCCACCGCAGGCGCCGTGCCCGCGATCCCGGCCGCGATGAGCATTCCTGAGGCGCGTTCTGTGCCGGGCAGCGCCTCGAGCAAGACCGCCGACGTCCAGCAGCCCAGCGGCAGCCGGACCAGCGCGGGATGGGCCGGCTGGCCGAACGGGACACCGTGCAGGGCGTCGGTCCTGGCGCCCGCGGGCAACGCCTTGACGACGGTATCCGACAGTTCCTGGATGACCGGATCGAGCGCGTGAGCACGCTCGATGCGTTCGGCCAGGGCGGCCGGCCGGGACAGTAGGGGGGCCTTGCGAGCCTGACGCGCCCGCCGGGCGGTGGCGAGAAGGGTTTGCCGCACGTGTAGTGGGTACCCGCAAGAACGGGCGGCCTAGCATAAAGCGGCGGAAGAAGTCTCTGCCGCCCCTAATCTGCCGCCCCCGCAAGCCGTCCGGCGCCCAGAAGCCAGAAATGGTTATCGTGGATATCTACCTTCTTCTGGCGGTGGTAAAGATCCACGATAAGCCTGGTCCCGGGCTTTTGGGGCAGGTGTGACAGGGGAGACCTGGGCGGGGTGGGCACCACTGATCGTTCGGGAATTAATGATCTGGGAGGTAGGCGGGAAGTGTCATAACTGCCTCCAGCCGTTGGGCCGGGCGCGCTACGCCGGGCCAGGCGGCCCGACGGCGGCGAGCGTGGCCGCCATGGCCGTGGCGACCTCGTCCTGCAGCGTGCCCCGGGCGGTGTCGCCGGCGAGCACGCCGCTGATGACGCCGCGGATCCCGGTGAGCCCCTGGACCGCCTCGGTCTGGCCGTCTTCGAGCTGGCCGAGGCGGGCCTGCGCGCCGTCGCGGATGGCGGCGGCCCGCGCGATCGCCTCGTCTAGCATCCGCTTGGCCTGGGCGGCGGCGGTGTCGGTCGCGGTGTGGGCCTGCTCACTGGCCGCGGCTTGGGCTTGCGCGGCCTGGGCTTGCGCGGCCCGGCTGATCTCATCTGCTTGCGCCCGGGCGCTGGTGATGGTGCGCTCGGCCTCTTGCTGAGCCGCGGCCAGTATCTGCTTGGCCCGGCTGGCGGCCTCCGCCCGGCCGGTGTCAGCCTCCTGCTGCGCCTGCGTTTGCAGCGCGATGATGTCCTGGGCCGCGCGGTCCTGCTGTGCGCTGGCTTCATCGCTGGCCAGCTTGAGGATCCCGCCGATGCTCTCGCTGAGTTCCTCGTGGACGGGCCTGTTACCCGCGGCGGCCTGGCTGGCGGCGGCCAGCTCCATCCGGAGCTGCTCCGCCTCATCGAGCGCGCGGGCCAGCTGGCCGTCCAGGTCGGCCATGTGGTGGCGGAAGCGGGCCGCGTATTCCTCAACCTGGCGCCGGTTGTAACCGCGAGTCTGGACCTCGAAACGTTCCTCCGCGGCCGCGCCATCGAGCAGGTCAGTGTTTTCGATCATGAATTCCCCAGTCATTTCTGCCAATCCCGCCCCTGGCACGCTGCGGCACCACCGCTCAGTAGCGACATGAAACGTACCATTCGCCTGGGCCCGGCCGGGCGTCAGCCCTCGGCGGCGCCGATCGCGGCGTCGACTTCGGCCTTGCGTCCGGCGAACTCGGCGGCGTGCTCGCGCTCGAGTCGCTCAGCGCGTCCCCGAACAGCTTGGACAGGTCGGTGTTGATCGGGTAGTACATGCCGGGTGGCGGCGTAGAACTTGGCGTCCATGTCGGGGACCGACTCCACGATCCGCGCGGCCACGGTGAGGGCCCCTGCTCGCCGTGCAGGAACTGACTGAACAGCCAGGAGCCTAGGTGCTGCTTGAGCTCGTCCCGTGGTGCTACCTCACCTGCCAGGTGTCACGGCTTGAACCGGTAGCCCATGCCCGACTCGGTGAGCAGGTACCTCGGCCGGGACGGCTCGGGCTCCAGCTTGCGGCGCAGCTGCGCCAGGTAGACCCGCAGGTAGTTGCTCTCGGTCTCGTACGCTGGTCCCCATACCTCGCGCAGCAGCTGCCGCTGGGTCACCAGGCGGCCGCTGTTGCGGACCAGGATCTCGAGCAGCTGCCATTCGGTGGGAGTCAGCCGGACGTCACTGCCGTCGCTCCTGGTCACCTGCTTTGCCGCCAGGTCCACGGTGAAGTCGGCCGTGGTGATCACCGGCTCGTCGGGGGCGGGCGAGGCGCGGCGGACCGCGGCGCGCAGCCGGGCCAGCAGCTCGTCCATGCCGAACGGCTTGGTCACGTAGTCGTCGGCGCCGGCGTCGAGCGCGGCCACCTTCTGGCTTTCCTGTCCCCACGCGGACAGCACGATGATCGGGATGGACGTCCAGCCGCGGACGCCGTGGATCACCTCGGTGCCGTCCATGTCGGGCAGGCCGAGATCCAGGATGATCACGTCGGGGCGGTCGCGGGCCACGGCGGCGAGCCCGGTGGTGCCGTCCACCGCGGTGGTGACGTCATATTCGCGCGCGGACAGGTTGATCCGCAGCGCCCGCAAGATGGAGGGCTCGTCGTCGACGACGAGCACCCGGGTCATGACCCGGCGCCGAGCGCGGACTTGTCCTCGCTCGCCACCGGGAGGCAGACGCGCACGGTGAGACCGCCGCCCGGAGTGTCGGTGGCCGTGATCCGGCCGCCCATGGCCTCGGCGAAACCCTTGGCCACCGCGAGGCCGAGCCCTACCCCGGGGTGGCGGTCGCCGCCGCGGGTGAACGGCTCGAAAACGCGCTCCTTCTGCTCGTCTGGCACGCCCTGGCCGTGGTCCACCACCTCGAGCAGCACCGTGCCATCGGCCAGCTCGGCGTGCAGCTCGGGCGGCCGGTTCGGCGGGGAGTACCGCAGCGCGTTGGAGAACAGGTTGGCCAGCACCCGCTCGAGCAGGCCGGGATCGGCCAGCACCAGCGGGAAACCGTCGGGCACCGCCATCTCCAGCCGGAGCGAGTCGTCCAGCCCGAGCAGGGCGGCCGGCGCCACCTCGTCGATGGCCGTCGGGCGCAGGAAGGGTTGCAGCGATCCGGTGTGCAGCCGGCTCATGTCGAGCAGGTTGCCGATCAGGGCGTCGAGCCGGTCGGCGTTCTGCTCGATCGTGGCGAGCAGGTCGGCCTCGTCGGCTGGCGACCATTCCACGTCCGTCTGCCGCAGGCTGCTGACGCTGGCCTTGATCGAGGCCAGCGGCGTGCGCAGGTCATGGCTGACCGCCGCGAGCAGCGCGGTCCGCATCCGGTTGCCCTCGGCCAGCGCCTCGGCCTGGGCCGCCTGGGTCCGCAGCCGCTCCCGGTCGAGGGCGGCCGCCGCCTGGGCCGCGTAGCCGGCCAGCAGCGCGGCGGTGGCCGAGTCGGCCTGCCCGGTGACCAGCAAGGTCAGGTCCTCGCGGATGTCGATGCGGGCGGCCGCAGCCAGGCTGCCCTGGACCTGGCTCGAGGCGGCCCGCACCCACCGGCCGCCGGCCCTTTCCTGCAGCTCGGCCTGTCCGCCGTGGGTTCCGGTGAGGTGATCGAGGACGGCCTTGGGTGAATCGGCTCCGCCGAGAACGTTCTGGGCGAGCTCGAGCAGCGAGGCCGCCTCTTCCCTGGCCCGTGCGGCCTGCACGGCGCGCCGGGCGGCCAGGTGGACCACGCTGCTGACGGCGACCGCCACCGTCACGAACAGCAGCAGCGCCAGCAGTTCCCTCGGCTGCTGGATGGTGAACGTGTGCAGCGGCTCGGTGAAGTACCAGTTGAGCAGGAGACTGGCCGCGACGGCGGCCAGGACGGCCGGCCAGAAACCGCCGAGGACCGTGATCGTCACCACCGCGACCAGGTAGACGAGCAGGTCGTCCGCCAGGTTCAGGTGCTGCCGCCAGGCCGCGAGCGAGACCGTGATCAACGGCAGCAGGACGGCGGCGAGGACGACGCCGGCCAGCCGCCGGCGGATGTCGATCGCCCCGGCGGAGCCGGCCGTCCCGCCGCCCGGCGCGGTCACATCGCCCTGGGCACCGTTGGCGGCCCTCTTAGCTGCCCGCATGCCCGCATAGGTACCCACGCTTACCAGTGTGAGCCGTCGCGCGTACCAACGGAACACCAGGCCGAGACATGCGCCGGCCAGCGCGGTCGCGCCGATGGCGATGGCCGCGTGGGCGGCGGCCGCTCCGGCGGGCCGCAGCTGCGCGTAGGGCGGCCGCGAGAACCCCACCGTGGTGAGCCAGCCGATGCCGGCCAGCAGGAAGGCCGCGATCGGCTCGGCGGCGAATGACATGATCCCGGCGATCACCGCGCAGGCGAACAGCACCCCGGTGGCCCCGAGTCGGCCGTGTAGCACGGCCGCGACCGTGCCGACGGCCAGGTACATGGCGAAGCTGACCGGCAGCGCGTAGGGCGCCGGTATCGGGCGCTGAGTCAAGCCAGGAGTCATCATCTCTTGCTATTTCAGCCCCGCTAGCTGGCAATATCAGCGTTCTTGACGGAACCTTAACGCCCAGGTCGGCAAGCTTGACGGGCCGCATACGGCGGTGCGGAGGCGACCAGAATAGCGTCGGATGACATGATCAGCATCCACCCTGCGGAATGGAGCTAGAGGCCCAGTGACGGAGCTAGAAGCCTAGTGGCTGTGCGTAAGGCGGCAGGCCTGCTCAACGGCCAGGGTGAACTGCCGGAGACCCACTGGTACTCCATCAAGCGCCGTCTGCTCGGGCCGCCGATGATCAACGCGGAACTGCGTGAGCAGCGGCTGTCCAAGAAGCTCGCGCTGGGCGTGCTGTCACCGGACGGCATCTCCTCCTCGGCCTACGGCACCGAGGAAATGCTCATCGAGCTGATGCCGATCTTCGGCCTCGCCGCCTTCGCCGTGCTCATCCCGCTGACCGGGGTGATCTTGTTCGTCATGCTGCTTGTGGTCATGTCCTACCGCGAGGTGGTCAAGGTCTACACCCGGGCCGGCGGCTCCTACGTGGTGGCCAGGGAGAACTTCGGGCCGCGGATCGCGCAGGTCGCCGCCGTCGCGCTGCTGATCGACTACGTGGTCACGGTGGCGGTGCAGATCGCGGCGGGCACCGCGGCTGTCGCCTCCGCGTTTCCCTCTATCGGCCGTTACGCGACTTACATATCCATCGGCATCATCCTGCTGATGTGCTACGGCAACCTGCGCGGCATCCGGGAGGCGGGCAGGTTCTTCGCGCTGCCCACCTACCTGTTCTCCGGAGCGGTCCTCCTGATGATCGCGATCGGGCTCGTCCGCGAGGCGACGGGCACCCTGCCGCAGCAGAACGTGCACCATATAACCGGGCTCGTCACCGTCGGCCATGGCGCCTCCAGCTATACGAGCTTGTTCCTGCTGTTCGTGCTGATGAAGGCGTTCGCCAACGGCGGCGCGTCGCTGACCGGCATTGAGGCGGTCTCCAACGCCGTCAGCGCGTTCAAGCCCCCCGAGGGCATCAACGCCCGGCGGGTCCTGGTCACGGAGGGGCTGATCCTGGGCACCCTGGTGGCCGGCATCTCCTGGCTGTCGCACGTGACCCACGCCGCCCCCTACAAGCTCGGCTACCCGACCGTGATCTCACAGGAAACGAACCTGGTGTTCGGCCACGCCGGGCATTTCATGTTCTTCGTGGTGCAGGCGGCGACCGCGCTGATCCTGTTCACCGGGGGCAACACGAGCTTCAACGGCTTCCCGTTCCTGACCAGCTTCGTGGCCGAGGACTCGTTCCTGCCGCGGTGGATGACGAAGCGCGGCCAGCGGCTGGTCTTCTCCAACGGGATCATCGTGCTGACCGTGTTGTCCGTGACGCTGATAGCGGTCGTCGGCGCCAGCGTGAACGCGCTCGTCCCGTTCTACGCGATCGGCGTGTTCACCGCCTTCTCGATGGCCGGGTTCGGCATGGCGAAGTACCACGTCACGCACAAGGAACCCGGCTGGCGGCACAAGCTGGTCATCAACTTCTCCGCCGGGGTGCTCACCTTGATCGTGGTGCTGATCTTCGCCGTGGTGAAGTTCACCGAGGGCGCCTGGCTGATCCTGATCATCTTCCCGGTGGGGGTCTTCGCGCTGATCAGGCTGAACCGGGAGTACCGCACCGAGGCGCGGGTGCTGGAGAACATCGGGGAGCGGCGCGCGTCAGGCATGGCCCCGAGCCGGCCGAACTACACCCGGCGGGTGGTCATCGTCTTCGTCGACGACTTCGACCTGTCCACCATCGCGGCGATCCGGTACGCCAAGAGCCTGCGGCCCACGGCGGTGCGGGCCGTGCACTTCGTCATCGACACCGAGCAGGCGGAGCGGCTGCGGGTCGCCTGGCTGCCCGATCGCAGCGTGTCGCTTGACTTCATCGACTGTCCCGACCGCAGGCTGACCCGGGCCGCCGCCGACCTGGTCAGCCACGAGACGGAAACGCCCGGCACGCAGGTGACCGCGATCTTGCCCAGGCGCAGCTTCTCCCCGCTGCTCGGCCGGCTCCTGCACGACCGGACCGCCGACAAGATCGCCGGCGTGGTGAGCCGGGTGCCGAACGCCGCGGCCACCATCATCCCGTTCGACGTGCAGAACCGGGTGCGGATCCTGGCCGAACGCCATGCCGTCGGTGACGGGAACGCGGCCGCCACGCTGAGCCCGGTGCCCGGGCCGTCCGACCCGGTCACGGACACACAGCATGATCTCGAGTCGGCGGTGGCGGCCGCCACGCCGCGCGAGGAAAAGCTCGAGCCACTGCCTGGCGCCGGCGGGTACGACCGCCCGGTACCGCCGCCCGGGGTCACGCCCATCGGCTCACTGCACCAGCCGGGCAAGGCCACCGTCGAGGGCCGCGTCCGGGTCCTCGAGATCCGGTCGGTGGAACGGAACTCGGTGCTGGCCTGCGAGATCTCCGATTCCACCGGGGACCTGACCGCGTTGTTCTACGGCCGGTCCCGCATTCCCGGCCTGATGTGCGGCGCCAGGGTCCGGTTGCGGGGTCCGGTCGGCATCAAGAACGGTGCTCCGGTCATGGCCAATCCCGCGTACGAGCTCATCGTCCCGGGAAGCAAGCCCGACGCGAACAGTGAGTAAGGCGGCCGAGCGGCGGCGCATCAGCCGGCTGAGCGGCCTGGTCAGACCGCGGGGAAGAGCAGCTCGTAGGCCGCGCAGGTTGCCGAACGCCATGAGCAGGACCACGCCCACCGTGATCTCGAGCTTGTACGGGCCGATGGAGGGGAAGGCCGAGGCGACCGCGGCGGTGCCCGCCGCGGTCTGCACCGCCACCGTGACGATGTAGTCGATGAGCAGCGCGACCGCGCAGATCTGCGCGATGCGCGGTCCGAAGTTCTCCCGCGCCACCACGTACGAGCCGCCTGGCCTGATGTACACCATGACGATCTCGCGGTAGGACAGCGGCACCAGCACCATGACGAACAAGATGACCAGCGTCATGGGCAGGATCAGGGTGAACGCCGCCAGGCCCGCCAGCGGAAGCAGCGCGATGAGGATCTCTTCCGTGCCGTAGGCGGAAGAGGAGATCCCGTCCGGTGACAGTACGCCCAGCGCGAGCGGCTTGGTCAGCCGCTGCTCGCCGAGATCCTGGTTGACCAGCGGCGGCCCGAGCAGCTTCCGTTTGGTCGAGTACCAGAATGTGTCGGGCAGGCCGCTACCTCTTTCGAGCAAGCCTGCTGCCTTCCGCGTGGCCACTCATCTACGCCTTTCATGCGACATGTCCCTTCTGGGAGCCAGAGACTTCATACCATCACCACCAGGGTGGTCGTGACCGCCTGGGAAGGACTACCCGGTACACCGCTCGTTCACCCGCCTGTGCCAAGGTGGCGACGGGTGACATGACTCCAGGCCTGCTGGGAAATACGTTAGCGTCCGAGTAAGAAGAGGCGTCTCATGACGACAGCACCGGCCGCCGGGCCGAGAGCGCCGGCGGATAATCACGCCACCCTGCGCCTATCCCGGCTACTGAAACGCCCGGTAGCGGATAGCGCCGGCGAGTCGATAGGACGGCTGGCGGACGTTATCGTCCGGCTGCGGGGGAACGACTACCCGCTGGTCACCGGCATCGTGGCGGCCGTCGGTGGCCGTCAGATCTTCGTGCCCATCGACCAGGTGAGCACCTTCGACGGCGATCCGCTGCGGCTGGCCAGCTCCCGGCTCAGCCTGAAGCACTTCGATCGCAGGGAAGGGGAGGTGCTGCTCCGGGCCGACGTGCTCGGCCACCGGCTCATCGACGTGCAGAACGCCCGCCTGGTCCGCGCGGCCGATCTGGAACTGGCCAAGGACAGCGTGGAATGGGTCCTGGCCGGGGTCGATACCCGGCGCCGCCCGCGACGGCTGTTCGGGCTGCTCGGTCCGGACGCCCAGGACGACGCCGCCGTCTTCCGGGACTGGCATGACCTCGAGTGGCTCATCGGACACGCGGGCAGCGCGCTGCTGCGCAGCCCGTTCGCCCGCATCCGCAGGCTGAAGCCGGCCCAGATCGCCGACCTGCTGGAAAACGCCTCCAAGGAAGAGGAAACCGAGATCCTCGGCCGGGTGCACGCGGACCCCGAGCTCGAGGCCGATGTCTTCGAGGAGCTGAACGAGGACCTGGCCACCCGGCTGCTTGGCGCGCGTACCGATGAGGAGATCGCCGGCGTGCTGGCCCGGATGCGCGCCGACGACGCCGCCGACGCGATCGCCGAGTTGCCGCAGCGGCGCAGGCAGCCGGTGCTCGACCTGCTGCCGCCCGGCCAGCGGACCAAGGTGCTGACCCTGATGGGCTTCAACAGCACAAGCGCGGGCGGCTTGATGGGGATGGATTTCATCGCGCTGCCTTCCATGGCCAGCGTCAGCGACGCGCTGGCCCGGGTGCGCGAGTCCGCTCTGCTCCAGCCGGAGGCGCTGACCAGCGTGCACGCCGTCGACGAAGACGGCGGCCTGCGCGGCGTGGCCCGGCTGGTGACCCTGGTCCAGGCCGATCCCAGTGCCTGCGTGATCGACGTGTCCGACACCGATCCGGTCCGGGTCGGCGCGGACACCGACATCACCGACGTCGCCGTCCTGATGACCGATTACAACCTCATCACCATCCCGGTAGTCGACGACGGGCGCCGCCTGCTCGGCGTTATCACCGTCGATGACGTGCTCGAGGTGACGCTGCCCGACGACTGGCGGCGCCGGGAGGCCGCCCAACCGCCGGACGCACGCCATGGGGACGCCCGGTGACGACACGGGACGGACCGGCGGGGCCGGACCAGCCCCAGTCCGGTCAGCCTGCACGGCCCGATCCGCCCGCCGAGGTCCAGCCCGGCTCGCCGGACCAGCCCCGTCCCCCCGCACGGTCCGATCCCCGTCCCCCCGCAC
>OBLT010000989.1_pt1 | contig 18464 bp, 17 predicted proteins | sample 1518721 | NCBI WGS metagenome assembly OBLT01 (sample SAMEA3539307, study PRJEB22396) | soil metagenome | biome: tundra; feature: field; material: soil | place: USA | collected 2010-05 | depth 0.15 m | reverse complement strand
GTCAACTTCTCCCTCGGCCAAGGCTTTCTCGACCCCGGCGGCGCAGCCACCGTGCATGTCCTCGGCGGCCTCAGCGCCCTCGCCGTCGTCTGGATCGCCGGCTCCCGCAAGGGCCAGTTCCCCAAGGAAGGTTTCTCCACCGCCATGCCCGGCCACAACGCCGTCTATGCGCTTTTCGGCTGCCTGCTGGCCCTGGTCGGCTGGCTCGCCTTCAACGTCGCCGGCGCAATCCTCTGGCTCCATGCGCCCCTCGCCGCTCTGCCGGTCACCGCCCTCAACACCCTGCTCTCCGCCTCTGGAGCCCTCGCCGCCACCTTCACCGTAACCCGCATCCGCTTCGGCAAGCCCGACGCCAGCCTCTGCGCTAACGGCTGGCTTGCCGGCCTCGTCGCCTCCAGCGCCTCCGCGGGTGTAGTCTCGCCCATTCAGGCGCTCTTCATCGGCCTCATCGCCGGCATCATTACGCCCCTGCTGGTCGAATTGCTCGAACTAGCCGTCTCCATCGACGACCCCTCCGGCGCCATCTCCATTCACGCCGTCAGCGGCCTCTGGGGACTTCTCGCCATGGGCCTCTTCGCCTCCCAGCCCGGCCAGCTCGTAGCCCAACTGGTCGGCATCGCCGCGCTTCTCGGCGTCATTCTGCCTCTCGTCTACCTGCTCTTCTGGCTGCTCAACCGCGTAGTCCCCTTCCGCGTAGACCCCGACGGCGAGCGCATCGGCATGGACCTCCACGAACTAGGCGGCGGCGCTTACCCCGAGTTCGTCATCCACCGCGACGATTCCTACCGCTGAGCGAAATGGGGGGTATCATCGTAAGTATGGCAACGATCCACATCTCGGAAGCCGAGGCCGCCGGTGACTTCGCAGGGTTAATGGCCCGTGTCCGCGCCGGCGCGGAGATCGTGATCGAATCCGATGCGCGAGCCGTGGCGGTGGTGCGTCCCGCCGGCGACGGGTTCCGGCCCCGCCTGCTCTCCGAATCCATCGCTCTAGCCAAGAGGCACGCACAAGAACTGGGTTACGAGCCAAGGATGGACCCGGAGTTCGCTGCCGACCTCAAAGAGATTATCGACAGCCGTAGGCCCTGGAATCCGCCCGCATGGGAATAATCCTCGACTCCAGCATCTTGATCGCAGGCGAACGGCGCGGGGACAGCGTGTGGGAAGTTCTGGAGCGCGTGCAGACCGTGTGTGGAAGGACTCTCGCCGCGCTCTCAACTGTGACCGCCGTCGAGCTGACGCACGGCATCTACCGGGCCAAGACGGACGCAGACCGTCTGCGGAGACAAAACTTCGTCGAAGAACTCTATCAAGCCGTAGCTGTGCATCCGCTGACGCTGGAAGTAGCGCGGCTGGCAGGGCGCATCCACGGCGAACAGATGGGCCGGGGTGTCAGCATCGACTTCCCGGACCTCATCATCGGAGCCACGGCCCTTTATCTCGGCTTCGACGTGGCCACGCTGAACGTGAAACACTTCCGCCTCATACCCGGCCTGAAAACCGTTAAACTCTAGACCGTGTGCCCCAAGTCTCGCTCTTGAGCACAGGGACACGTCTCCGCTGACCTTGCCGACCCGTTGCCTCTACCACCGCCTCGCCAGCACCACCATCAACCCGAATATCAAAATCGGCGCCAGCGCCAGGCACGCGTAGAGCAGCATCTTTCGCCAGCCCGGCAGCCGCAGCCCGCGCAGCAAAGGCCGCCGTTCGCCCTCCTCCACGCCCACTAGCTCCTGATGCTCCAGCTCCCACGCCATCTCGTTGGCCGTCGCGTAGCGGTGCCGCGGATCCCGCTCCAGCGCCCGGTTCAGAATCTCCTGCAACTCCGCCGTTATCTCCGGCCTCTGCTTCCGCGCCGGCTTGGGGTCGTGCAGCACCCGCTCGTTCATCACCGCCAAAGGATTCGGCCCGCTGAAAGGAACCTCGCCGGTCAGCATCTCGTACAGCATCACGCCCAGCGAGTAGATGTCGCTCCGCTGGTCCCCGCGCTGCCCCTTCACCTGCTCCGGCGAAATATAATCTGGCGTCCCCAGCGCGGGCGACATCGTCACGTACGTCAGCCGCCGCGCATCTTCTTTCATCGCAATCCCGAAGTCGATCAGCTTGATCCGGTCCTCGTCATCGACCATAATGTTTTCCGGCTTCAGGTCCCGGTGTACCACGCCGTGCTTGTGCATGGCATCCAGCGCGTCGCAAATCTGCAGCGCAAAATGCACCGCCCGGTCGATCGGCAGCTTGCGCTCCCGGCTCGGATCTTGATTCAGAATCGACCGCAGCAGCCGCCCATCCACCCACTCGATCACCATGTAAAGCCGGCTGCGCTCTTCCCCGTCAAACGTCTTCACCACGCCGGGGTGGTCCAGTTCCTGGCCGATCTCCTGCTCCCGCTTGAATCGTTCCACAAGGATCGGGTCCGCCTCCATCTCTTCATGCGGAACCTTGATCGCCACCTGCCTGCCGTCCTTCAGGTCCGTCGCCTTGAACAGCGTCGACATGCCGCTGCGCGCAACCGTCGCATCCAGGCGGTAGTGGTCCAGCGTATCTCCGGCTTCCAGTGTGGTCATCAGTGCGTACAGCATAACAATCCAATCCTTTCGCGCAAACTCATCCTTTCACGCAATTCGTAAGAAAACCCTCAGGAATATCGAAAGGAAGAGCAAAATCGGTTGCTTGTGCCGCCACCGATCAGGCACACTGGAGACCCCCGTCACAACGGATTCCTCCGCTTGCCGGGGTTTTGTGTTTGGATTTCTATATGGCCCGTTTTTTGAGGTTCCTGGCGGCCTGCCTCTCCATCGCCTGGACCATCGCGCCCGGCACGGCACACGCCCTTGCGGCCAAGGCCTACCCCTCCCGTCCGGAGCCGCCACAGGAAACCGGCTTTTTGAATCGCAGGATCGAGCTGCACGGCGTCCCCTACCGCTTCCAGGTCTACCTGCCCCAGGAATGGCGCCGCGACGACCGCAGGCAATGGCCCATCATCCTGTTTCTGCACGGCCGCGGCGAGCGCGGCTCTGAAGGCATGTGGCAGACCCAGATCGGCCTTCCCCAGGCGGTCCGCGATCACCCCGAACGCTGGCCCTTTGTCATCGTCATGCCGCAGTGCCCGCTGCCCAATTACTGGACCGAACCCGACATGCTCGCCATGGCCATGGCCGCTCTCGACCAGGAGACGGCTGAGTTCCGCGGCGACCCCGAGCGCACCTATCTCGCCGGCATCTCCCTCGGCGGATACGGCGCATGGGAGCTGGCGCGCCTGCACCCCCATCGCTGGGCAGCGGTGGCCATTGCCGCCAGCGGCGTCTTCTGGAGCTATGCCCCGGAGCGCTGGCAAGAGGTCTCAACCCTGCCCGCCGAGTACGCCCTCGCCCTCGGCCGCACCCCGCTCTGGCTCTTCCACGGAACCGACGACCCCGTGGTCCCGCAGCGCGAGAGTGAACTCATGTTTGAGGCCTTCAAAGTTGCAGGCGGCCACGTTCGCCTGTGGCTCTATCAGGGCCTCAAGCACGACTGCTGGACCCGCGCCTTCAACGAACCGGAGCTGCCCCGCTGGCTCCTCATGCACCACACGGCCGCGTCGGGAACGACGGTCCCGGAACCGCCTGCCCTGTCTGAGCGCCTCGTCATTCCACTCCACCCGCCCGCCATCAAGCTGGCCCCGGCGCTGCTTGACGGCCTGGCCGGAGAGTACCGCGACCGAAACGGTCTTCCCCTGGTCACGGTCTTCCGCCAGGGCGACCAGCTCTACGAGAAGAACCGGCAAGGCGAGATCGTTGAGTTGGCCGCCGAGTCGCCATCCACGTTCTTTTATCCCAACGGCTCCAGCATTCCCCGCCTGACCTTCGAGCACGATCTCCAAGGCCGCGTCACCGCCCTCGTCCTCCGCGACGACCGCCATGAGGAACGCTGGGAGAAACGTCCCCCAGCTCCCAGCCGCTAGCCGGCTTGGCTCTTCCCTGATCTCTGACCCCTGATCTCTGATCCCTGTTTCTTTGGAACACCGCGCGCCGCGTTTGCGTAGTAATCTCAGTACGGTCTCTCAAGGAGGCAGCATGTTTTGCAGCGGATGTGGTCAAGCTTTAGCGTCAGGGCAGCCATTCTGCCCCCAGTGCGGCCGTCCGGCCGCCGCAGTGGTTCCCCCCATACCCGGCCTCCAGTTCCAGGTCGAATCCTACGCCGGCAAGGTAAAAGCGCTCAGCATTGTCTGGTTCATCTATGCAGCCTTCTCCCTGCTGACGGGAATCGCCGCGCTCACCTTTGCCCAGGCCTTCTTTTCCAACCACTTCGGCGCCTGGGGACATGGGCCCTGGTCGAACGGTCCCGGCCCCGAGTGGTTCGGACCCGCGATCCTGCATTTTGTCTGGGTGGTCCTCATGGTCCGCACCGGCCTGGCTCTGGTGGCCGCATGGGGCCTGCTTGAGCGCACCCAGTGGGGCCGCATCGTGGCCATCGTAGCCGCCTTCCTCAGCCTCTTGAAGTTCCCCTTCGGAACCGCCCTCGGCATCTGGACCCTCGTGGTCCTCCTCGGTTACCGCAACACCACGCTCTATGAGCAACTGCCGTAAGTTAAAGCGGCTGCCACTCGAACGGAAACAGCTTGCCCGCTGCCTCGGGGTCCAATTTGACGCCGGCCAGCGCAGCCGCGTGTGCCAGCACCGGGTCGCGGCCCGCCGCCAGGTCGGCCGCGGTCGGGAGCAACAATTCATCCGGCGTGACTCCCGTCTTCTCCAGGTTCTGCCCGTCGCTCATAATCAGGTTCGCTTCGGTCACACTGAATCCGTAGTAGATTTTTGCATCCGCTCCCTGGGTTTCGCTGTAAAACTTTGCTTCCATGACTTCTGCTGCGGTCTTGTCTCCGATGACAGTGCCCCGGTGCTCGATTTGAACAATGCGCGCCAGCAGCTCTGAGCACGAGCCCGATGCCGCATCTACCAGCACAATCAGCTTGCCTTCGAAGGGCTTCCCGCCGTGCTTGGCGATCTCTGGCTTTCTCTCTTTCCTGCCGGCGCGGTCGTCAATCTTGATATCGTGGTCGAACAACCCTGTCACCATCGACTTCAGCGTAGCGATCGACCCGCCGGGATTGCCGCGCAGATCAAGGATGAGCGTCTTGCGCTTGCGGACAATTCCGAACGCACGGTCGATCTGGTCGGTGTTCAGGTTGAATTTCTTCATCTTCCAGATGGCGACATCTCCGTATTCGACGATGCGGGATTGCGCGGCCAGAGCCTCCTCTTCTCCCATATGCTGAAACTCCCATAAGTCCACGCCATTGTTCAAGTCCAGGATCAATTTGCGGCTGACGACCCTGGTATTCACGAAAGCCTGGCGCGCCTCGCCCGCCGGCGAAAGCAATTCGAATCTCACTGCAGTCTGAGGCGCAAGCAGATTGAAGTAATACTGGATATCGTGAAAATCGCCGCGATTCACCGTGAAGCCGCTCATCTTCACTACCTGATCGCCTATCTGCAGCTTGGAGGCGGCGTCGCTGCCGGGCCGAAGCTGGGTGATGTAGCAGGTATCTCCCACCAGCGCATACCGGAATCCGTAATCGAGATGGATGGGGCTCCACGGCGGCATGAAATAGGTGTGTGAATCCTTCAGCTCCTCAAGAAAGGCCGCAACAACCCTGTATCCCTCGCCCAGGTTACGCGCCTTCGCAAGGCTGCCGGTGTATTGCTTGTAGAGGGCATCCCAGTCCAGGCCATGCAGCGTTGCATCGTAGTAGTGCTTCTTGACCTCATCGCGCGCCTCGCGCAATATCTCGGCGACCATCTCCTGCTGGTCCTTGGTCATCGCCGGAGCCTGTTGCGCCCGGCAAAACTGGGGCGCCAGAAGCGCGCACAACATCCCCGCACAAATCGCTGAAAGTCCAACTTTGAAATTCATACGAAAATACCCTTCACATTTCTGTTCTGAAGAAAAGATGTTTATTATCCTACACACAAAGATGAGTTGCTGCCAATCCAGGAAGAACGAAGTACAATCGACTCCATGAGTTTTCCTGAAACGCGGATGCGCCGCCTGCGCCGCACCGAACCTCTCCGGTCCCTCGTCCGCGAAACCTCGCTCGACCCCGGCGACCTGATCTACCCCCTCTTTCTCTGTCCCGGCGAGGGCGTCCGCCGCCCGGTCGGCACCATGCCCGGCGTCTTCAATCTCTCCGTCGACGAGGCACTCCGCGAGGCCGAAGAAGCCGCCCGCCTCGGCCTCGGCGGACTGTTGCTCTTCGGCCTGCCCGAGTCCAAGGACGAGCAAGGCTCCGGCGCATGGGACGAAAACGGCATCGTTCAGCAGGGCCTCCGCGCCCTCAAAGAGTCGCCAGCCGCCAAAAAGCTGGTCCTCATCGCCGACGTCTGCCTCTGCGAGTACACCAGCCACGGCCACTGCGGCGTGGTCGTCGAAACCAAAGACGGCTTTGAAGTGGAGAACGACTCCTCCCTCGATCTGCTCGCCCGCACCGCCGTCAGCCTCGCCCGCGCCGGAGCCGACGTCGTCGCTCCCAGTGACATGATGGACGGCCGCGTCTCCGCCATCCGCCGCGCCCTCGACGACGAAGGCTGCGAGCAGACCCCCATCCTCAGCTATGCCTCCAAGTTCGCCTCCGCCTTCTATGGTCCCTTCCGCGAGGCCGCCGATTCCGCCCCCCAGTTCGGCGACCGAAAGTCCTACCAGATGGACGGCGCCAACCTGCGCGAGGCCCTGCGCGAAATCTCGCTCGACCTTGAAGAAGGCGCGGACATGATCCTGATGAAGCCGGCCATGCCCTATCTGGACGTGATCCGCGCCGCCCGCGAGCGCTTCGGCGTGCCCATCGGCGCCTACCAGGTCTCCGGCGAGTACTCCATGCTCCAGGCCGCCTTTGAGAAAGGCTGGCTGGACCGTGATCGCGCCATCCTCGAATCCCTCCTCGGCATCCGCCGCGCCGGCGCCGGCTTCATTGTCACCTACTTCGCCAAGGACGTCGCCAAGCTGCTCGGTTGACCCCGATCCCCTCCACAAAAACCTGCGGAGGCCGGGTGCCCCATCCTCGCCGCGTTCTTGTTTTTGCGGCTAGGGTGGGAAACCACGAAACCAGCAGTCGCCCGTTTGCCATCTATCCCCGAATGAACGCCAGCAGGCGGGTGGCCCGCATCTGACCATCCAATAGTGTGGGTGGCCCATATCTCGATTTTGAGATGTGGGAGACGATGAACCTCAACCTGCCGCTTTTGGTCTCTGAAACTCCGTGGATCACCCATCTCTGACCTGGGATTCACATCCTTTGCTTTTTCCTGGCACCCCCACAGCCCTGCCTGGACCTGGCCGCCCGCCGGTGCGTTGCGCGGCGAGCAATTCCGATCAGCTTTCACCAGCAGGATCGTTGAGACTGGTCGATAGAAGGCTCCGCATCAGGCAAGGGAACCTCCCAAAGAGTATTTTGCCTGGTCGCGGACCCTCAAGGCGCAAGGAGATCTCGATGGATCTCAATCTATTGAAACCCACCATCGAACAGAGGAGAACTTCACCATGAAACTGAGCACGAGCGATAAGGCAACAGGCAAGGTTCACGAAGTCAAAGGCGCAATCAAGCAGAAGGCCGGCGAGCTTACCAACAACCCCTGCCTTGAATCCGACGGCAGAACTGAAAAGAACGCGGGCAAAGTTCAGAACGTTGTCGGCAAGGTTGAAAAGGCTATCGGAGAATAAGCAAACCTGCATCACAAACAGAGACAAGAGAGGTCAAGACAAAATGTCGCAATCAGTGTTGGAACAGATGGACGAGCGAATTGAAGAAACAGCGCGCAAGGCTTCGCGGGCGGCATCTGCCGTTGCGGACGCGCTTGAGGATGGCGTAGGAGCAGTACGGTGTGCCGCAAAACAAGGCAGCCAGGCCGCTTCAGAGCTTTATGTTGACACAAGAAGGCGCGTACAACGGCATCCTGTCGAATCAGTAGCGGCGACATTCGCGGTAGGCATTGCGGCTGGAGCAGCGATCGGCTGGATGGTCGGTCGCAGACAGGGCTAGCAAGAGAGCTGCTGCGCGAGGGCGGGTCCGGCACGCTGGGCCCGCTTCGCTGAAGCGCTCATTCCCTCCGATGGCTACGCCATATCCTCGTTCTCCGTCCGCCGCCCCATGCTTGCAATCTATGCCCGAATAAACGCCAGCAGGTCGGCATTTACCTGGTCCTTGCGCGTCGAGCAAAGCCCATGATCCGCTCCCGTATAGACCTTCAGCGTAGATCCCTTCACAAGCGCGGCGGAGAGCAGGCCTGAGTCGTTGATGGGCACAATCTGGTCGTCGTCGCCGTGGATAATCAGCGTCGGCACGTCAAACTTCTTCAGATCCTCCGTAAAGTCCGTCTCGGAAAACGCCTTGATGCAGTCCAGAACCGCCTTGAATCCAGCCTGCATGCCCTGTCTCCAAAACGAGTCCCGCAACCCCTGCGACGCCTTGGAACCAGGCCGGTTCACCCCATAGAACGTCTCGGTCAGGTCCTTGAAAAACTGCGAGCGGTCGGCCAGAACCCCAGCCCGGATTTTGTCGAACACCTCGATCGGCAACCCGCCCGGATTAGCCTCCGTCAATAGCATCAGCGGCGGCACCGCGCCGATCAGCACCGCCTTGGCCACGCGCTTCGTCCCGTGGCGTCCAATGTACCGGGCAACCTCGCCCCCGCCGGCCGAGTGGCCAACGTGGACCGCGTCCTTCAGATCGAGCGCCTCGGTCAGCGCCGCAAGATCGTCGGCGTAGGTGTCCATATCGTTCCCACCCCAGGGCTGGCTCGATCGTCCGTGCCCCCGCCGGTCATGCGCAATCGCCCGATATCCGTGCGAGCCCAGAAACACCATCTGGTCGTCCCATGCGTCCGCGCTCAGCGGCCAGCCGTGGCTGAAGACCACGGGCTGACCCGTGCCCCAGTCCTTGTAATAAATCTGTGTTCCGTCTTTGGTCGTAATCGTGGGCATAAGAAGATCTCCTTGTGGCTGGTTGGGTGAAGGTCGCCGGTTGGGTTGAGGAAGATTGGAGGATTCGGCCTGTACACGGCCTGAAACCGTGGCCGCCCGTCAAGCCTGCGCTATTTCCGTTCTGTTATATGGATGCCCTTTGAGGGTCTCAGGTTGTGACCGCATGTGTGCCGGGTGGGAAACCACCAACTCCCAATCCGGCCCACTTCCCAACAATAGCCCTGTACCCCACGCACGCCGCCCAAATCGGAGACTTCCGTCACTACACCCGAATCCCCTCCGCGCGTATACTCGTCGGCAAGGCAAACCACGCGATGGACATATCGATGTTCTCCACTCCGAATCTTCTGCAAAACGCAGCCGTGCTGACCCTGATTCTGGCGTTTGTCAGCTATCTGGCAACCTTCATGAGCGCCCGCATGTTGGCCCGCCGCAAGGACAAGCTGGAGCTGGTGAACCGGCGCCTCAACGAGTTCTACGGCCCGCTCTATGTCGCCTCACAGGCGGGCAGCATCGCCTACCGCTCGCTGCTCAAAAAGCAGGGCAAGACGCAGAGCTTTCCCATCCTCGACGAGGAGATGAAGGAGTGGGTCCTCTGGATGACCACCATCTTCATGCCCCTCAATGACGTCCGCGAGAAGATCATCATCCAGAAGGCCTACCTCATCGTCGAGGAAGAAATGCCCAAGTGTCTGCTCGAGTTCGTCACCCACGTGGTGGGCTACAAGGCGGTGCTCTCCAAGTGGGCCGAAGGCGACTATACCGAGCGCCGCTCCACCATCGGCTGGCCGCCGGAGTTCGACGGCTACATCGAGCGCTCCTACAAGGCCCTCAAAGCCAAGCAAACCCGCCTGCTGCACAGCGCGCTCTGGCAGCTCTATCACCGCTTCATCGGTCGCAAGCGGCGGTAGCGCACACAACAAAGCCCCGCCCGCGACCCGGCTTCGCTCACACGAGCGCCGGCAGCCCCAGATTCTTCCACAGCCGCAGGGTCGGGTCGGCTTGGTTCACGGTGTAGAAGTGCAGGCCGGGCGCGCCGTTGCGCAGCAGGGTTTGGCACAGGCGGGTGACCACCTCCAGGCCGAAGTCCAGCAGCGCGGGCTTGTCGTCCTGCAACTCTTCCAGGCGCAGGCGCACCCAGCGCGGCAGGTCGGCGCCGCAGCCGTTGCAGAAGCGCACGGTATTGGCGAAGCCGGTGATGGGCATGATGCCGGGCACAACCGGAATCGTGATGCCGGCCTTGCCGCAGCGTTCCATGAAGTCGAAGTAGGCATCGGCGTTATAGAAGAGCTGGGTCAGAGCCCCGTCCGCGCCGGCCTCCACCTTGCGGCGGAAGTAGTCGAAGTCCGCGCCGGGGCTGGGCGCCTGCGGATGCATCTCCGGGTAGGCGGCCACCTCGATCTTGAAGGCCTCCCCGTGGCTCTCGCGGATGAAGCTGACCAGCTCATTGGCGTAGTGGAACTCGCCCGGCGCGGAGGCGCTCATGGCCGTGGCAGGCAGGTCGCCGCGCAGGGCGACAATGCGCGTGGCCCCCGCTTCCCGGTAGCGCTCAAGCAGGGCGGCGATGTGCGCGCGCGTCGAGCCCACGCAGGTCAGGTGCGGCGCGGCTTCCATGCCGGTCTGCTTGACCACCGTCATCAGCGTCTCGTACGTGCCGTCCTGGTTGGAGCCGCCTGCGCCGTAAGTGATGGAGAAATAGTCCGGCCGCACCGCGGCAAGCTGGCCTATCACAGCCGGCAGCTTCGCCACGCCTTCCGGCGTGCGCGGCGGGAACAGTTCGAATGAAAAACTCAGCGGCAAAGCCATGCGTGGGATCCTCACGGAATCAGATAGGCGCCGGGAATTCTCTCATCCAAAGTGGCTAGAGTCGCCCCATGAGCGCTCGCCAGTTGCAGCAGATGACCGTCCGTGGTCTGTTTTGGGTTTTTCACCCAAGCCGGGAGTTGCGCAACATCGACGCCGTCGGGTAGGAAAGTGAGCGGCATTTTGCTCTTTGTCTTCAAGCTGTTCAGCAGCGTTTGTGCCTGCATGACCGTGAAGCCGTAATCCGGCGCTTGCGCAGCCACGCGCACAAACCCCAATTCTGAGATCGAGCAGGTCATCAGTTGGGCTTTCTCCAGGGAAAGAGCCCAGGCATTCACTCGATCGTGAAATGAATGGTGGAAGATTCCAAGAGCGATAAGGGCATTCACGTCGAGCAGATATTTCATGGGAAGTCCGCGAGTATCTCCGCAACTTGTTCACTGGTCAGTACAGGCGCATCCGGTCCTGCATACAGCACTGAGAAGCCGGTGACAGGGTCTTCGATAATCCGCGCTTCCAGTGTGCGTCGCTTATGTGGCGTCAGCACTATGCGGCCTTCCTCGATGCCGACGTCGAGCGGGTCGCCGGCGCGAATGCCCAGCTTGCGGCGAAGCGGTACCGGCAGCACAACTTGCCCCTTGGTTGAAACCTTGGTCTGCATAGTAAGACAATCTTACCCCCGATTGAACTGAGCCGCAAGAAGCAAGTGTGGGTAACCCTCGCCGGGCTTCCCAGGTCTCGTTCTCGGGACCTGAGAAACCGCGGCTATTCCCTATTCCCTGCTTTTCAATACCGGTAATTCTCCGCCTTGTACGGCCCTTCCACCGGAACTCCCAGATAGTCGGCCTGCTTCGCGGTCAGCGTGGTCAGCTTCACCCCGATCTTTTCCAGATGCAGCCGTGCCACCTCTTCATCCAGCCTCTTCGGCAGCACATATACGCCCACCTTGTAACTGTCCTTCTTCTCCCACAGGTCCAGTTGCGCCAGCGTCTGGTTGGCGAAGCTGTTGCTCATCACAAAGCTCGGATGGCCGGTCGCGCAGCCCAGGTTAACCAGCCGTCCCTCGGCCAGCACGAAGATGCCGTGCCCGTCGGGAAAGGTGTAGAAGTCCACCTGCGGCTTGATATTCAGCTTTTTAACTCCCGCCTCCTCGTTCAGCCGGTCCATCTGGATCTCATTGTCGAAGTGCCCGATATTGCAGACAATCGCCTGATCCTTCATCCGCTTCATATGATCGAGCGTAATGATGTCCACGTTTCCCGTGCAGGTGACGTAGATGTCCCCGCGCCCCAGCGTCTCTTCGATCGTCGTAACCTCGAAGCCTTCCATGGCCGCCTGCAGCGCGTTGATGGGATCGACCTCGGTGACGATGCACCTTGCGCCCATGCCCCGCAGGGAGTGCGCGCAGCCCTTGCCCACATCGCCGTAACCGCAGATCACCGCCACCTTGCCCGCAACCATCACGTCCGTGGCCCGCTTGATCCCGTCCGCCAGAGATTCCCTGCACCCATACAAGTTATCGAACTTCGACTTCGTCACCGAGTCGTTCACATTGATGGCCGGCACCAGCAGCTTGCCCTGCTCCATCATCTTGTAGAGCCGATGCACGCCCGTCGTCGTCTCTTCTGAAACGCCGCGCCAATCCTTGGCAACTTTTTGCCAGTGCCGCGGGTCTTCCGCATACACCTTCTTCAGCAAATCCTTGATCACCTGCTCTTCGTGGTTCCCCGCCGGCCCATTCACCCATGGATCGCCTTCTTCCAGCTCATACCCCTTGTGGATCAGCAGCGTCACATCCCCGCCGTCATCCACCACCAGTTCCGGCCCCTTGCCGCCCTTGTGCTTGAGCGCCTGGTACGTACACCACCAGTACTCCTCCAGCGACTCGCCCTTCCAAGCGAAGACCGGAACCCCGGTGGCCGCAATCGCCGCCGCCGCATGATCCTGCGTCGAGAAAATATTGCAGCTCGCCCAGCGAACCTCCGCGCCCAGGCTCGTCAGCGTCTCGATTAGCACCGCCGTCTGAATGGTCATGTGCAGCGAACCCGTGATCCGCACGCCGGCCAGAGGCTTCGCGGCCGCATACTTGTTCCGGATCGACATCAATCCCGGCATCTCGTGCTCGGCGATTGTGATTTCCTTCCGGCCCCAGTCCGCCAAAGACAAATCGGCTACCTTATATCCCAATTCCGTGGTTTCCAGTGTTGAAGCTGCCATAAGCGGTGGTTTCTCCTATCCCCTTGAGAATACCATCTTGAGAATTCGGCCCAAAAGCGCGCCTTCAAGGCAGACCGCGGCGAATCAGCGCTCCATGCTCTCCGCCTCCAGCAGTTGCCGCTTCCGTTCCACGCCCCACCGGTACCCGGTCAGCGCACCGCTCACCCCCACCACCCGATGGCAAGGCACCACCAGCGCCACGCGATTGGTAGCGCACGCGCGGGCCACGGCGCGCGTCGCCTTCGGATCACCCAACTCCCGCGCCAACTGGCTATAGCTCCGCGTCTCCCCCCGCGGAATCGCCCTCAGCGCCTGCCACACCCGCAGTTGAAAGGCCGTCCCACGCAAGTCCAAAGCCAACTCCTGCCCTGACCCCGGCCCAGACTCGCCCACCCGCCCGGCAACCGCCCCGACCGCCGCATCCACCAGCCCCTTGAGCGACGGATCGCGCCGCAGCGCAGCCAAAGGAAACTCTTCGCGCAGACTGGCCTCGGCCGCCGCCGCCGTGCTCCCCAAAGCCAGCCAGCAAAGTCCGCGCCCCGTCGCCCCCACCACCAGCCATCCAAACGGCGATCGCGCCGTCGTGTACCCGATCTGTTCGCCCCGCCCTCCCCGCGCAAACCGCGCCGGCGTCATGCCCAGTGCCGCGCCCTCGTACGCCCGGCTCGAAGACCCAAATCCAGCCTCATAAATTGCGTCCGTCACGTTGCCTCCCTGCTTCAACGCGCTGCGCAACGTCCCAGCCCGCAGCGCCCGCTGATACTGCAGCGGACTCACCCCCAGCACCTGCTTGAACAGCCGCTGCACCGTGAAGGGGCTCAGCCCAGCCACGCGGCCCAACTCCTTGAGCGGAACCGCGCGGTCGAGATGCGCCTCAAGATGACCACGAACCTTGTCCAAAGGTCTGCCCCCCGCAGTGGCTTCCGGGCGGCAGCGCTTGCAGGGACGAAACCCCGCAGCCCGCGCCTCCGCCGCCGAGCGGAAAAACCGCACGTTGCCCCGCAGCGGCCGCCGGCTCCTGCAACTGGGGCGGCAAAACACGCCTGTCGTCGTCACCGCATAGAAAAACGCAGCCGCAGGATCGCGGCCGAGTACCTGTCGCCATGCTGCCTCGGGGTCGATCGCCGTGGCTGGGTTGGAACCGCGGCTGGCGGCGTTTGCGAATTGAGGTCTAGTGTTCATGGGAACCATGGTCGCCGATTCGCGGCGCGGCTGGCTATCCGGTTCTTGCGCGCAATTCCGATTATTTTGGACGGACTTCGCGATCAACCGCTGTCCCGCTCCGCAATCCGCCGCAGCGCCGCCTCCGCCCGCTCCAGATCCGCCTCCGTATCCACGCCGATGGTGTCGCGGGGCGCCGCGGCCACATAAATATCGATCCCGTTGTCCAGCCAACGCAACTGCTCCAGACGCTCCACGCGCTCCATCCACGAGGGCGGCAGCGCCGCAAACCGCTCCAGCGCCGCCTTCCGGTAGGCATAAATCCCCAGATGCTTGAGATAACCGGCAAATCCCGCCCTGTCCCGATCAAACGGAATCGTCGCCCGTGAAAAATAAAGCGCTCGCCCATCCAGCGCCGTCACCACCTTCACAGCGTTGGGATCGGCGATCTCCAAAGCCGGGCAGCGAACCGCGAGCGTAGCCACCTCCACCTCCGCCCGCTCAAACAGCCCCAGCAGCGGGGGGAAAAAATCCGCCGTCAGCGTCGGCTCGTCTCCCTGAATGTTCACATAAATATCGGCGTCGATCTCCCGCGCCACTTCCCTCACCCGGTCCGACCCGCTCGGGCACTCGGACGAGGTCATCGCCACCGGAATCCCCCGCTCCCGGCAAACCTCGGCCACTTCCTCTGAGTCGGTAGCCACCACCACCGGGTCCATCAGCCCGCTCCCGGCCGCGGCGCGCCACACCCACTCCACCATCGGCCGCCCGGCGATCATGCGCAGCACCTTGCGGCTCAGCCGCGTCGAACTCAGCCGCGCCGGAATCACCCCGGCGATACGCAACGTACTCATGCAGACGAGTTTACACGAGCGGTGGTGGAGAACTCATCTTCGGCAATCCCCCGGCGCCCAAACCACAACCGGACAGGTTTGACCTCCAATCCACCCGCCCGTATCATCTAAATTGGTGCTGCGAAAACCCGGTCGCGCCCTTCCGGCGGAGTAGCTCAGATGGTTAGAGCGACGGATTCATAACCCGTAGGTCGGCAGTTCGATCCTGCCCTCCGCCACCAGAAAATCCCGGCTTTTCCCCTCCCCAACCCCAATTTTTCGCCCTCCCAGCCACCCCAGGAACCCGCTCCTCGCACCCCTTGCGCTATCATTGCGTCTATAGAGTGAGCGGCCTGTTCCCCTCAGGGGTCGCCCCGGTGGTGTGTGTGTCTCGATTCTTCCAGCGTTTTGTCTTCGTGCTTTCCGTGGCAATCTTTGCCGCCCTCGGCTTTGGCTTTGCTCTGGGTGAATTCGGCCTGTTTGGCGTTCATGCCGGTGGCGAGCAGGATGGCGCCTACCGTCAGATGCGCGTCTACGCCGAGGTCCTCAAGAAAATTCAGACCGACTACGTCACCGAGCCCAACATCAACGACGTCACCACCGGCGCTCTCCACGGCCTGCTCGAATCCCTCGATGCCGACTCCAGCTACCTCACCCCCACCGAGTACAAAATCTACAAAGAGCGCCCCGCCACCGGCGTCGCCCAGGTCGGCGTCATCGTCTCCAAGCGCTTCGGCTACGCCAGCATCGTCAGCGTATTGCCCGGTTCGCCCGCCGACAAGGAGCACCTGGCCGACGGCGACGTCATCGAGTCCATCGGCGGCCAGTCCACCCGCGAGCTGTCGCTGGCTGTCATCCGCCTCATGCTCGATGGCAAGCCTGGAACCACCGTCAACCTCACGGTCGTCCGCCCGCGCAAACCCGACCCCGACAAGCTGACGCTCACCCGCGCCATCACCGCCCCTCCTGCGCTCGGCGTGCAGCAATACGAAATCTCCACCATCCTTTACCTCAAGCCCGGCCTGCTCACCCCGGCCCGCGTCGACGAAATCGCCGCCAAGCTCAAAGCGGACGGCAAGAACCGCAAAGTGCTTCTCGACTTGCGCGACTCTTCCGGCGACGACGCCCAGCAGGGAATCCGGCTGGCCAACTTCTTCCTCAAGCAGGGAACCCTGGCCACCCTCGAAGGCCAGAAGTTTCCCATCCAAGCCTTCACCGCCGATCCCACAAAATTCCTGACAGACGCCCCGCTTGCCGTGCTCGTCAATCGCGGCACCTATGGCGCTGCTGAGCTCACCGCTGCCGCCATTGAAGACGCCAAGCGCGGCGACGTGGTCGGCGAGCGCACCTTCGGCGAGGGCTCGGTCCAGAAAACCATCGAGCTGCCCGGCGGCGCCGCCCTCCTGCTCACCGTAGCCAAGTACGAGCGCCCCACCGGCAAAAAGATTCAGGACGAAGCCGTCACCCCCACCGTGCTGGTAGGCCCGTCGATCGAGGAAGAAGACGAAGAAGCCCCCCCCGCCAAGGCAGACGAAACGCTCGACAAGGCCCTCGCGCTGTTGAAGGCGAAAACCGCCTGAACCCGAACGGCTGAGCGGATCCAGCAAACCGCATCCGCCCGTCCCGCTCTTGCGTCCTCTGGTTCCCGAAAGCGCCTCACCGCCAACTCTCGCAGTTCTAAGATGCTAGCCTTAAGCTGTAGCATTTTCTCCCCAGCATCTTTGGGAGAATTGCTTACGAGGCCTGAATCGCTTGGCTGCCACCCCTTTACAGCCTCTCGAACCGCGACCCCTTGTTCGGCCACGCCGCCAGCATCGGCCGCAGGTGCAGCCGGTTCACACGCACCGCCACCGCAAGCTGGCCGGCCGCTTCGCCGTCGCCGTCCTGCTCACGCTCGCAGTCATCACCGGCTCCCTGGCTGGCCTCACCCTCGTCTACTCCGTCGATCTGCCCCAGATCAACGACCTTGAGCGCTACCGCCCCTCCACCACCACCGATCTCTATGACCGCAAGGGCCGCATCATCGGCTCCTTTGCCCTCGAGCGCCGCGAAATCGTCGGCTACGACGGCTTTGCCCCCATCCTCCGCCAGGCCGTCATCTCCATTGAAGACAAGAGCTTCGAGTCCCACTGGGGCATCAATACCTTCCGCGTCATCGGCGCGGTCTGGCATGACATCCGCGCCCACGGACGCGCCCAGGGCGCCTCCACGCTCACCATGCAGTTGGCCCGCAACCTCTTCCTCTCCTCCGAGCGCACCGCCGCCCGCAAAGTGCAGGAAGCCTATCTCGCCATCCAGATCGAGCGCGCCTTCACCAAGCAGCAGATCTTCACCCTTTACGGCAACCAGATCTACCTCGGCCACGGCATGTACGGCTTCGAGGCCGCCTCGGAGTTTCTCTTCTCCAAACACGCCAAAGACCTCACCTTGACGGAAGCGGCTCTCCTGGCCGGCCTGCCCAAGGCGCCCGTAACCTTTTCGCCGTTGCTCAATCCTGACAAAGCCCTGCGCCGCCGCAACCTCGTCCTCTCCGAAATGGAGTCCGACGGAGTCATCACCCACGTGCAGGCCGAGCAGGCCCGCAATGCCCCGCTCGGTCTGCACATCGCCCAGCCGGAGAGCTCGGTCGCGCCCTGGTTCCAGGAAGAAGTTCGCCGCGAGCTCGAAAAACGCTTCGGGACCGAGCAGGTCCACGAGGCCGGCCTGAAAGTTGAGACCACCCTCGACCTCGACCTGCAGCAGACCGCCAACCGCGCCCTGGCCGACGGCCTCGCTACCTACGAGCGCCGCCATGGCTGGGCCGGTCAAGACCGGCCGGGCAAGCTCGAAAACGTCCTCGCCGGCGGCACAACCATCGAAGACTACAAACACCCCGACTGGGCCGTGAAGACCCGCCCCGGCGACTACGTCCACGCCCTGGTCACCCGCGCCCTGCCCCTCGAGATTCACGCCCGCGTCGGCCCCGACGAGATCGTCCTGCTGCCCGACGATTGGAAATGGACCGGCCAGCGCTACGGCGACGCCCTCGTCAAGCCCGGCGACGTAATCTACGTTCACCTCTCCGAGACCATGGAAGGCACGGCCCGCCACGCCACCCTGGAGCAGGACTCCGGCGCGCAGGGGGCTCTCATGGCCATGGACAACACCAACGGCGACGTCCTCGCCATGGTCGGCGGACGCGACTACGCGCTCTCCCAGTTCAATCGCGCCACCCAGGCCGAGCGCCAGACCGGCTCCAGCTTCAAACCCTACGTCTACACCGCGGCCATCGAGGACGGCGCCAAGCCCACCGACATCATCGTCGACGCCCCGGTCAGCTTCGGCGGTTACACCCCGCACAACTACGAGAACGACTACCGCGGCGCCATGACCCTCACCAACGCCTTCGCCGAGTCGCGCAACATTCCCGCCCTCAAGCTGGCCGCCCGCGTCGGCATTCACAAGGTCATCGGCGTGGCAGATCGGAAGAGCACACGTCTGAACTCCAGTCACCTTGTAATCT
>OBLT010000986.1_pt1 | contig 18509 bp, 17 predicted proteins | sample 1518721 | NCBI WGS metagenome assembly OBLT01 (sample SAMEA3539307, study PRJEB22396) | soil metagenome | biome: tundra; feature: field; material: soil | place: USA | collected 2010-05 | depth 0.15 m | reverse complement strand
CGATCAAGACCCGCTCCAGCAGCTCGCGGCGGAGGGTGTGGGTGCCGATAACCGCCACCCACAGGCATGAAGACCACCATGTGGGTGCCGATTCTATTACTGTGATTGGCAGCCTGATCAGGCGGCGTCTGTCTTGGAGGAGGCGGTTCGGCTCGCCGAGGAACTGGGCGACCGTAGCCAGTATGCCCGGAGCCCGTCCTACCTGGGATCCACCGAAGCCCAACGCGGGGATACCGAGGGTGGCGCCAGCCTGCTGGAGAAGGCGTCCGCGGCCTTCCACGCCCTGGGCGACCTGGTGGGCGAGCGGACCTGCCGCAACCGCCTTGGCCGTGTCCTGCAGCGGTCCGGGCAATTCGTCGCGGCTGCTGAGGTGTTCCGAGCCGTGCTGGGGGAAGCCGGCCCGACCGACATGATCGGTGCCTACTCACTGGCCAGCCTGGGGCAGACCATGGCGGCGATGGGAGAGTGGCAGGCTGCGGCGGACACCTGCCAGCAGGCCTATGACGCACTGCTGGGCTGGGGATACCCGCGCATCGCGTGCATGGCGCGGGCCGAACAGGGCCGGTGCCTGCACCGCCTCGGCCGGCTGCCAGAGGCACAGGACGCCCTTGAGGAAGCGCTGCGCATCGCCGTCCAGATTAATGACCGGGCGGCCCAGGCCAGTGTGCTGAGCGAGCTCGCGGCAGTCGCCGAAAGCCGAGGAGAAACGGCGAAGGCCAGCCAGCGTCAGCGGCAGGCCGCGACCATCACCGCCCAGCTCGCGTCTAGCGGGAGCAGCGGCTGACCGGTCGGCACAATCGCCTGCCGGGTCCCGCCGGCCTGCATGGGCCGGGGCACCAGATTCTGCCGGTCGTTCTGCCGGTTGTTTCGCGTGGTCCCGGACCGCGAGTTCCCGGAGGATCGGATCGTGAGCCGGCCGCGGGGACGGGTTCACAGGCGCGAACGCGAACAACTTGCCATGAGGGCGGCGACGTTGCCGAAGCGGTCGGGGATGCGCAGGAAACAGGAGCGGGGAGGCTGGACGACGATGGGATCTGATCGTGCCGTGCGAATGTTTGCCATGATCTGGGATCGCCTGCTGGCGAGCGCCTGCCGCCTGGCGTTCAGGCCGGTCGCGCGGGGGCGGCGAATGCTGTCAGTCCTTAGCGTCTACCTTTTCCTCGCCGCGCTCCTTGTCGCGCCGTTCACCGTTTTTACCGGTACGCCGGCGCGTGCCACCAGCATGGACATTCACTTACCGACAGCGGAGATTAATATGTGCGGTATTGCGGGCTGGGTGGATTTCAGTAGAAACCTTCTCGACGAGCAGGAAACTGTTTCGGCGATGGCCGCGACCATGATGTTGCGCGGCCCCGACGACGCGGGAACCTGGTCCTCGGCGGAGGCGGTACTGTGCCACCGGCGGCTGGCCGTCATCGATATCACCGGCGGCCGCCAGCCCATGCAGGCTGAGGGCCTGGCGGTGCTCACCTACAGCGGTGAGGTCTACAACTTCCGCGAATTGCGTTCTGAATTGGAATCCAGGGGCCAGCGATTTACCACTTCGAGCGACACCGAGGTCGTGCTCCGGGGATATCTTGAATGGGGCGACGGCGTCGCCGAGCGGCTGAATGGCATGTTCGCCTTCGCCGTGTGGGACCTCCGGAAAAAGGAACTCGTGCTGATCCGTGACCGGATGGGAATCAAGCCGCTCTTCTATTATCCGCTGCCGGAAGGCGGCGTGCTCTTCGGATCCGAGCCGAAGGCGATCCTGGCCAATCCGCTGGCGGACCGGGCGGTCGGCGCGGACGGCCTGCGCGAGATCCTGACCATCGCGCAGACCCCGGGAATCTCGCTGTACAAGGGCATGCGGGAATTGCCTCCCGGGCACGTACTGCGGGTCGGGCGTACCGGCACCCGCCTGCGGCGATACTGGCAGCTGGAAGCCCGGGAGCACACCGACGACGTGCCCGCGACCGTGGCGAAGGTGCGCGGCCTGCTCGAGGATATCGTGCAGCGGCAACTGGTGGCCGATGTACCGCTGTGCACATTGCTGTCGGGTGGTCTCGACTCCACAGTGCTCACGGCGCTGGCGCGCAAGCACCAGCAGATCCGGTCCTTCGCGGTGGACTTCACCGAGCTCGCCGGCCCGTTCCAGCCGGACGAGATGCGCGAGTCGGCCGACGCGCCGTACGTCGCTGAAGCGGCTGCGTACCTGGGCAGCGACCACACCGACCTCTCCCTGGACGCCGCTGGCATCGGCGACCAGAAGGTGCGCGCCCAGGTCATGCAGGCCTGGGAGTACCCGCAGTTCAGCGGCGACATGAACACCTCGCTGTACCTGCTCTTCGAGGCGATCAGGGGGCGCTCCACGGTGGCCCTGTCGGGCGAGGGGGCCGACGAGGTCTTCGGTGGCTACGCGTGGTTCCACCTGCCGGCGGCCGTCAACGCGGGAACCTTCCCCTGGCTCCACGTGATGATGCAGGAGCAGCGCCCCGACGACCTCTTCGACCCGGCGCTGCGCAAGCAGCTCGACGTCGTCGCCTACGAGCAGGACCGCTATGCCGAGGCGCTGCGCGAGGTGCCGCACCTGCCGCATGCCGAGCCGCGCGAGCGCCGCATGCGGGAGATCTCCTACCTGCACCTGACCCGGTTCGTGAACATGCTGCTCGACCGCAAGGACCGGCTCAGCATGGCGCACGGCCTCGAGGTGCGGGTCCCGTTCCTCGACCACCGACTCGTCGAATACATGTTCAACGCGCCGTGGTCGATGAAGACGTTCGACGGGCGGGAGAAGAGCGTGCTGCGGGCCGCCACCAGGGACCTGCTGCCCCCGGGCGTGCTTGCCCGCGCCAAGAGCCCTTACCCGGCAACGCAGGATCCGGCGTACGCCAGGTCACTGCGCCACGCCTTGGCTGAGATCATGGCCGACCCGGATGCGCCGGTGCGCCCGCTGCTTGACCCGTCGGCGGTGCGCGCGCTGCTCGGCTCCCCGGTGGGAGAGAGCTCGACCACGATCACCCGGATCAACGTCGAGATGGTGATCGACCTCAACTTCTGGCTGGCCCAGCACGGGCTCCGGATCGACCTCTAAGCCCGTACCCAACCACTAAGCCGTACCCAACCACCCGGAGGGAGCACACCGATGGTTCTTCGCATCAGGCCGTCAATGATCGGCCTCTCGTCGTACGTGGCGGGCCGCAAGGTTCCCGGCGCCGCCCTGCTCGCCGGCAACGAGTGCCCATACGGGCTGCTCCCGGCCGTCGCCGCCTGGCTGGCCCGCGCGGCACCGGCCGCGTTCCGCTATCCCGACATGGCCTGCGGCACGCTCGTCCAGGCGCTCGCGGCACAGCACGGCGTCACCGCGGAACAGATCGCGGTCGGCGCCGGCTCCACCGAGGTGTGCGGCCAACTGCTGCACACCGTAGTCGACCCGGGCGACGAGGTGATCTTCGGCTGGCGCTCCTTCGAGGCGTATCCGCTGCTCACCGCGGTGGCCGGCGGCGTGGCTGTGCCGGTCCCGCTGCACGGGGACACGCTCGACCTGGACGCCATGCTCGCCTCGGTGACCTCGCGTACCCGGTTGATCTTCGTCTGCAATCCCAACAACCCGACTGGAACCGCGGTCGGCGCGGACAATCTCCAGCGGTTCCTGGCGGCGGTCTCCGACGACATCCTGGTGGTCCTCGACGAGGCCTACCGCGAGTACGCCGAGCCGGCGCTGGTCACGGACGCCTCCGACCTGATCGGCAAGCGGCCCAACGTCGTCGTGCTGCGCACCTTCTCCAAGGCGTATGCGCTGGCGGGCCTCCGCGTCGGCTACTGCCTCGGCGCCGCCGCGTTGATCCGGCAGGTCCGCAAGGCGCAGATACCGTTCAGCGTCGGGACGCTCGCGCAGGACGCCGCCGTCGCTGCCCTGGGCGAGGCCGCCGAGGTCACGCGCCGGGTCCGGCTCACCGTGGCCGAGCGAGACCGGGTGACCGCCCGGCTCCGCGGGTTCGGTTACGACGTGCCGCAGTCGCAGGCGAACTTCGTCTGGCTGCCGCTCGGCCCCGACAGCAAGGGCTTCGCCGACGAGTGCCTGGCCGGCGGCGTGGTGATCCGGCCGTTCCCGGACGAGGGAGTCCGGGTGACCGTCGGCCTCCCCGAGGAGAACGACCTCTTCCTCGAACTGGCGGAGAAGCTCCGGTGAACGGCACAGGAACGGCAGGACCCAGCAAACTCAGGGAGGAACTCGTGGACGGCAACGTCTTTCAGCTCGACAACCTCGAGGTGGTGCTTGCGGAGAGTAACTTCTTCGACGAGTACCTCGAGGACGCGCACAAGGAATACTGCCTGGGCCGCGACTCGGTCGGCCTCGGCACCCTGCACCGCCCCAACAGCTTCGGACTGCTCGGCGGCGTCGTCATCGACGGCGACGCGATGGAACTCAGACGGCTCGCCTTCGCGAGCAACGTCAGGGCCGTCGACCCGGTCCCGCTGGAGGAGTTCAAGGAGACGATCGTCCCGCGCTTCGGCCCCCAGTACGACGACGGCCGGCGCGGATTCTGGTGCGATGCCCAGGACCTGCTAAGGGTGGCCCGCGAATTCGACAAGGAGGGCCTGGAACTGCTCGGCTCGATCCACATGCACCCGGACTGGCACCGGATCGGCCCGCAGCACGAGCGGGGCTCGCAGCGCCTCAGCGAGCGGCCTAGCCAAATGGACGAGTACCTGTTCCGCAGCGCGGGCTGGCCGCTCAACATCATCTGCTACTTGGAGAGCCGCTGCGGCGGCATCGCCCACACCTACGGCGCCTACCGGGCGCCGGGGAGCAAGACGTCCCCGCTCGCCGAGCTGAACATGCGCTTCTTCTGACCGACCGAAGGAAAATACCATGGTGACGCGTTCCGCGCACGTAGCCGCGACTGTCACGGCGGCCGACCCCGGCTATGACGAGGCCCGGCGAGTCTGGAACGAGCGGTTCGACTGCCGGCCTCGGGCGGTGCTCTACCCGGCAGACGTCGCCGAGGTCACCGTTGCGATCCGGGCCGCCCGCGATGAGGGGGTGCCCTTCCGGATCCGTTCTGGCGGCCACAACGTCGAGGGCTTCTCCGTGCTCGACGACGGTTATGTCATCGACCTCTCCCGGCTGACCGGGGTGAGGGTCAGCGACGACCGGGCCCGTGGCACGGTCGTGGCCGGCACCCTGCTCGGCGACGTCTATTCAGGACTGTGGGCGGCCGGGGTGACCATCCCGGCCGGGGTGTGCCCGGACATCCGCATCGGCGGCCACGTGCTTGGCGGCGGCGTCGGGATGCTGGTGCGCTCCCGCGGCATGCTCATCGACAGCCTGGTCGGCCTGACCATGGTCGACGCCGACGGCGAGGTACTGGAGGCCGATGACGACAGCCACCCTGACCTGATGTGGGCCAGCCGGGGCGGCGGCGGCGGCAACTTCGGCGTCGCCACGTCGTACACCTTTCACACCCGGCCGATCGGGGACGTCACCCTGGTGACGGCCACCTGGGACTCCATGAACGCCATCACCGCGCTCGACCGCTGGCAGCACTGGATGGTCGATGCCGACAAGCGGGTGAACGCGCGGTTCTCGCTCTTCTCACCTGCAACCGGCGGCGGCCTCATGGCCGCTCTGTTCGAGGGAACGCGCGCGGAGTGGGAGTCGCTCGCCCGTCCGCTGCTCGCGCAGTGCCCGCCGACGGACTACGGGATCAGGGAAACCGCTTACATCAACAGCGTCGGCACCTTCAGCCAGCTCGTACCGTCGATCCGGGCCAAGTTCGTCCCCGCGCTGGCCGCCGGCCCGCTCGACGCCGAGGCGCTAAAGATCCTGGAACGCCGCCACCGCGACGCACCGGACGGAGTGAAGACCGGCTTCTACGGGCTCGGTGGCGCCGTCCTCGGCGCGGGCCTGGCGGAGAAGTCGGCCTTCGCGCACCGCAGCTCGCTGTTCTGCGTTGAATACCTGGGCCACTGGAAAGGCGCCGAGAACGACGCCGAGCACCTCGGCTGGCTTGCCGGAATTCGCGACGAGCTACGGCCGTTCATGACCGGCGGCGCGTACGTCAACAGCCCTGACCGCGACCTCAGCGACTGGCTCCACGCCTACTACGGCGCGAGCCTGCCCCGCCTGATGGACGTCAAGCGACGGTACGACCCGGAGGATGTCTTCCGCTTCGAGCAGAGCATCCCCGTCTCCCTGTCGCCATCGGCCGCCCGCGCGGGCGGCCTGACAGCGCCGGTCATCGCGGACCTGAGCGCCCGCGGGCTCCTCACGTCCTGACGCATTCCGCGCATACCTGCTGACTAAGGAGAACGAATGAACAGCCCTATCCGAACCGTGGTCATCCTGGGCGGGGGCACCGCCGGGTGGATGGCCGCCTCATACCTCGCCAAGGCGCTGCAGCGGACGGTAAAGATCGTCGTCCTGGAGGCGCCCGGCATCCCGCGAATCGGTGTCGGCGAGGCCACCGTGCCGAACCTGCAACGCGCATTCTTCAACTACCTCGGCATCGCCGAGGAGGACTGGATGCGCGAGTGCAATGCCAGCTTCAAGATGGCGGTCAAGTTCATCAACTGGCGTACGCCAGGACCGGGCACACCGCAACCGCGCACCGTCGACGGCCGGCCCGACGTCTTCCACCACCCGTTCGGCCTGCTGCGTGACGCCGACAACATCCCGCTGTCGCACTACTGGGCGGCCAAGACGCTCGACGGCGAGACGAACGAGCCGTTCGACTATTCCTGCTTCGTCGAGCCTGCGATGATGGACGCCAAGAAGGCGCCGCGCTGGCTCGACATGAAGCGGGCGACCTACTATGCGTGGCACTTCGACGCCCAGCTCGTCGCCGCGTTCCTGCGCAAGTTCGCCGTCGGCAAGCAGGGCGTGGAGCACGTCGAGGACGAGATGACCGAGGTGCTCACCAATGACCGCGGGTTCATCACCGCGCTGCGGACGAAGTCCGGGCGGCTGCTCGAAGGCGACCTGTTCGTCGACTGCTCCGGCTTCCGCGGGCTGCTCATCAACCAGGCGATGGGCGAGCCGTTCATCGACATGAGTGACCACCTGCTCTGCGACAGCGCGGTGGCCACGGCCGTCCCGCACGACGACGAGCAGAACGGCGTGGAGCCCTACACCTCGTCGATAGCCATGCCCGCCGGCTGGACCTGGAAGATCCCGCTGCTCAATCGCTTCGGCAGCGGCTACGTGTACTCCAGCACGTTCACCGACCGGGACCAGGCCACGCTGGACTTCAGCCGGCTCTGGGGGCTCGACCCGGAGAAGACCACCTTCAACAACATCCGCTTCCGGGTCGGCCGCAACCGCCGCGCCTGGGTGCGCAACTGCGTGAGCATCGGGCTGGCGTCCTGCTTCGTCGAACCGCTGGAATCCAGTGGGATCTACTTCATCTATGCGGCCATCCACATGCTGGCCAAGCACTTCCCCGACCGCAACGTCGACCCGGTTCTCGTCGACCGGTTCAACCGCGAGATCGAGGAGATGTTCGACGACACGCGGGACTTCCTGCAGGCGCACTACTACTTCTCGCCCCGGATGGACACGCCGTTCTGGCGGGCGAACAAGGAGCTTACCCTCGCCGAAGGCATCCGCGACAAGGTCGAGACGTACCGGGCCGGCCTGCCGGTAAACCTGCCGATCACCGACGAGAACAGCTACTACGGCAACTTCGAGGCCGAGTTCCGCAACTTCTGGACCAACGGCAGCTACTACTGCATCCTCGCGGGCCTAGGCGTGCTGCCGCGAACCAAGCTGGCGGTGCTCAACTACAAGCCCGAGTCGGTCGCCGCGGCGGAGCAGCTGTTCGCCGAGGTACGGTGTAAGCAGCAGGAAGCGGTCGACACCCTGCCGACGCATTACCAGCTCCTGCATCAGCTGCACCACGTGTCATGAACACCGGCCCGCAGGAACGGCGCTTCCGCGATCTGATGAGCTCCTTCCCCTCCGGTGTCGCCATCGTGACCGCCATGCACCCCGACGGCACACCGCGCGGAATGACCTGCTCCTCGGTCACGAGCGTGACGCTGCTGCCGCCCACGCTCCTGGTATGCCTACGCATAGGCAGCGGCACGCTTGAGGCCGTCTCCGTGCAGGGCGGCTTCGCGGTCAACCTGCTGCACGACGGGGCGAGACACGCCGCGGAGGTGTTCTCGTCCGCGGCGCCGGACAGGTTCCGGCACGTGTCCTGGCGCACCTCGGCGGCGGGGATTCCCCGGCTGGACAAGGACACGTTCGCGGTCGCCGAGTGCCAGGTGAGCGACCTGCTGACGGTGGGGGACAAAGCTGTGGTGTTCGGCGAGGTCCGCCACGTCGAGCAGACCGAGGGCGCTCCGCTGGTGTACGTCCACCGGCAATTCTCGTCGTGGCCCCTAGCGCAACTTGTCTGAGAGGATTTCTCATGCGTACCCATGAATTGAAGATGGGCCGGCAGTTCGGTGTGAACTTCGACCACGGCGAGGACTTCTTCGCCACACTGTCGCGGTTCTGCCGGGAAAACGACCTGCGCCAGGGATACATGCCGATGTTCCTGGCCGCGTTCCACGAGACGGAGATCGCCGGCACCTGCGCTCGCGTCCAGGACCCGGAGGCTCCGGTACGCCTGCCCGTCTACCTGGAGAAGGTCGAGGCGATGGGCTGCGGTACCTTCTCCTGGGACCCGGAGAAGAACGATATCGTCCCGCACGTCCACGTCACCGTCGGCCTCAAGCAACTGTCCGCGGCGGCGTTCTCCAGCCACCTGATCAGCGCGAAGATCCAGTATCTGACCGAGATGCTGATTGTCGAGGTGGACTCCCCGCAGATGCGCCGCCCGATCCACGCGGACCTGTGGGACGTCCCCCTGCTCACGTTCGAGTAAGAAAGGTTTGCGATGAGTTCTGCCCATGAGCGATTTCCCTTCCCCGACGAAGATTTCGGCCGCCTCCCCCGCAGCTGCGCGTACCGGCGCGAGAACGACCCACTCGGCTCCGTCATGCTGCCCAGCGGTGACATCGTCCGCCTCGCCGTGCGCTATGACGACGTGGAAGCGGTGCTGACCGACCCCCGGTTCAGCCGCGACCTGAGCAAGCCGGGCTGCCCCCGGCTGCAATCCGGTGCCGACATGTCCGACGACCACGACACCCTGATCAACATGGACGCGCCGCGGCACACCCGAGTGCGCGGCATCCTCAGCCGCGCGTTCACGCCACGGGCCATCGAGTCGTGGCGCCTACGGATCCGCGAACTTGCCGAGGACCTGGTGGCCGGGATGCGGGCGGCCGGCCCGCCAAGCGACCTCGTCGCGGCGGTAGCGGAACCGCTGCCGATGCGTGTCATCGCCGAGATCCTGGGCGTGGCCGACGGCGACCTCGACCAGTTCCGCTACTGGTCGTCGCTGGCCATGAGCATCGGCCCCGACCTGGCCGAGGCGCGGGCCAAGGGCAAGGACGACTTCTTCGCCTACCTTCGCGAGCTCATCGCCGAACACCGCCGCGAACCGCGCAGTGACCTGCTCGACGCCATGATCAGAGCCAGCGTGGACAACGACCGGCTCACCGAGGACGAGCTATGCGATACGGCCCGCTCCCTGCTGCTGGCCGGCTACGAGACAACCATGACCACCATCGGACGCGGGGCGTTCACGCTGCTGCGGCATCCCGGGCAGTACCAGACGCTGGTGGCCTCGCCGGAGCTGCTGCCCGCCGCCGTTGAGGAGATCCTCCGCTACGACTTCCCAGCGGACGTGGGCTTCCTGCGCTTCGCTCTCCGGGACATCCGGCTGCCGTCGGGGACAATCCGGGCCGGCGAGGGGGTCATGCCGCTGATCTCGTCGGCGAACCAGGATTCCAGCAAGTTCCATAACCCGGAGATCTTCGACATCCGGCGGCCGGGCGCCGGCGGCATGTCGTTCGGCAAGGGCGCGCACTACTGCATCGGCGGGCCGCTCGCGCGGGTGCAGATCCAGGAGGCGCTCGGCGCGGTGCTGCGCGGGCTGCCGGAGCTCGCCCTGGCGCAGGCCGCCGGGAAGGTGATCTGGAACCCCAGTATGGTGACCCACTCGATCAAGGAACTTACGGTGACGTGGTCCGATGGAGGTGGCCCGCGATGACGAATGCCAGCCCAATGCCGCCGCTTTACCGGGGCGGGGACATCGAGCGCCTAGGCGTGGATTTGCCCGTCCTCGAACGGGTCGACCGGTGGTGTCACGAATTCCTGATGCGGCCCAACCCCGATCTCGGGCGTAGCGGGTCGGTGTGCCCGTACCTGCCGAAGGCGATGGGCCTCAACCGCATCGCCTTCGTCGTGGTGCGCACCGCGGGGCGCACGGACGACGAGGTCGACGCCGTAATCGCCCAGTTCCGGCAGGTCTTTCTGGCTATGGAACCGGCCTCCGGGCCGGAGTCGCTAGAGAAGGCGATCCTCATCATCTTGCCGGACGTCAGCGAGGAGGACGCGCCGGGCATGGTGGACGAGACGCACCGCCGGCTGAAGGCGGAGTTCGTGGCCTCCGGCCTCATGATCGGCAAGTTCCATCCCGCCAGCGAGCAGGGCGGCCTGCACAACCCGGGCTTCCGGCCGCTGCGCAGCCCGATCCCGCTGCTGGCGATCCGCCATATGGTCGGCTCCGACCTGCCGTTCCTGAACCGGCCGGACGATCCGGTGCCCGACCGCATCGGGTTCCTCGAGTCGTACGAGCAGCGCTTCGACGGCGCCGACGGCGCCGACGGCGGCCGCTGGGCCGAGCGTGGCCGGGCCGTGCTGACCGAGATCCGGGACGGTGAGCGGCGATGACGGCCGTCGTCTTCGGCGGCTCGGGAGGTATCGGCGCACGGGTCGCCCACCAGCTGGCCGCGGCCGGCCACGATGTGGTCGTCGGTTTCGCGCACGACACGGCGGCCGCGGCTAAAGTGGCCGGCGCTATCGACGAGACCGGGGCGCGGGCTATCACGGTCCGCGGCGACATCGCGGACCCGCGGGATGTCGCCGCGACGTTCGACGCGGCCGAGCAGACCTATGGCGGCATCGATGCCGTCGTGATCTGCCCTGGGGCACACGCGGCGAACCGGGGCCCGCTGGCCAGCACCGACGACGAAAGCTTTGCCCGCGTCGTCGACGTCAACCTGCGGGGCACCTTTAACGTCCTGCGCCTGGCCGCCACCCGGGTGCGCGCGGGTGGCAGCATCGTCACGTTCTCCAGTTCCGCGGCGGCGCTCGGCGTGCCCGGGCAGGCGCTCTACAACGCCTGCAAGATCGCGGTCGAGTCGCTGACCCGCGAACTTGCCCGCGAACTCGCCGGCCGCGACGTCACCGCCAACGCGGTCTCCCCAGGTCCGACGGCCACGGAGCTGTTCCTGCGCAACCGGTCGAACGAGGAGATCGAGCAGCTGGCCGAGCGGGTTCCCCTGGGTCGGATAGGCCGTCCGCAGGATATCGCAGATGTCATCGCGTTCCTCACCGGCCCCCAGGGCAGGTGGGTCAACGGCCAGGTGCTCCGTGCGAACGGCGGGCTCGTCTGACATGGATCTCACCTCGATCACCCAGCCTCCGCGCACGTCCCTCGCGATCCCGCCGGTCGTCGGCGCCGACCTGCTCGTGCCGCTGGCGACCGGTGGGCTGATCCGGTACGCGAACCTGGACCACGCTGCCAGCGCCCCCTGCCTGTGCGTGGTCCAGGACGCGGTCAACGAGCTGCTGCCCTGGTATGCCAGCGTCCACCGGGGCACCGGCTTCGCTTCCCAGGTCTCCAGCCGCGTGTACGAGTCGGCCAGGCGGGTGCTGCGAGCATTCGTCGGCGCACCGGCCACTGACGTCGTGGTGTTCACCCGTAACACCACGGACGCGCTGAACCTGCTGGCCCACTCGCTGCCGGAATCCGCGACGGTCGTCATGTTCGATACCGAGCACCACGCGGCCATGCTGCCCTGGCGCAGCTCCGGGATCATCCGGCTGCAGACCCCGCTGTCGGCCGGCGACACAGTCGGCCTGCTCGACACGGCCCTCGCCAGGGCCCCCAGCGGGCCACGCCTGGTCGTGCTCACCGGCGCATCGAACGTGACGGGAGAACTGTGGCCGATCGGCGAGCTGGCGGCCGTCGCCCGGCGGCACGGCGCCCGGGTGGTGCTGGACGCGGCGCAGCTCGCACCGCACCGTTCGATCGACATCGCGGCGTGGCAGGTCGACTATGTGGCCACAAGCTCTACGCACCGTTCGGTGCCGGGGCGCTGATCGGCCCGGCAGACTGGCTGCAAGCCGCGGAACCGTATCTGGTCGGCGGCGGCGCCACCGCCCGGGTGATCCAGCAGGCCGGCGAACTGGAGATCTCCTGGTCGAGCGTTCCGGATAGGCACGAGGGGGGATCACCCAACGTGGTCGGAGTGCACGCACTGGCGGTGGCCTGCCGGGCGCTGACGACGCACCGGGACGAGATCGAGGCCCACGAGGCCGAACTGCTGCGCCGGCTGCGGGACGGGCTGGCCGTGGTGCCCGGGCTGGCGGAACTGAGCCTGTTCGGGGCGCCGCGCGTCGGGGTGGTCAGCTTCGCGATCGAGAGGCAGGATCCGGGCTTGCTGGCAGCTGCGCTCTCCGCCGAACACGGGATCGGGGTGCGGGAGGGGGCGTTCTGCGCGCACATTGCCACCAGCCGGCTGCTGATGCAGGCCGGGTCGGTGCGCCAGGGGGCTGTGCGGGCGAGCCTCGGCCTGGGGAACACGCCCGAGGACGTGGAGCGCCTAGTGAGCGCGTTGCACGTGCTGACCGTGCGAGGGCCACGGCTGCGGTACGTCCGCGTCGGGGGCCAGTGGCTGCCCGAGCGCGACCCCCGCCCCTGGCCTTCCTTCGCAATCTAGTGATCCACCTACGCCTGATATCTGACCCTCAAGGAGGCTTCTATGTCCGTCAAAATTGTCGTGCCGACCATCCTGCGGAGTTACAGCGGTGGCCGGCGTACCGTCGAAGCCACGGGCGAGACGGTCGCCGAGGTGATCGACGACCTGGAGTCGCGGTACCGCGGCATCTCCGGTCGCCTGATCACCGACGGCGCGTTGAACCGCTTCGTCAACATTTACGTCAATGACGACGACGTGCGCTTCACCGGCGGCCTGCAGGCACCGGTCGTGGAGAACGCGACCGTCATGATCCTCCCAGCGGTCGCCGGCGGCTGACTGGCTGTCTCCCCCGCCGTGCTCATTGCCGGATCTCTGCTGATGGATTTTATCCGCAGCCCCGGAGAAGTCCTGAGGGTGCGCGGTAAAGGGCTGATGAAGGGCAAGGATCCAGGTGAATGTCGATTCCATTGTTACCCAGGTTGTCGCAGCGATCGCGGTGATAATCGCGCTGTCGTATCTGGTCGGCAAGCTCTTCCGGCGGCTGGGGCAGCCCGAGGTAGTCGGCCAGCTCTTCGCGGGAATAGCGCTGGGTCCCAGCTTGCTTGGGCATGTTTCGAGCGGTATTTCCCATGCGCTCTTCCCGGCGAAGATTGTACCTTACCTGAACGTCACCTCGCAGGTCGCGCTCGTTCTCTTCCTGTTCGCTATCGGGTATGAGCTGAATACGCAGGTGCTCCGGCAATATCGCAGAAGCGTAACGGTAATTTCCGTCACCTGCTTCGTGGTACCCATGTCGCTGGGCATGGCTTCTGTGTATACACTCGGCCGCTGGTATCGCGCCGCTGGCGATCCGCGAGTGGATACTGCCGCCTTCATTCTTTTTATCGGGACAGCGGTGTCGATAACAGCCGTGCCGGTGCTCGCGAGCATCGCGGCCGAACGGGGCCTCACGGCTACGGTGCCTGGTGTGACCGCGATGGCGGCGGCTGGAGTGATCGACATTCTGGGCTGGCTAACCCTCGCGGGCGTGCTCGTCGTGGCGAGTGCGTCAGCGGCCACTCACCGGCCGTGGGACATGACCGTGATGTTGCTGGCTGGCTATATGGCGGTAACGTGGACCCTCGTCCGTCCGGCGCTGCGGTGGTGGCTGCAACGGCCTAATGCGGTGGTGGCCGACAATGTGCCGGTAGCCGTCGTCATCGCGATGGGCTCGGCCTGGGCCACCGCCGCGTTGGGGCTGCACGTGATATTCGGTGCCTTTTTCGCGGGCGTGATGATGCCCCGGCAGTCAGACAAAGTCCCGGATGCCGACATCTTGGTGTCCGTGCTCGCTGTGGGGCGACTGCTCCTGCCTGTCTTCTTCGTGGTTTCCGGCCTTTCGGTGAACATCGGCGCGCTGCGCGGGCAAAACTTCGCGCTGCTCGGCGCCTTGTGCGCGATCGCGGTACTCGGGAAGGCCTTGGCGGGATTCCTGGCGGCGCGTGCGACGGGGATGAGCAGGCGCGACTCGTCGACCGTGGGCATCCTGCTGAACACGCGGGGCCTAACGGAGCTGATAGCGCTGAACGTAGGACTCCAGGCGGGGATCATTAATCAGCGGCTCTATACGATTCTGGTCCTGATGGCCCTAGTTACGACTGCGGCTACCGGGCCTGTCCTGACTCTCATCCGAAGGCGGGAGCGAGTTCCGACGACAGAACCCCGTGCGCGTGCGGCGAACTAGTGTCCTGAGTCTTCGAGCGTCGCCTCACGGAACCTCACAGAAGAAAGAACAACGATAAAATCTCACGTGCTTGATCGGGGTTTCGTGAAGGGAAATTCATGCTATTGTTCGAGCGTGGCGACCATATCGCGCGGCTCCGGCCGGCAATCGATGAATGCCTGGCTGGGCGGGGACGGGTTCTAACAATCCAGGGCGTGGCGGCAAGCGGTCGGACCACGCTGTTGCACCGTGTGATTTCCGATGCCAAGCGGGCTGGTATGCAGGTGATCCAGGCTACCTGCCCACCGTGGGAGACCCAGCTGGCCGGCAGCGCCCTGAGCCAGCTCATGCTCAGCATTCCCGCAGCCGCGGAGCGCGCGGAACGCGCGGAGCCGACCTATCAGGACTTCTGCCGGGAGATGCTCGGGCTCGCGGTGCGGGTTCCCCTGCTTATCGCCGTCGATGACATCGATCATGCGGACGATGACTCGATGAGACATCTCCTCTACCTCGCACGCAGGCTGAGGGCGGCGCGGGTGCTCCTCGCGGTGACCAGCCAACGGGATGACGACCGTTCATGCTCCCCGTTCATCACGGAGCTCGTCAGCGGACCGGAGGTCTGCCAGCTCGCGGTTGCCCCGCTTTCCGCGGTCGGCACAGCCCAGCTGCTGAACGCGCGCCTCGGGCATCAGGCCGCATCGCGCGGGCTGGCAGCCCAGATGCACCACATCAGCGGGGGCAATCTCGCGCTGCTGGAATCCCTGATCGACGATTACCTGCGCGAAAATGCTCCAGGCGGCGACTTCATCGCCGAGCAAGGATATGGCGCCACGCTGGTAGGCATGCTGGGGCGCTGGGGTCCGGCTGCCCTTCGGATTGCTCAGGCGATGGCGGTACTCGGTGAGCTGAGCACCGCGGAGCGCGTAGCTCAGCTCACCGCTCTGGATAAGGACATCGGGGCCGGAACCGTGGAACGAGTCATGACGATATGGACCCAGGCAGGCATATCGCGTGAGGGCCGCTTCCCGCATCCGGTGGGTGGTGCCGCGGTGCTCGGTACGCTGATGACGGCCGAACGAGCCGAGTTGCACAAGACCTGTGCCGTGCCAGAACTCGTGCAGTAGTCTGACCTGCTGCTCTACGCTCGGCGTTCGCGAGCCGATGTGTCGTCGGCGAGTCGTGCGCGAGAGCGCCGGTCGTGCCCCGCCGGAAGTGGCAGGCTTACGGGGTGGAGACCGGTCAGGGGACTATGAGTGGCCTGCGGGCTAGCTTTTCGGCGCTCGGCGCCCAGGCGTTCATCCGGGTGGCGGTGGAGGCGCGCAGGCGTGCGGTCTGGTACATCGACGCGATAGTGGCCCCGCCGTCCGACCCGCCGGGGTGGCAGCCGCAGGTCTGGGAGTACGCCGACGTCACGTTCATCGCGGCGCAGGTCCCTGCCGCGGCCTTGGCCGCGGCGCTTGACCCCGCCGACGCGCAGGTCCTGCCCCTGGGGGGCTATAGGCTCACGTTGCCTGTGCTGTCGGACCAGGTCCAGTGGCAGCATAAGCCGAGCCGCGCCCGGTATGACTCGGTGCTGCTCCCGTGGCCCACGCTGATCTTCGAGCCCTGGATACCGAACCGGCCCGGTGCGGAGCAGCGGCCTCAGGGGTACCTGATCGGCGATGATTGCCCGTCGTTCCCGTCTTACGCGGCGGCGTTCCGCGCGTTCTTCTACAGTGACTTCTCCCTGGCACCGGGCGGCCAGGTGCCGTCGGGATTCGGCACCGTACGCGTCGTTGACGGCAGGGCCTGGCTGGACAGCGTCAGGATCACGCCGCTTTCGGTTGAGATCTGCCTCGGCGGCAGCCGGCTGGCCGGCGCGAGGGTTGAGCTCAACAGCGCCGCGCACCGCGCTGACGTGCGCGTTGCCGAGGGCTGCCAGGTGTCGCTGGCACTGCCGGAGGGGCTTCCGGCAGGGGCGTGGCTGTACCTGTCCCGGGACAGGGAATGGCTGGACTACCGGGCCATCGGTGAGTACACGGCGCTAGCGGACCTGGCCCGCGCGGGCGTCGAGGTCGAGCTCCCCGAGGATCCCGGCTCGCGGATCCAGGCCCTGCTGTCGCAGGGGGAGGGCCTGCAGGTGGAGTTCAAGCGCCAGCTCCCGGAGGACACCATGGAGTCCAGGCGGACGGTCTTCAAGACGGTCGCCGCGTTCGCGAACGGCCGGGGCGGCAGCATCGTGTTCGGTGTCGAGAAAGACGAGGCCACCGTCTGCGGCGTAGACGACGCCGACCTCATCGCCGCGCGGGACAGGCTGGCCCAGCTCGCCCGGTCAACCGTCACCCCCGCACCGGAGGTGGAAGTCGCCTCCTACGAGGTGGACGGCAAGACGCTGCTGGTGCTCGCGGTCGCACGCGGGACCGACCCGCCCTACGGCATCACGCTGCCCGGCAAGAAGGACAAGCCCGTCGAGTTCTACGTGCGGCGCGATGCCACCACGTGCCCGGCCCGCCCGGACGAGATCAGGACCGCGGTTCTGGCTGCCGCACCCCCGCCTGCGGCCACCGCGCCGTGGGGATACTGAAAGGGAAACCTCGAAGGAGGACCACCAGGCAAGGTCCTGCCGGTCTTCAGGCCAGTGCCGATTAAGTACTGCCTGAGGGGTCTCGTCCGTTCAGGACAGGAGCTGGCCGCCTGCCACGCCTACGGCGAGCAGCCACGCGGTCTCAAGGCTTGCACCTGTAACTGCACGAGCCATCGTCATGGACGCCTCCTTCTCGGTCTTGCCGCCGTGAGCGTCTGAAGTTTCTTCCGGCTGGAACCTCAGGCTTGCGAGCCGAAGCAGTACAAGAACAGCGAAGGCGCCCGCCGCGAGCATGGCACCCGGAGTCGAACCGAGAGCTCCGGCCCTGACCTGAACGGACGAGACTGAAAGAATCTACCCCACGCGTCCACGGAGAGCGTGGGCCCGAGATATACCGCACCTGCTGGTATGTACTGGCTATTCCTCTGAAATGGTGGTTTGCGTGACTGAGACTGCGGGCTAACCTCGATTCCCGGTCAGATAATTGAGTTGAGGTCGGCTGGGCCGGCCGTCGGCGTCATCGTGGCGGGAAGCGGAATTTCAGGGTGCGGCCGTTCCACCAGGGGATCGGGGTCTCGAGGTCGGCGAAGCCGGCGTCGATGAGGATGGGGTGGTGGCTGCGCAGGTTCAGCGCGCAGGTGACGCCGGTCTCGTCGATGTGCAGGGTGCCGGTGGCGTCCAGGAAGTCGCGCCATAGGGTCTCGGGGGTGGCCTGGTGGTACCGGGGCAGCTTGCGGGCCAGCAGCCGGTACAGGTTCCCGGCGACGACGGTGAGGGTGGCGTCCAGGTCGACGTTGAGGGAGACGCCGCTGGTCAGGGCGTCGAGGTGGAACCCGCCGATGTAGGCGTCCAGCTCGTTTTCGACCATCATCCGCTCGGCGTACCGGGCGAACAGGTCCTTGGTCTTGGTGGCGGTGTCGTTGGTGATGAGCAGGGCGGGCTGGTCGCGGCCGATGTTCTTGATGGCGATCTGGCGGACCTGGGAGCTGATCCCGGCGAGCTTGACCATGTCCTGGTGCATCCGGGGCCGCCGGTAGCGGCCGGCCCGGGCGATGACCGCGCCCTTCCATTCAGAGGCGGGCAGGGCGGCAAGGCGGGCGAGTTCGGTCTTGCCGCGCTGGCGCAGCGTGAGCCATTTGATGCCGCGGCCCGACAGCTCCTCCAGGATCTTGTAGGTGGTGAGCTGGGAATCGAAGACGAGCAGGCCGGGGTCAGCGCCGGTGGCCTGCTGCCAGTAGCCGGCGAAGGCGATGATCTCCGCTGCCTGCCCGGCTTTGGTGATGTCGGCGTTGGAGTACACCATGTCGCCTGCGGCATGGTCTTGGGCGAAGAACGTGAGGACGGCGCGGGTGCGCTGGGACCTGCGGGGGACGTAGTGCTTTTCCAGGACGGCCTGGTCGCCGTGGTGGCGGATGGCGTGGAAGTCGCAGTTGAACCCGGCCT
>OBLT010000985.1_pt1 | contig 18529 bp, 12 predicted proteins | sample 1518721 | NCBI WGS metagenome assembly OBLT01 (sample SAMEA3539307, study PRJEB22396) | soil metagenome | biome: tundra; feature: field; material: soil | place: USA | collected 2010-05 | depth 0.15 m | reverse complement strand
ATGTACCGGATAACGTGCGCGAGTCGCGCAGGTGCCGCCCGGTCGGACCGGCAGCCCGCCCGGGGCCGCGCCCCAGCAGGATCGGGTACTTGCGCTCCTGCCGCCGTTCCAGCCCCTGATTGGTCGACCGGCGCGCCACCTGGGCCAGGAACCGGCGCCGCTCGTTCGGCAGCCCTGACACGTCCATCTGCGGGGCGTCGATGCTGCGGAACCAGGCCAGCTTGTCGATCGCGGTCTTCACCGACGACGCCGAGGCGTCCCTGGCCGGGCTGTTCAGCCACTCCAGCCGGGTCATCCCCCGCCCCGCGTCGACCAGCAGCATCCGGTCCAGGTCAGCGCGCACCTCACCGGTCAGCAGATGCCCCACCATCTGCGCCGTCAGGTCACCCGCCCCCTTGCGGGCCGTCCCGACCATCTTCGCCAGCACGATCGCGCCGGGCCGGATCACCTTCGCCGACACCAGGTACTCGCGCGCCAGGCTGCCTGACCTGGATGACGAAATCCTTGCCTGCCTGCTCGAGTACGCCGCGATCGAAGGCGCCGGGCATCGAGAACAGAGCGTGATTGATCATGCGGAAAATGGGACAAAAGGGCTGGTCGACGGACGTATAACCGACATGTGCCGACCACCCCCGCCGTATGGTTTAATTCTGTAATACCTACCAACCTGATCGATAAGGTGGACCTTAATGCGACGAGCGCTACTCTCGGCAGGAGCAGTTGCTGTCACTGTGCTGGCGGCCGCATGTGGCTCGTCCGCGTCGTCCTCAAGTTCTGGTTCCAGCCCGGCGGACGCCCCCGTCACGCTGCGGCTGGGCTTCCTGGCCAACATCACCCATGCGCCCGCGCTGGTGGGAGTGGACAAGGGCTTCTTCACCCAGAGCCTGGGCAAGAACGTCACCCTCAGCGTCAAGATCTTCAGCACCGGGACCGAGGAGACGACCGCCATCCTGGCCGGGCAGCTGGACGCCGCCTACGTGGGCCCGAACCCGGCGATCAACGCCTGGGAGAAGTCGGGCGGCAGCGCCATCAAGATCATCTCAGGTGCGGCGTCGGGTGGGGCTTCGCTGGTTGTGAAGTCCGGCATTACCAGCGCGGCCCAGCTCAAGGGCAAGTCGCTGGCCACGCCGTCGCTTGGCAACACCCAGGATGTGGCGCTGCGCTACTGGCTGAAGCAGCAGGGCCTGACCACCACCGAAACCGGCGGCGGGGATGTCCCGATCAAGCCGACGACACCGAACTCCGCGGCGGTGCTGGAGTTCAAGTCGGGCCAGATCGACGGGGCCTGGGAGCCCGCGCCGTATGACGCCGAATTGCTGGCGGACGGCGGGAAGACCCTGGTGAATGAGGCCAGCCTGTGGCCGGGCGGCAAGTTCGTCACCACCAATCTGGTCGTCACGCAGTCGTTCCTAAAGGCACATGCCAGCGTGGTTAGCGGGCTGCTCAAGGGACAGATCCAGGCGAACGACTACATCAGCAAAAACCAGGCCGCGGCCGAGCAGGCCGCCAACGCCGAGCTGACCAAGCTCACCGGCAAGGGCCTGAAGTCGGCCATCCTGGCCGCGTCGTTCAAGGAAATTACCTTCACCGACGACCCCATCGCGTCCTCGCTGGCCACAGATGCGCAGCATGCGGAGGCGGTCGGGCTGCTCAAGCCGGTGAAGCTGAGCGGCATCTACGATCTCGGCCCGCTGAACACGCTGCTGACCGCGGCGGGCGAGCCGAACGTGAGTTCCTGAGTTGGCTGGTAGATGAGCGTCATCCCAGATCGCGCTGCGCCCCCGGACACCCCTCCGGGGGCGTCAGCGCGTCTGGCACCCCGCAACAGTGCAGAGGAGGGAACTGCCGTGCAGGACAGCACTGTGCTCCAGAACGCTGGGCAACCGAGCACCGGACCACGCAGCCCGGGGCCGGAAAACACCGGGCCGGACGCCGCGATGCAGACCACCGGGCAGGACGCGGCCGTCCAGATTACCGAAGTCTCCAAGACATTCGGCCGGGGGTCATCGACGGTGGCCGCCCTCGACGGGGTGTCGCTGTCCGCCGCGCCTGGTGAGTTCGTCTGCCTGATCGGCGCCTCCGGCTGCGGCAAGAGCACCCTGCTGTCCCTGGTGGCTGGCCTGGACCGGCCGACATCCGGCGAGATATCCACGAACGGCAACCGGGTCGCGCTCATGTTCCAGGAGCCGGCCTTGTTCCCCTGGCTGACCGCATCCCGGAACGTTGAACTGGCCCTGCGGGCCACCGGCGTCTCCCGGGCGCAGCGCCGGGAGAGGGCCGCCGAACTGCTGGAGCTTGTGCACCTCGGCGGGTTCGGCGGCAAGCGGCCACACGAACTGTCCGGCGGGATGCGGCAGCGGGTGGCGCTGGCCCGCGCGCTCGGCCAGGAAGCGGACGTGCTGCTGATGGACGAGCCGTTCGGCGCCCTCGACGCGATGACCCGCGACCTGCTGCACGAGGTGCTGGAGGGAATCTGGCGGCGGCGTGGCCTGACCGTGCTCTTCGTTACCCACGAGGTACGCGAGGCAGTCCGCCTGGGGGATCGGGTGGTCCTGCTCAGCAGCCGCCCGGGCCGGGTCATCGGAGACTTCAAGGTCGACCTGGACCGGCCGCGCGGCATGGACTCGGCCGACACGGTCGACCTGGCGATCAAGATCAAAGCCCAGCTGCGGGAAGAGGTGATGCGCCATGGCCGATGACCTCGCGGAGGCGGTGCTTACCGCGACTAACCCGGTCCAGGCCGAGTTGCTGACCGGACTGACCGGACTGGACAACCTTGACCTGGCTGGGGGCCCGGGACGGCGGCGGCCGGAGAAGATATGGGGCGCCCTGTGGCCGAAGCTACTGGCCCTGGCCATCGTGCTCGGCATCTGGGAGGTGGTGTACCTCAGCGGCTGGAAGCCGCACGACATCTTCCCCGGGCCGGCTCAGGTGTTCCCCAATCTCTGGGGTCAGGCGCAGCACGGCCTGCTCTGGCAGGCCATCGGGACGACCGTCCGCAGGGCGGCCGTCGGCTTCGGGTTGGCGCTGATCATCGGATCGGTGGTCGGTGCCCTGGTATCGAGAATCCCGCCGCTGCGCGCGGGAGTAGGGTCGCTGATCACCGGCCTGCAGATCATGCCCTCGATCGCCTGGTTCCCGTTCGCGATCATCTTCTTCGGGCTGAACAACGCGGCCATCTTGTTCGTCGTCGTGCTGGGTGCCGCTCCGTCGATCGCCAATGGCCTGATCGCGGGCGTGGACTACACCCCGCCGTTGCTGCTTCGCGTGGGCAAGACCATGGGCTTGCGGCGGATCGCGCTGTACCGGCATCTCATCCTGCCCGCGTCACTGCCAACCTATGTGGCAGGCCTCAAACAGGGCTGGGCCTTCGCCTACCGCAGCCTCATGGCGGGCGAACTGCTGGTCATCATCGCCAACACCTCGTCGATCGGCGTCCTGCTCAACAACGACCAGGACCAGACCGACATGCCCAGCACCATCTCGATCATGATCGTGATCCTGATGCTCGGTATCGGCGTGGACGCCCTGTTCAACCTGGCTAATGGCCGGATCCGCCGCCGCTGGGGCCTGGCCGACCCCGCGCAGACGGGGTGACAGCGCCCCGCCACCTCAACGCGGTTCCTCGCTGGTGTCGCCCGTAGGCCGCACCCGCAGTTTCCGCATGGCAGCCCTGGCAACAGGGCCACCTGTATGCCAACGCCAAGTGGTACCAAAGTGGTACCATAACTCTGTGGCGATGAACCTGAGGTTGGACGAGGAAGACAGCGCGCTGCTCAAGGCCCTGGCCGAGGCGGAGCACGTGTCTTTGCACGAAGCCGCGCTCCGGGCGATCCGCCGCAGTGCCCGGGAGGTGGCACACACCGCCCGCGTGCGCGAGGCCACCGCCGAGATGCAGGACCGGTGGGGAGAGGTCCTCGACAGGCTCGGCCGGGCGTGACCAATCAGGGCCCTGACGTGGAGTACCTAAGCCTGGAAGATCTTCTCGGCTTGGTAGGCGCGCTGGGTGCGGGACCGGTGCGCGACCTTGGCCTGCTGGACTCAGCGTGTCACCGGCCCCGGTCCGGCCTGCTTGGGCAGGAGGCTTATCCCACACTCGCCGGGAAGGCCAGTGCGCTGTTGCACTCGCTCACATGCAACCACGCGCTGGTCGATGGTAATAAACGGCTCGCGCTGCTCGGCACGGTGGTTTTCCTGAGGATCAACGGCTATTACCTGGACTTGACTGATGACGAAGCATTTGACCTCATCCTCTCAGTCGCAGCAGGCCAGTTCGACGCTGCTGAGATCGAGAAACGTCTCCGGCTCGTGCCAGTGACCAGGTGAGGCTCCTGGAAGCCCCGCCAGGTCGGCTAGGGCTCCGTGCCGTAGATGAGAGTGCCGTTGTCGTAAACGGTGATGTCCGGGTTCGCGGTGAAGCTGGCATCGGCGGCGTTGAACGAGTAGTCGTTGGTCTGGGTCATGGTGGCGAAGTTGGCCTGGTAGATGCGGTTCTGTATGCCGCCGGTATTACCGCCGGGGGCCAGTGCCCCCGCCGCGCTCGTGAAGCCGATCTGGAGGTAATGATCGGCGCCGGTGACCGCCGGGCTCACCGTCGCGTAGGAGCCGGCCACGTTGGCGCAGCCCACCGGCGCGTAGTCACACGAGTACTGCAACGGCTGGGTGCCGTCCTCGGTGAACCAGTAGCGGACCGTCAGGGCGGACAGCGGGACCGTACTGGTGCCGTTGTTGACCAGTTCGATCTGGTTGCTGATGGTCGAGCTGGTGGCCGCGGTCGCGGCGGTCTCATACTCGGCGGTCACCGACGGCGTGCCCGACCCGCCGGTCCCACCGGTGCCGCCGGCCACGCAGCCCTCGTCCGCGGTGACCGGCGGCGTCTGCCCGTAGGCCAGCTTGCCGTTCAGGTACACCGGGATGTTGGGGTCGGGAGTCGAGGCGTAGGTCCCCGCGGCCAGGCCGGTAAAGCTCGGCGAGGCGGCTGAGCTCCAGTAGTACTTGTAGTTCGGCCCGATCGCCGAGTTGATGCCGAACTCGAAGGCGCGTGACGGTGGCAGCCCGACATTGTCGCCCGTCCAGTCCAGGGTGACGTAGTAGACGCAACTGTTCGCGTCACCCCACTGCGTCGGGGCGCTTATCGATGTCGGGCGGCCGTCGATCTGGTCGGCCGCGTCGTAGTACACCGGCGTGCTGACGGAGCTGATGGTCTGGCCCGCGGCGTAGAGCGAGCTGACGTCGAAGTACACCCGGGCGCTCATGTCGGTCTCGAAGTGCGGCGGCTCGTCGGCCAGGTTGTTGATGTTGACGGTGAGCTGGGTGCCCTGGTTGCTGTCCTGGTTCAGGGTCGCGGTCGCGTAGTAGGGCGTGCCCACGGGCTCGGCCGGCGGGGTGAAGGCAGTCATCGTCTGGCCCTGCCCGTAGTACTGGTACAGCCCGGCCAGCGCGCCGACGAGGGCGGCGTTGTAGTCCACGGCCACCTCGTTCAGCACGAAGTCGGTCGTCACGTCGTCGGGCTGGTCGGTGGCGCTGGGCCCGCCGACGAGCGCGCCGTACAGGATGTGCCGGTCGGTGGCCGGGTCACTCTGGCTGTTCGTCAGCGAGCCCTGCGCGTCGCCATGGTGCGGGTGCGACGCGGCGGTCGCCGTGCCGCCCACCTCGGACCCCACACCGGGCGTGGTGGAGCCGAAGCCCACGATGTAGGACCAGTTCGCCGGGTTGTCACCCATGAGGTAGTTCATCTGGCCCATCGCCCAGTTGCTGAACAGCACGCTTTGCGGGTCGGTCGGGAAGCTCTTGCGGTAGACCAGGGCCTCGAGCTGGGCGGCGGCGTTGTAGCGCGCAGCGCCCCAGGTGGTGAGGTAGGAGAATCCGGCCGGGGTCGTCGCGATGAAGTTCGTGTCGCTGGTGCTGTCATGCGGCACGTGCGACCAGTACTGGACCTGCCACTTGTTGAAGTAGTGAATGGCCGTCTGGGTCGTCGCCGGCACGTTCGCGTTGGCCGCCACGATGGGGTCGAGCAGCGAGAAGACCCCGCCCCACCGGGCATCCCAGCTCATCACCCAGATGTTCTGCCAGGTCGAGCCCAGGCTGGTGACGATGTTGCCCAGGTAACCGTTGTACGCGCCGCTCGAGTTGGTCGAGATGATGTCGTTGATGTAACTGAAGTTGCTGGTCGCCAGGTAAAGCCAGTCCGCCGCCCAGGCTTCCTCGCTCACATAGCCGCCGGAGTTGTAGAAGCCCCCGGAGTAGCCAAGGCCCGGATACTGCCGTGCGAACGCGTAGAGGGCCTCGGCGTACTTCAGGCATTCCGCCGAGTAGGTCGCGTTGCTGCTCGCAGTCAGCAGTGACTCCACTGCGAGCGCCGCCGCGGCGCTCGCGCTCTGATCCGCAGCGGGCGTCTCCGAGGTGGCGAACCAGGCCGGCCGCGGGTACAGGGTCGAACTCTGCAACTCGGACGGGCCCCAGTAGTCATGGTCGACCGAGCCATCGCCGACCTGGTAGGCGAACGCCACCACCTGGCCGGAGGAGTTCAGGAACGTCGAGCGCAGGAAGTAGTCGCTGAACCACTTCATCTCGTCGAGCCCGTGCGCCCAGGTGCCGGTCGCCGTGTAGGCCTGCGGGAACTCGTACATGCCCCAGCCGAGCACCGACGCCGCGTAACTCTGCGGCAGGCCGAACTTGACGTGATCGCCGGCGTCATGGAAACCACCGGACAAGTTCACGCAGCCAGTGCTGTTCGGGTCCAGCACGGACTTGTTGGCCGCGATGAACGCGGCCGACATGTTCACCCCGCTGGGCACCGCGGCCGACTTCGGCACCAGCGGCACGCAGCTGTCACTCGGCTCGGAGTCGCCGCGCCAGCTCAGTGGCTGGTCGCCATTGGCCCTGGCGGGGCCGGACTTCTGGGCGTCGTAGAAATACAGCGACTCTTGTAAGGCGAGCGGCAAGCTGTAACCAGGGGTGTCCGGAAGCGCCTGCGCCAGGGCCGAAGCGGCCGGGACCGCGCTGAGCACTGCGGCGGCGAGCGCGCCGGCCGCCGAGAGGACGAGAACGCGACGAGCTGGGTTCTTCCGCATGGCAGCACTCCATGGGGCGGCGGGGAGACCGGCTGCACCGGTCCCGGCGGCCCGGGCGGGAGAGGTGCAGCCGGGACCGCGGGATCGACGGCCACAACGTACCCAGCCCCCCGCGCTCCCGGGAAGGCCCTGGCCGGACCGGTCGGCTGCCCACCTGCCGTCACCCGTCTGGCCTGCAGCGCCGTGCTGGGACCCGGTACGAGCGGTGGAAAATTTCAGACTGCTGTGGGTCCGACGCAGGGACCGGGCGGGCGCGGGGCTCAGGGCAGCAGGCGCTGCGCTCCGGTGTAGACGTTCATCGAGGCGCCCCGCAGGAACCCGATCAGCGTCATGCCGGACTCCTCCGCGAGCTCTGCCGCCAGCGACGAAGGGGCCGACACTGCGGCCAGCACCGGGATCCCAGCGACCAGGGCTTTCTGGGCGAGTTCGAACGACGCGCGCCCGCTGACTAGCAGGATGCATCCCGCCAGCGGCAGCCGCTGCTCGCGCAGGGCCCAGCCAACGATCTTGTCCACCGCGTTGTGCCTGCCCACGTCCTCGCGCACTGCGAGCAGCGCGCCATCGGCCGTGAAGATGCCCGCCGCGTGCAGCCCCCCGGTCGTGGCGAACACGCGCTGCGCGTCTCGTAGCCGGTCCGGCAGCGAGGCGAGCATCCCGGGGGACACGCGCACCGGGTCGGCGGACACGTCGTAGCTGGCCCGGACGCGGATCGCGTCGATGCTGTCCTTACCGCAGACGCCGCACGCGCTGGTGGTAACGAAGTTCCGGCGCAGCCGGGCATCAGGCAGCGTGATGCCGGGATCAAGCGTGACATCGGCCACGTTGTCGTCGCACATCTTGATCAATGTGACATCCGACGGCGACGCGATGACACCTTCGCTGGCGAGGAAACCCGCGGCCAGGTCGATGTCGTCGCCGGGGGTGCGCATGGTGACCGCCAGCGGTTCGCCGCCCACCCGGATCTCCAGCGGTTCCTCCACGGCGAGCAGGTCCGCGCGCGCGTCCTCGCCCGGCCCGGCCGGGATCCGGACCCGCAGCACCCTGCGTCTGGCCGTCCTACCGGTCATGACCGCCTCCCGCCACGTCTCGCCTCTATGAGGCTACGTCGGCCGGCCGATCATGGGGGACCCGATGGCGAGAGAGCGCGGTGCCGCGCGGGTGCTCATCCCCGGACCAGTTCCGGGCCTGCGGCGGGCTGCGGCGGAGCTGGCAAGGGATCCGCCGTGCCTGGGCCGGGCGGGGGAACGGCCCGGGATGGCCACCCGCGGAGGGCAGTGGCGATCATCGCGATAAACAGCACCACGCCGCCGAGGACGTAGGCATTTCCGAGAATCACTTCAGAGCCGTGCCAGTGATATAGCTCGCCGTAGGGATGCTCGCCCGGGTCATAGACCAGCGGTAGCAGCCCGCGGGGCACCATCGGGCCAGCGCCGGGCACGGCTCCTGGCCAGTCGAAGAACACCGCCGCCACTGCGCACGCCGCAGCCCAGAGCGCCCACCGCTGAACTCGCTCGGCGCGCACGGCGGCATCGACGAACACCGCGAGGACCGGAACCATCCATACCCAGTGGTGGTCCCAGCTGATCGGGGACACGAGCAGGGCGGTTACGGCGCAGAGCACCCAGCCGTGAACCGGCCTTCCCGACTGGTGCAGCACGGCCGCGCCCAGCAGGCCGATCACCCCGACCAGAATCGCGATCCCGAGGGATGCGGGCGCCGCGGCGGCCACGCTGCCGGCCAGGCGGGTGAGCAGGCCGCGCAGCGACTGATTCGCCAGCGACGCCACGCCACCGGTCCGGCCGGCGTCCAGGAAGTATCCGGTCAGCCACCACTGCCGGGAAGCCCGGGGCAGCACGGAATAGCCAACGATTATCGTGCCTGCCAGCGCCGCCGTGGCCACCCCGGCTTCCCGGAACCTCTTGGTCAGGAGCAGGTACGGGATGAAGATGAGGGGTACCAGCTTGATGCCCGCCGCCAAGCCGATGCCTGCGCCCCGCCACCAGCGCCCCGAGGGCTGGCCCAGATCCCATACGACCAGGGCCATCAGGATCAGTTCGATCTGGCCCAGGTGCAGCGCGCGCTGCACCGGCTCGAACCAGAGCGCCACCGCGCTGATCGCGAGCACCGCAGCCAGCCGGCGGCGGCCATGCCAGCCAAGCTGGCGAAAGGTCATCGACACAGTCAGCACCAAGGCGGCGATGCTTGCGCCGGTCATCAGCCATTTCGCCACCACCCAGGGCATCAGGGTCATAAGGCTGAACAAGACCGCGGCGAAGGGCGTGTAAGTGAAGCGGACCTCCGGCCCGAAGCGCCAGGAGTAGAGGGTTCCCGGAGAATGCCGCGCCAGCTCGCCGGCCTGCCAGTAGACGCGGAAGTCGTACCAGTTCAGCGCCATATGCAGGGGGTGGGCAAACATGCTCACGAGGTAGCACGTGACGGCGAGCGCACAGGCCAAGGTGCCGCCGATGACCAGCCAGGCGCCCTCCGGGTGGCTGATCCGCGGCACGAGGTGGTCTGAGCTCGGCCTTCCCGAAAACACCTATATTCCCTTTCCCCGGAGAAAGTGTGCGGGCTCCAGGATACCGGTCCCGGGCAGGAGGAGCGCATACCCCTATTTCATAGGACGAACGGCCCGGCACTGGAGGTGCCCACGGGAAGGTAAAATTACTCCCTAATAAGCAAAGATTTGACAGGCCGCTACGTGCGGCCCCTTCATCTCCATGATCAGCGAAACCGACCGCGTAGCACATTACTGGGTCCCCGAAGCCGAGCCGGGACGGCCGCTTGAGAGTCGCGCCGCACGTAAAGATTCTCATCTGACAGTGATGGTGGCGTCTGCGGCCGGCCTTAGCTCCCCGATGACCGGCGCGCCCGGGATCTCGCCCGCCACCAGCAGGCCGCCCGAGGTCTGTGCGTCGGCGAGGAGCAGCAGGTCTTCCTCTGCCACGTGGCCGAAGTCTGCGTGCGGCCTGACCCAGTCCAGGTTCCGCCTCGTCCCGCCCGGCACGTACCCGGCGCGAGCCGCGTCCCTGGCGCCCTCGATCAGCGGTACCGCCGAAAGGTCGAGGAGGGCGGACACTCCGCTCGCCCTGGCCAGTTTGAATAGATGCCCGAGCAGGCCGAACCCGGTGACGTCGGTGGCGCAGCGCAGGCCGCCAGCGAGCGCGGCCCGGCTGGCCGCTGCGTTCAGGGTGGTCATGACCGCGACGGCTTGCTCGAAGACCTCGCCGGTTGCCTTGTGCCGTGAGTTGAGCATCCCCGACCCGATCGGCTTGGTGAGGCTCAGCGGGAGCCCGGGCCGCCCTGCGTTGATGCGGAGCAGCGCATTGGGATCCGCGAGTCCGGTCACCGCCATGCCGTACTTCGGCTCCGGATCGTCGATGCTGTGGCCGCCCGCCACCATGCAGCCCGCTTCGTGGGCGGCGTCAAGGCCACCGCGCAGCACTTCGCCCGCTAGTTCGGCCGAAAGCTTGGCGCGTGGCCAGCCCAGCAGGTTCAGCGCTATCAGCGGCTCGCCGCCGACCGCGTACACGTCGGACAGCGCGTTCGTCCCGGCGATCCGGCCGAATGTGTATGCGTCATCGACGACCGGGCCGAAGAAGTCCGCGGTGGCCACGACCGCCCGGTCGCCGTCGATCCGCACCACGGCCGCGTCGTCGCCGTGGTCAAGGCCGATGAGCAGATCGCCTCGTGCGCCGAAGGTCTGGCCGGGCCGGGCGTGCAGCCGGGAAACCATTTCTTCCAGTTCGCCGGGTGGAATCTTGCACGCGCAGCCCCCGCCGCTCGCGTACTGCGTCAGCCGGACGCCGGCGGTTATCGTCATGCCTTGGAATCTAGCGGGTCCCAACGGTTTCACTTCAGCCCGCGTTGGTTCAGGCTGTGATAGTCCAATCTGGGTTGATCCGGCGGTGCGGATCCGGGCGGAGGTACGCATGACCACGGCAACACTCCAGCAGCGTGCGGAGATCGAGGCTGCCATCGAGGGCAGGACGCTCTGCGATCAGCTGCGGGAAACCGCGGAGCGCTCGGGCGACGCGCCCGCCTTCTCCGCGGCGGACGATGCCGCCGCGCTGACCCTGACCTGGGCGCAGGCGAGAGAGCAGGCCCTGCGGCTGGCGGCCGGTTTCGTCACGCTGGGCCTGCAGCCTGGCGAGCGGGTCGCCCTCATGATGCCGAACCGGACTGAGCACGTGCTGGCCGACTTCGCCGCGGTGCATGCCGGCGGCGTGCCCGTCACCTTCTACGCGACGCTCGCCGCGGATCAGGTCGGCTTCGTCGCCGACGACTGCGGCGCGCGGATCGCGGTGCTGGACGGCGCGGCCGAACTGGCCCGCTGGCAGCCGGTCCTGGGTCGGCTGCCAGCCCTGAACAAGATCATCGTCCGGGACAGCGCCGCCTGCCCGCCCGGTGATCTCTACATCTCGTGGGACGACTTCGCTGCGCTGGGCAGCGAGCGCTACGCGGCCGACTGGCATGCGGTGGCGGCGCGGCAGGACGCCATCAAGCCAGATGACCCGGTCACCCTGCTGTACACCTCGGGCACCACCGGAAACCCCAAGGGAGTGCTGCTTACCCACCGCAATGTGCTGTACGAAATCCGCGCAGCCGAGATGATGGACACTCTGGAGCCGCGCGTCCGGTGGGTGTCCTACCTGCCACTGGCCCACATCGCCGAGCGCATGTTCAGCTTCTACCTGCCAACCTCCACGGTCGGGCATGTGTACTTCTGCCCGGACACGGCGCGGCTCATCAATGCGGTCGGGGCGGTACGCCCGACCGCGTTCTTCGGCGTGCCGAGGGTCTGGGAGAAGGTGCAGGCCGGCATCCAGGCCCTGCTCGCCGCGGAGCAGGACCCGGGCAGGCGGGCAGCCACGGCGCAGGCGATGGATGTCGGGCGCAGGTACGTGGAGAGCTGCCAGTTCGGCCAGACCACGCCCGCGGAACTGGAAAGTGCATTCCAGCAGGCCGACCAGCAGGTGCTGGCCCCGATCCGGTCCCTGCTCGGCCTCGGCGAGGCGGCCACGGTATCGAGCGCCGCCGCGCCGCTGCCGCCCGACGTCGCGGCTTTCTTCGCCGGTCTCGGCATGAAGATCCTCGACATCTACGGGATGACCGAGACTACGGGCGCGTTCACCAGCAATACGCCGTCGGAGTTCAAGGTCGGGACAGTCGGCCGCCCGTTCCCGGGCATGGAAGTGCGGATCGCGGACGACGGGGAAATCCTGGCCCGCGGCCCGCTGCTCACCCCCGGCTACCTGAACCGGCCCGATCTGACCGCCGACCTGATCGACGATGAGGGCTGGCTGCACACCGGCGACATCGGCAGCCTGGATGAGGACGGCTTCCTGTCCGTCGTGGACCGCAAGAAGGAGCTCATCATCACCGCGGGCGGGGAGAACGTGCCGCCGGCCGCGATCGAGAACCTGCTCGTCGCGCACCCCCTCGTGGGCGGGGCACTGGCCTTCGGTGACGGCCGGCCCTACGTGGTGGCCCTGCTCACGCTGGATGGCGACGTGGCGCCGACCTGGGCGAAGGCCCGGGGCATCGAGGCAGGTTCGCTCGCGGAACTGGCCGGGGACCCCACCGTTCTCGCCGCGGTGGGGGAGGCGGTGGCGGCAGCCAACGAGCGGCTGGCCCGCGTGCAGCAGGTCAAGCGGTGGCGGCTGCTGCCCGTCGAGTGGACCGCGGAGAGCGAGGAACTCACGCCTACGCTGAAGCTCAAGCGCCGCATCGTGCACGCCAAGTACGCCGACGACATCGACGCGCTCTACGCGGACTGACCCGGCCCGGAAGAGCAGCGCGGCCGCAGGGCCGGTGCTCATGGCGGCCGCCGCACAGGATCTCCTCGCCGTCGTCATCGTAGGTCCAGACAGCAAGGCGATCCCTGGCGGGCCGAGCGTCCACGCGACGAATATTAGCTCGCCAGGCAGCACGCTGTGCGGCGGCGGACACGTCAGCTAGACGATGGCCACCCCGTTGCTGAGCACGTGTAGTTCGGCGATTTGCAGGAACCCGGCTGCCGTGCCGGGGGCTGGGCTTGTCATGTCGAGCCTGACCTGCGCGCTGTGGACCGGGTCGAACGTCAGTGTGGTCGGCTGGTTGGACGCCGTGGCCCAGTCGATGGCCAGGTTCTTCACCGGGGTGAAGTCATGGCCGTCCCAGAACGACACCGCGATCGAAGCCGGCCGGGCGAGGGTCGCGCTGATGGTGAAGAACGCCTGGACCGAGTTGAACGCCTGGGGGGCGGCCCAGCCGACCGACACCCATTCGCTGGCATGCGACACGCTCACCGCGTGCAGGTTGGCGGTGCCCGACTTGTTGTAGTAGTTCGACCATCCCGTCGTCAGGTCGCCGTCCAGCATGGCCGCGGGCACCGTAGTCGGCGCGCCTGAGAAACTGGCATCGGCGGTCGGCGCCGATGTGGCCGCGGCGCTGGCCAGCAGGACTGCCGGGGCGGCAGGCGCCGCACGCCTGACTGCGGACACGTCGCCGGCCGCCGAAGTGATCCTGGCGCTGGCCGAGGCCAGCCCGGGCGAGGTTGCGGTGACTTTGATGGAACCAGCCTGCGCGGTGGACTTGACGATCACCAGCGCCCGGCCGTTGAAGGCGGGGACGGAGGACGCCTGGTAGCTCTGCGCGTTCTCCTGCTGGCCGTTGTCCACCCCGGCGAGGGTGCCCGGCCCGGTGACGCCGAACCGGATGAGGTTGCTGGCGTCCGGGACCAGCACGCCGCTGTGGTCCACCACCCCGACGGACAGGAACGACAGCGACTTCCCGTCGGCGGTGATGACTCGCTTGTCCGGCGTGAGGGTAATCTCCCGCGGCGACCCGGCGGTGCTGAGCTCGTCCCGGGCGACCACGCGGCCGCCGGCCGTCGCGACCGCGGTAAGACGGCCGGGCTGGAAGGGCACGCTCCAGGTGAGGTGGAGCTTGCCAGTGCTGCCGTTGGGGCTCGTGTAACTGCCCGACGGGTAGTTGTAGTCATCCCCGGTGGGCTCGGTCGTCTCCAGGTACTTGCGCCCGAAGGTGGTGACTTTCTGGTCGAACGATTTAACGCCGAGCGACTTCCCGTTGAGGAACAGTTCCACCGTGGCGACGTTGGCGTAAACCCAGACGGCCACATCCTGGCCGGGTGCGTAGTCCGTCCAGTTCATGGGCACGATGTGCACCATCGGAGCGGTCGTCCACTGGCTTTTGAACAGGTGGTAGAAATCCTTCGGGAACCCTGCGGTGTCGATGGCGCCGAAGAAGGACGCCTTGACCGGGAAGATGTCGTAGGGCGTCGGCTCGCCGATGTAGTCCTGGCCGGACCAGAGGAACCCGCCTGTCCAGAATTCCCGGTCGCGGTCCTTCTTCAGCTCGTACTCCCCGCTCATCGTCCAGGACGCCAGGTTGTTGTCGTAGGACGAGGTGGCCCGCTTGCCGGGCGTGTAGTTCTCGCCGGTATTGAGCAGTTGCGGGTCCTGGTACACGCCCCGGGTGGACTCCTCTGACGACGTCTCGGAGCAGAAGAAGAACTTGCCCGGGTACTTCGCGTGCAGGCCGTCCATGGACGTGGCCGTGTTGTAGTTCACGCCGAGACCGTCAAGCATCCCCAGGATCTGGTCCTGGGGCGAGCCGGTGCCCGGGACGCTGCGGTACTGGTCCGAGCCCATAACGACGGGGCGGGTGGTGTCGATGGACTTGACGTCGGCGATCAGCTGCTTGGCGATCGCTGGCCCGTCGGCCATGTAGGTGTCCGGGGTTTCGTTGCCGATCGACCACAGCACGATGGCCGGGGAGTTCTTGTGCGCATTGACCATCTCCTTGATATCGGAGTCACCCCAGGCGTCGAAATAGAGGTGATAGTCGTAGGCCACTTTCCCGTGCCGCCAGCAGTCGAAGGCCTCGCACATCATCAAGATGCCCAGCCGTTCGCAGACCTGGATCAGCTCAGGCGCCGGCGGGTTGTGCGCGGTGCGCAGCGCATTGGCGCCCATGCTCTTCATCAGTTCCATCTGCTGAACCATCGCGTCATAGCGCACCGCCGAGCCCACCGCGCCTTCCGTGGCGTGCAGGTCGACGCCATAGATCTTCATGGGCTGGCCGTTGAGCGAGAATCCGGCGGCCGGGTCGAAGGTGTAGTACCTGATGCCGAACTCCGTCGTGGTGCTGTCCACCACGGTGCCGCCGACGGAGAGGCCGGTCTCCAGCTGGTACAGGCTGGGGCTGTCGGTGGACCAGAGCTCCGGCTTGGCGACGTTAACGGTGACGACTGTGCGCTGGGTCTGCGCCGCGGGCACGCTCACCGACGACTGGCCGCGCGCGACAACCTTCCCGGCGGGATTCGTGACCGTGACGGCCACGTCCACGGCGGCCGCCGAGCTGCCGTCATTGGCGACGTCCGTCTGGACCTGAACCGCCGCGTGTCCCGACGCGATCGCGGCCTCCAGGCCTGGCGTCGTGACGAAGGTGCCGTGCCGCGCCAGATGGACCTGGTTCGTCGCCACCAGGTAGACGTTGCGGAAGATGCCGCTGCCGGAGTACCACCTGCTGCTGGGCAGCTGGTTCGTCGCCTGGACGGCGAGTACGTTGGGGGTGACCCCGTCTGCGTGCACCTGGCCGGTGATGTCGTAGCTGAAGCCCGTGTACGCGTACGGGTGGTTACCGAGCAGCTTCCCGTTGAGGTAGACGTTCGAGTTCATGTAGACGCCGTCGAACTCGATCGAGATCCGCTGGCCCGCCAGCGACGACGGAAGCGTGAAGTGCTTGCGATACCAGGCGAGGCCGCCCTGCAGGAATCCGGTGCCGCTGCTCGTGCTCGCCGTCTGGACGGGGGTGAGCTCGATGCTCCAGTCGTGCGGCACGTCGAGTGTCCGCCAGCCCGAGTCGTCGAAAGCGGGATCCTGGGCGTTCGAGTAGGCCCCGGTAGGGTCGGTGATCCCCTCAGGGTTAACGAGGACGAACTTCCAGTCCTGGCCGAAGTCGGTGGATCTGCTTCCGCTGGCCCGTGCGGTCACCCGGGCCTGGGCGCTGGCCGGGCTGCCGGCCATCCCGAGGACGGGCACGAGCGCCGCCGCGCCTAGGCCAGCCGCGGCTCCGCGCAGCACCTGCCGCCGCGATGGCCCGCCAGCCTCGGCTGCAGTCGGCGCTGGCCCAGAGATATCAGGCTGAATGGTGTGATTGCGGTCCATAGCTCCTCGATCTGTGAGGTTGCGAGAACCGCCCGTCCACCTACATCCAACATGTTCGTGCACGCCTCGCGACAGAACTGAACAGCTTCTGACACATATTCCCCCCCCGCGACGGAATGTCAAGCCCGGTTCCGGGGGCACCCGCAGAAGTCCGAGGTCGGCTCCCGGAAACCGCCGAGATTCCTCCCGCGGCCCCGGAGGCCACCCGCCGGAAATCTCCAGGTCCGCCCACGCGAGTCTCCATGGGCACCCGCCGGAAGTCTCCGGAGCCGCCCGCGGGAAGTCTCCGGAGCCGCCCGCCCGCAATCTCCGGAGCCGCCCGCCCGAGTCCCCGGGACCGGCCTCCGCAATCTCTGAAGCCGCCCCGGAACCGGGCTGGTAGCGCGGCTGGCCTAGGCCCGCGTGGCGCTGGTCTCTTCGGCAGCCGCGTCGGCCGCCACTGGCTCAGCGGCGGCTGAGCGGCCAGCGGTTGCGTCATAGACGACCGGGTCGGCGGCCTCGTCACCAGCGGCTGACTCATCAACGGTCGTGTGACCAGTGGCGGCTGTGTCGCGAACGGCTGTGTCGCGAACGGCTGTGTCGCGAACGGGAAGGGCTTCGTCCTCGTCGGCCCTGCGGCCCGCGGCATGCCGGGCGTCACGGCTCTCCGCGAGCCGGGCATCCCGGACGCCCACGACCGACAGGCGGCCAATGACGAGCGCCGCGAGGAACGCTATGACCACGCCCAGCCCGGTGAAGAAGCCGATCTGCTCGGCGGTCCGGGCAACCGTCCCGCCGACAGGGGATCCGATGGCGGACACGCCACCCTTGGTCCAGAGCACGCTCAGGGTGATCCCGGCCGCGAACCACGCGCCGGCCAGCGCGGCGAGCCATGCGCCGAACATGGCGACCGGGCGGAGGCTGCTGACGAGGACGATGAGACCGCCGATGAAGGCGGCGGCACCCGGTGCGATCTCCAGCCAGATCCGGCCCGAGGTGAGGGACCAGGCAGTGTCCGGGGTGTAGGCGTAGTGAAAGTAAGGGCCGACGAGGGGGATCAGCGCACCCCACGCGCCGAGCAAGATGAGCAGCACACCGCTGAGGGCACCGCGGCTCCGGGGGACTCGCAGTATCCCGGCCATTTGGATCACTCCCTATGTGGACGGAGGATTGGAGCCTGCGGCGCTCCTGCTACCCGGGGATGGGACGGTTAAGCACGAACCAGTGGTCTGTCAGAGGGGACTCCCCTGACAGACCACGTTGCCGGGTAAGGTCACGCTCGTGGACGCACGCCGCCTTGTGCCGCGTACCGACGCGGTGCTGGCCGACCCGCGGCTGACCGCGGCGGCGGACCGGCTGGGCCGGACGCAGGTGAAGGCCGCGGTAGCCCAGGCCCAGCAGCAGGCCAGGGCGGGTCACATCAGCCCGGAGGCGGTGGCCGATACCGCCGTGGCGTCGCTGCCCGCCCGATCCGCGTCGCTGCACCCGGTGATCAATGCGACCGGCGTGCTGCTGCACACCAACCTCGGCCGGGCGCCGCTGTCGGAGGCCGCCATCCAGGCGGTGTCGGCCGCTGCTGGCTGGACCGACCTCGAATTCGACCTCGTCTCGGGAACGCGCGGGCGGCGGGGGAGAGGCGCCCTCGCGGCCCTGGCCGATGCCGTCCCGGCCGCGCAAGCCGTGCACGTGGTGAACAACAACGCCGCCGCCCTCGTGCTCACGGCGACCGCTCTGGCGGCCGGGCGCGAGATCGTGGTCAGCCGCGGCGAGCTGATCGAGATCGGCGATGGGTTCCGCCTTCCCGAACTGCTGGAATCGACCGGTGCCCGGATTCGCGAGGTCGGTACCACCAACCGGACGACCGTGGCGGACTACGCGGCCGCGGTCGGCCCGGATACGGGGTTCCTGCTCAAGGTGCACCCGTCAAACTTCCGCGTCGAAGGCTTCACGGCCCAGGCCAGCGTCGCCGAACTGGCCGGCCTCGGGGCGCCGGTGGTGGGGGATATCGGCTCAGGGCTACTGGCCGCGCACCCACTGCTGCCCGGTGAGCCGGATGCCGACTCCTGGCTGCGCGCGGGCGCCGGTCTTGTCACCGCGAGCGGCGACAAGCTCCTCGGCGGTCCCCAGGCAGGCCTGGTGCTCGGCCGCGCCGACCTGGTCGCGCGGCTCGCCCGGCATCCACTCGCCCGGGCACTGCGGGTCGGGAAGATGACCATGGCGGCCCTCGAGGCCACCCTCACGGGCCCGCAGGTTCCGGTCGCGGCCGCGCTGAGCGCGGACGGGGCGTTCCTCGCCCGCCGTGCC
>OBLT010000984.1_pt1 | contig 18531 bp, 13 predicted proteins | sample 1518721 | NCBI WGS metagenome assembly OBLT01 (sample SAMEA3539307, study PRJEB22396) | soil metagenome | biome: tundra; feature: field; material: soil | place: USA | collected 2010-05 | depth 0.15 m | reverse complement strand
AACGTGCCGCCGGAACGATTACGGCGCGGCTGGCTGGCAGAGGCCGAAGCGCGTAGAGGAGGGAAACCGTGAGCGCGATTCGATCCGGGACACATTCCACGAGCGCGTGAACGGGGGCGTCACGCCTTCCAGATCTTCACCTGGTGCACCAATTCCCACATCATCCTGTCCATCGCACCTCCGGTGTCTCCTGAGGCTTCCCGTGAATTGGCCAGAGCCGCCCAACAGAATCCGCTAGCGGTTCGGACCATGATGGAGGTCGTGCCGGGCAAGCTTCCTCCATGCCACCAATTGGGTACGCGGTTCACCGCCCAGCCCTTGGCATAACCGGCGTTGGCTGCACTCGCCGTGGTCATCTCCCGGATCGATTCGGGCGTCAAGATGTTGTGGCTGGCCGAGTGCCCATCGACGTGGCTGGCGAACATCGCCAAGTCCCGTGCCGTAGCTAACCAGCCACCGTGGGAATCCATGCGGCGCACGTTCATGTCATACGGATTCTGCCCTTTGGCGCCATAATAGACCACTTCGCCCCACGCGCGTTCCCCGAGCGTGTTCCCGGCCACGCGCATGTCAGTCACGCCGCAGCGCTTCAAAATGGTGTCGCGCACGTGCTGTTCGTACGCCACCCCCGTCAGCTTCTCGATCACGCGCCCCAGGATGCAAAACCCGAAGTTGGAGTAGGCGAAGTGCTCCCCTGGCGGATGTGTCAGGGCCACGTTCTCAATGGCCCAACTGATGAGCTGCTTGTGACTCATTTCGGGGCGGCGAAACATGGGGTCGGTACCATCGTTCTGCCATCCGCCACCGGTGTGCGTAAGCAGGTGTTTGATGCGGATTTCCTCTACCCACTGCTTGTAAGGCGGCTTGCCGAAGTCGTGGCCCAAAATGCCGCGGGAACCGAAGACGACATCGTCCAGGGTCAGGCGCTTATCTTCCATGAGGCGGAACAACGTCACCGAAGTGATGGGTTTCGATACACTAGCGATGCGGAACAAGTGCGCGGGCGTCACCCTCTCATTCTTGTCGCGGTCGGCGAAGCCGAAGCCGCGTTCGTAGAGTAACTCGCCGTCCCGCGCCACCGCCATAGATAGGCCAGGTACCAAATGGTCCCGCATGAAGGCCGATACCACGGCTTCCATGCCGGCGAGTTCATGCGGTTGCGGTGAAGGGGGAGTATCCGCAGCCGACGTCGAAGCCGCCGCGACAGCTCCCCCGACAAGACGGAGAAAGGCTCTGCGCGATTCAGGCATACTCTGAATGGTCGCACGACGGGCGCTGTCGTGGATTGCCCAACGCGCGGAAGTTGGTCCCAACCTGACCGTTACCACCGTCAGGGCTATGCCGAAGCAGATTGATCTCTCCCGTTAACATTGAATGATGGAACAGATCCGAGGGACCGCAAGGGCGGCCACTTATGTTGCTGCTTCATAGCCTGGGGCATACCCTCCAACACTGATGGGTGGCCTTCCGGGTTGGTCGGATCGCCCGCCTGGCGAATCCCGAACAAACGCCGGCGCATCCCGCCGAATTCGGTCCCCTGAGCTTACCCGGCTGTCTCGAAATCGTCGGCTGCGGGTTCTCGCCAACTTCGTCCGCCTCGAATCGATCCCGGCGGACTGGAGGGAGTGGCGGGTGAACGCCGCCAACGCCAGCGCCCTTGCGCACACGCTCTCCAGCGAGAGGGACCTCGCACTGCTGTTCCGCACGCTCGCCACTCTCCGGACCGACATCGCGCTGTTTGACGACGTGGACGAACTACAATGGCTCGGTCCCGAGGCTGGATTCGAGACCTTGGGGGCGCGACTCGACGCGGCGGTCACCGGGATCAGGCGGCCTTTTCGCTGGGCGCTCATCAAGCGCGTCCGTCCAACGTTGCCACGAGAGCCGAAGCGCGGTGTAATCCGGCAAGGTCGCCTTTCGCGGCCGTCTTTCGAGGAAATTGAAAAACTGCGGAAGCTGAGGAATCGGGCGGTGCACGGCCCCGAATGCCCCTGGGTCGGCACATAGTCCCGCAAGAACCATTATCATGTTCGAGTTACAAGTGAGAGGGCGTGCATCGAATGTACGGCGTAATGGCAAATTCTAGTCACGGCAGGCGTAGCGGCGTGGCCACAGAACACTCTCCAACCTTCAGAGCTGGGTGAAGTGGAAAGAGGACCAGATTTGGGCAAGCTTTGATTTATTGGGGCTCCGCCGGTCCTCCGCTGCTCCAGCGGTCGCGCCCCCTAGATTGCTGCTTTGGCGAGCATGCCTCCCTTCGCAAAAGCGCAGTCGCCGGCACGCGCGAAATAGGTGTATTCGCTTCGCTCGGGCGGACAAAAGAGGTTCTTTAACGTGCCCGGCAAGAGTTCCGTGTGTTTCTTAGGGGAATGATCATGAAATGCTCCTTCCGGCCTCAAAAGGTCTTGATGAATTCGATCAGCGCAAGCTTGTCCGCATCGCTCAGCGCCGGTCCGCGGTCGCTTAAGGCTTTTGCTCTTAACTGTGGATCGGCCTTCTCGGCCGGCTCCAGATAATCCGTTCCAAAATAATGCCCCCGATTGACGACGAGGTCGGGGCACTTACTGAGGGTAAGCATGCTCTCCACCAGATTCTCAAAGACCTGCGCCGCCTGCTGGTCGGTCGGGTTGGGCCCGAGGGCCTTGAAGTCGCTGTCAATCTTGCGGACCAACGCCAGAATTTGACCGTCGTGCTCCAACTGCTTGGCCGGGTCGTCGGCCAGCAGATTCAGATTTGCCAGCAAACCCACCGGCGTGCCGGCCGGAATCGGCCCGAGCTGTATGCCCCCGGAGCCGAACACCGACGGCGCAAAATGCTGGCCTATTCCGAGGAATGGCTGCAGCGCTGGGGGAAGGTAGCCGCCCGCAATACGGATATAACTGCTCTGTGTCGTCCGGTCGATCAAGCCGGGAACTTTGTCTCCCAGCTTACTGTCCTTTTGGCGCCTCTCCGGCCACAGCATCTGCTCGATGGACGCCTTGAACGTTCGCATCCGGGCTTCCACAGACGGATTTGTTTCAAAGGGGACATCGAACGGGGCGACCGAGTTGTTCAGCAGGAAGGGTGCCGTAGACCATACGCTGATGAGCGACGGCGGGCGCGTGTATCCCCGGCCGCCGGCCGGCAGCAGGTATTGGCGTGGCTCGCCGGTCTGGGGCTGATACCAGGTAATCTCTCCGGCGGATGGCAGGTCCTTGTACGATTGCGATGAGAAGTTATCCCAGATGTTACCGCCCAGCGCATTGGTTGCGAGCGGGCTGCAGGCGTTGGTATGGAGAAGTGTAACTGGTACGCGGAACTCCGCCGAAAGATAGTTGTTGTCGAGAAAATCGTCCGCGAGGACAATCCTCTTCATTTCCTCTTTGAACTCGGGCGTCTTGGTCCACTCAAAGTACTTGTTCCAGCAGCTCAGATAATCCTTGCCGTTGCAACCGTCCGGATCGAGTCCCTGGGCCACCTCGGGCCGTTTGCTCGAATGGCAGCGCGCGCACGTCTCGGCGAACACGATTTTTCCGCGCGTCAAGAGCGCCGTATCCTTTAGGTACTTGCCGCCGTCCGGGGCATCCTTCAGGTGGTGAGGATCGGTCGTCTTGAGGAAGAACTCGGCAGTGAAGAACGTCTGCGCCTCGGTAGCCTTGAAATACGCCGAGTTTTCACGCGCGACTTTGATTTCGATCGGCGTGATGGGCTTGCCACCCACCAACGCATTGAAGTGCAGCAGCCATTCCTCACTGAACGTTCCAATGTTCAGATAGACTCGATTCAAAGCTCCCATCACCCCGACCGAATCCGCCCCATCCTTCAGAACGCGCGGCGTCCACACGGTCGAGGGCTTCTCGTAGAGCTGGGACAGCGGGCCCGTGGTAAGGTAGTCGTTGATTTGATGGTTGTCCTGTTGCCCCCCCGCGGCCAGCGTTTCCTTCCCCCAACGCTTCGCTTCCAGCAAACGAGGATACACCATATAGAGCGCATTCATGGTTCGCGGGTTGTTGATGCTGTCCGTGGAAACCAGCGAGGTGTCCAGAGTTCCAGGCCGGGACGTATGAAAGAGCTGATAGGCGAAATTGCTGGGGTCCGCCTCCCAGTAGAAGATCTTGTCGATCCAGAAGTACTGGGCGCCGACGTTGGAACTGAGGTTTTCCCACTTGGGATTGTTGGGATCCGCGGGCGGGTTGATCGGATTGGGCCCTATGTGGCAAAACCCACACGACATTCCGACGCGATAGGGCCGGATTAGATCCCTTGATTCGTAGTAACTCCGATCGGTGTAATATCTTACCGGATCCCACTTTTTCTGCGCAGCCTCATCGAAATCGGGGTTCGGGAACAGGCGCATGCCGACAATTCCGGTGGCGTATCCGTAATAAGAACCCGCGGGAATGTTTTTCCCCCGGGCGCCATACTTCACGCCCGGATATTTCTGCTCGTTCTCGAAGGGGTCCGGGGGGCAATCGGGCAGCCGCTGATCGAGCCATAGCCCGTATCTCTTGGGATCGGGGCCGGTTGCCTTTACGAAGCAGGGCTCGTTGACCAAGCCGAGGTATGTCCAACGATTATCGCGGCTGGCCTTCAGTCCCGGGTAAGAGGAAAGAGTCTTGATGAAATCCAGCACGCCGGCACTGGCTAAGGTCAGCTTGTCCCAGAGCCGGTCGTTTCCCGCCGTCCACATGACCCAGGTGTTGCGCCCTTTGATCTCATCCGGCGAAAGATCAATCGGGCCCTTGGGGCCCCGGTCCATGTCGCGGAGGTACTCCTTCTCATCCGCGGCATTGAAATAATCCGCCGTCAAGCCCGCCAGTTGCGCCTCATCCTTGACGTGTCCGATCTTTGGGCTCCGCCACCACGTGAACAACCATGCCCCCACGGCTACCACAACTACCAACAACAACACGATGAGAATCTTCTTCATATCGCCCCCTTATCCAGTCCCTCTGGCCGCGGTCCGGTGGACAAATCGGCTTCGCGAACCAAGATTGAGCCACTTGCAGAACAGACAGTCCACCCCGTCACGGACCATGCAATCCCGCCCTTCAATGCGCTCCTTCGAATCACTCCCCTTCTACTCGCCCACACGGCTGAAATACCGAAGCGCGCGTATCCCGGGCATAAAGAAATACGCGCCTCCGCGGACCGTAATGAACTGCGGCAGTCCGGAGATGCATCGCCGCACTCCCCCTTCCCGCGGAATGGTGAAATTGTCCGTCGAATTGCCGTCGCCAATGGGAGTACGGTTCCCCAGCAACGGATCGCTCTCTCCAGTGAGTCCGTCGAACTTGGTGCTCATTAGCCACGCATTCTGCACGAACTCAAACTGGCGGACGATGTTGGCACTCAGACAGAGGAAGTGCAGACCCGGCTTCGGATCTTCCGGGGGCGGGTTTTGAACGGGGGGCGACAGCGCCAAACCGGGACCATATTCCCGGCCGCGCCGCACAATGCGGTGGAACCGGGTGGAGGCCATGATATCCGTTCGAAAGCCTCTCGACAGCCTCGACGCCCAACCTAACATACTCAACCAGCGCGCCAGCCACCAGGAGGGCCGGTTCGGGTAGTCCGTGTTGCGAGGGTTGGCGCGCCGGATGTGCGTGCCAAACGGGCATCGCGTTCCCGCGGGGTCCTGGTCAAACGTGAAGCGATTCGGATCGTCTTTCGGATCGGAACCAATACCCGGAATCGGAACCGCGCTCAACTGCGCCAGGGGCTGACCCTCCATCGTACGCCCCACCATGCTCTCCGCCAGTTGTTGGCGCGCTCCGGGGTTGGAGCCGGTCTGGCCGTCAAGAAACTTCCAGAATCCGTGGACATCCTGCTCCAGAGTACGCATTACGAGGTAGGTACCGTTGCGGCCCACGTCTTTCTTGGCCGGCACATCTTCAGCGTCCGGCAAATCGGCTGCCCGCCGATCGGTGGAATCGACTAGTGGCCGGTCGGTGTACTTGCCGTATTCATTGACATACCCCAGCAGAAACTCGCCGGTCGCTACCTGGTTGCTGTATGTGATCTGGTCGCTGCTAATGCTCGGAGTACCCTCCCAATCGATCCAGGGCTGGCTGATGCCGTCTTTGAAGCCGAATGGTTCGTGGCCGCCCATGTCCGTGGTGTCCAGGCAACGAATCAATTCAAAGGCAGCATCCCAGGCGTTGTCCTGCAAGGTGCGCTTCCTTTCGTCGAGCTTGCCGGGCAGGGCGAAGAGCATGACCAGCACATCGGGAATGCTTCCGCCGTAACCCCACCACCATGCCTCCGGCGCATTGGCGCCCACATCCCCTAAACGACGCGAGCGGTTCTCTTCGCCCGCCATTCCGGATTGGAATTCGGCCGAAAAACCGGCCAGCACATTGGAGGGCAGTCCTAGCTTGCCCAGACCGGCCCAGGTAAATGCCACCTGCAAGGCGGTCTCGGGCGGGCGTTCTTGGGACTCGGCTGTTGCCACCGGCGCCACCGCGCACCAGGCGCTTGCCGCTGCCGCATCGCGAATCCGGAGCAGCAGATAACAGCCCTCCGTCAACCGCGCGTATCCGAAGCGCACCAAGCCTTGCACGTCTTTGGCGTCGATGAACGTCGTTGGCATTCGATCACCTCACAGAAGCTGAACCCATTCGCGCGCGGCTTCGTCGGAGAGGGCGGCCGCTTTCAGGCCCTGGCGGATTCGGCTGTTCCTCTCCAGCTCAACGGCGGTCAAACTGGGGTGCGCGTTGTACCAGACGTCGGTCGGCATCTGATGCCGCCGGAGGAAATACTTGAATTTCTCTTCGTCCTTGGCGCCGCCTGCCAGCAGCCAGCGCGTCTTGGGGTATCCGATGCCGCTAGCGAACGTCACATTCAGGCCGAAGGACACTTTGTTGATGAAGTCGTCATTGTAACTGTCCAGGCTGCCATCATAGCTGGTGGCAAAGAAGATTCGTTTCATGCCGTCCAGATAAACCCACCGGGCAAAATGAATGGTGCGCACCCTGGCCAGCCGGCCTTGGGTATAAGGCCAGTGCCGCGCGGTCCAGTCGATAACCAACAAGATGTAGCGCCCCATCCATCGCCGTACCAATCCTGGCTTCCAACTGCCCATCGCGCTGAACTGGTTTGTAAACTCATAGTCTTCAATATCTGCCAGCGCCTTCGCTTGGTCCGGGTCGGGCCGCGGGGCATAGACCGGTTCGGTATTTTCCCGGAGGCGGATAAGGACCAGCAACACAAGCGCTACCGGCGAAAGCAAAAGGATAAGCAACCCACTGCCAATCAGATGAACTACGTTGCCGATCCTTTCGCCCCATGGCGTCGGCGTGGGCGGTGTCAAGATGAGGCGTCCGGCGGCGATTTCGGCTTCCACAAACTTGCGCAACTTCACGCGAATGTGCTCGGCGGGCTGGCCCTCCAGCACGGCGGCGTTGGCGTCGAGATAAGCGTCGATTGCCTTCCGCAACCCTGCCTCTTCGCGAACCTGTTTCATGGTTCGCCCCCGCCAGTTCACGTATTGGGTGGCCACCGGCAGGTCGTGATCTCGTATCCATTGCAGAAGGTCGGCGCCGTCCGTGAAATCCTCACAAAAAGAAAACACGCGCCGCAAACCGGGCCCGGCGCAATTGGCAAGATCTCTCAGGAACTCCGCCTTGCCACCATCAAAATCGCAGGTGAAGGCCAGGTATAGGGGATATTCCTGGCGTGGCAACCCGTACAACCGATGAATGTCATCCAGAGTCTGGTCGTCCAGAATTACGAACCGGGCAAAGTGCAGGTTCTCCAGCTTCCCAAAGTGAACCAGCGGGTTGGCTGTGTTCACCCGGCCCGGAGCGAAGTTCATAGTCGACAACAACGCTCTGAGGCCGCCCAGCGACTTGCGGTCTACCCGGGCAGCCACCATCAAACTAGACTGTGGCGTCATTTGAAGGAAACCTCGTCTTACCGCGACCTATTGAAACTCCAGGCAGAAATGGATTAACCGTTTCTGCGCCCAGTAAACTACTCCCAAGTAGAAGTTGGGTCCAATCTGGCGGATCTCGTCGCGAACCCAGTGCGCCACCATCGACGTCTTGGAGTAATCCAACACGATACACTCTTTGTGATCCAGCCAGCTTTCGCCCTTGTAGACCTCGGCGACAATCGCATTGAAGCCCAGCACGGAGATTCTGTTGGTTAACACTCCTCGTTGGGCATCGAAGGTCTTACCTTGCCAGGCAAAGACATTTATTGCCTCCGCGATCTCCTTGCTGAATACCGTGCCAGTGGCGATGATTGCCGTGCCCTCGGCGGAACCGTCCGGAATCGGACCGGCCGGGCTGTTCGTGAACAGATTGTCAAGTTCGGCCTGGCTCATTGCCAGGAGTTGTGCGACGTCCAACGCCATATTAACCTCCATCCGTTCTGCCAAAGGCCCGTGAATGAACCTTTAAGCGTAAGAGCATTATATGCGAGCACGCTTCGCATCGGCAAGAATCGCCTCGGCCGCCTTCTCGCCAATCATATAGATCGAGCTGACGATGAAGAAGCCCGGAATGCGGGGAAATACCGATGCATCCACCACCCGCAACCCTAAGGTATTGTGTACGCGAAAATCGCTGGTGAGCACGCCATTCTGTTCCGGCGGTCCAATGGCGCAAGTGCAGGATGCATGATGCCCCCAACAGTTGCACCGGACGAAATCTCTAAGTTCCTCGTCGCTTTGCAGCTTCTCGCCGGGCAACTCCTCTTCGTCGATCAAGCCCTCTCGTTTGAGACCGGCCGTTAAACGGCGTACGAATCGAATGCCATCCACCACAGCGTCCAGGTCTTCTTCTCCGCCCTGCCGGAAGTAGTTGAAATCGATCGCCGGTGGGTCGCGAGGATCGCTGGAGCGCAGCGTAACCTCCCCGGCCCTGTTCCTGGTATGTGCCTTGAGCACCACCCACGTCAGATAATTCAAATGCTCCGTAAACAGCCTGGAATACTTGGGAAAATACCCGCGGAACGGGGCCAGCAGCGACATGCAGAACAGATCGGGCAACTCGGCGGCGCTTGCGGACCGGCGGAACAACGTCAGCACGGCGCCGTTGCTTGCATACACGCCCGAGCCGCGGCTCTTCCATTCGGCGAATTGCGGGTCTCCGGTGCTGAAGGTCGCGCCCTTGTAGGCGTCCCAAGCGGGGAACTTCATGCGATTCACCACGCCGATTTCGTAGCGGTCTTGCAAGTTCGCCCCCACCCCCGGCAGCGCAGCGCGCACCTGAATGCCGTGCCGTTGGAGCGCCTCCGGCGGTCCGATACCTGAGAGCATCAGCAGTTGCGGGGAGTTGAAAGCGCCACCGGCTAAAATGACTTCGCGTGACGCATGGACCGTGCGACGCTCGCCGGCCGCATTGCTGGGCCTGGCATGCGCCCGGTACAAGCGTTCCCCCTCCAGGTACTCCACTCCCACCGCCCTGTTGTTCGCGTCGAGAACGACTCTGGAGGCCAGTGCATTCATGACGATCTTCAGGCGGGCGGGATAGCGGCGCGCCACGTCCAATACACGTTCGCGGGCGCCGATGCGCCGGTGTCCGTGCGTTGTCATCGGAACATAACGGGTACCGACCGCGCTCTGTTCGACCAGTCGCCAGTCATTCGGATCAAATCCACTTTCCAGCGCCCACCAAACGCGCTCCTCCTGGCGGCCGTCCTCCAAACACGCTTGCGTCGCCGACGTGACGATGGTCTCCGCCAAAGTCCGGTTGCGCATAACCGCCAAGGGGATGCATTTCTCGGTGTGCAGCCATCCCGTCCACCCATGCCTGGTGGGGTTAATGCCGATCTTCGCCAGCCAGCGATGCACCGGACGGTGGTGGCAGTTTTCCAGGCGCTCAAAGTAGCGGCGCATTTTTTGGGAACTCCAACTGGCATCGCCGGTGAGCCGGGCGATATAGTCCCAATCCTCGTTGTGCGGATAGACCAGAATCATCGCGTTGTGCGCCGTGCATCCGCCGAGCGCGCTGGCGCGAGGATAGAGCACACCATCCACCGGTTTGCCGTTCCACGTTTCGTAATACTTGGGATCGCGCTGCTGCAGGCTCCGGTCGGCGAGGTGGCGAACGAAGAAATCCCACTTGATGGCTTCGTTCTCCGACGCGAAGGCGTGAAAGGCGGGAACGTCGTAATCTTCCGGCAAGCGGTTCACGCCGGGGTCGATGCCATCGCCGCCCGCCAGTTCGCGCGGCTCGCCGCCTGCCTCCAGCAACACCACGCGCCTGCCGGCCTCGGCCAGACGCGCTGCTACTGTGGCGCCGCCGGCGCCCGAACCCACTACCACGTATTCGCAGTCGCCATTCATCGTCTAACCCGAAGTATCCGGCTTCGTGCGGCCGGAAAACACAAAAAGCGAAGCGGCGAGCGCAATCGATGTACCAGCGGCTTGGCGAATCCCAGGGCAAACAACGTGGTCAGGTCAAACGCAGCGCCATGGGATTTCGTCTTATATCCGCCTTCGTTGTAGTGTCGCGTGCGATATCTCCCGGCTGACCGGTCCGGTTCGCCATGCCGTCCGTTGCCGGTTTGGTCCACTCCACGAGCAGGGCAATCGGATTCCCGTTTAGGTTCGGTAGCGATAGCACTCGATCGCTTCCAGCCATACGGCTGTCGATTGTGGAGCCATGGCGCGCTACTCAAAGACTTCATCTCCCGTTGGTTCGTAAAGGGGTACGGCATTCATGGTGTGCCGCAGCCTGGAAAGTGTGTCGTACATTCGGCGCCGGGCGCGGCTCTGGTTGCCCAGCGGGCGATGCTCGGGAATACAGTGCCACGGATTGTACGAGAGCAATTTGGCAAAATCCATCTGTGCAGGAGAATCGAATTTCTGCCGGGGTATGCGCAACGTGGCTACCGGCACACGAGGCGAAAGCTTTTCGGGCCAGAGCACGGCATTGTTCTCAATGGGCATAAGGTACGGATCCGTTTGCATTTGCAAGCGAATATCGAATTCGACATCTTCTTTTGCAAGTGTAGCGACCATCGCATCCCGTAGATAGTCGTCGGGAGGGCGTAGAGGGAGCCGCGGTATCGGCGTCCGGCGCGTCGATCGCGGCCACACCGAGTACTGCATCGCCTGGCCTTCTCCCAGGAGATACGGAACGCAACTAAAATAGGGGGCTTCAAACGGGCTGCTCTGAGTTTTGATCCACAGCCCCTGCATAATGAAGTCCAGTACGTGAGGCCGATGAAAGTTGAGGAAATAGTATATTTGCGTGTTCTTCAGGCTCTCGATTTGCAACTGCGCGTTGGCGTCGGTATCGGGCGTAACGAAGGTCGGCGTGGAGACGCCGAACATGTCTTGCGTGAACTTCTCCTCGTCCATCAACTTCCGCCCGGGCACACCCATCAGCTTGATGCTGATACTCATGAAGCCAACATCGTCGATATCCGGTGTAATATAAGGGCCCGGCCCGGAAAAGCGGACCCACGCCCGGTACGTGCGCGGCTGCGCATAGATGCCGTGACGCAACTCCGCGGAGAGACCGTCGTGAACGATAAACTCCCCGCGCACGATGCCATGCGTCTTCGTATTTCCCCCTCGCTCAAACCGGCCAGGCTTCCAGAGCAATCGCATCTGCTTTTCGAAGCTCGCGATGATCGAGTCGAGGTACGCCTCTTCATCCGGCAACGGCTTCTCCTCGGCGATCTTCAGGCCTTCATTCGGGCGCTTCCGGTTGATCGAGGCCGTGACCAGGCGCGCGATCGGATCGCGAAGCACGGCATCGAATGCCGGGCGGAAAAGCGGATCGAACCGGCGTTCCAGATGTACAAGGGCGGTCGATGCATTAGCCAGCCAGTTCAAGAACGCAGAGCCGGTATTGGCCTTTGGTATGGGTCGATCGGGGTTCGTATTCAAGGCTTTCCCATCCGAGAGGAGCGGTTAACCGTTTGCTCGTCGTGTTGTACAGGCCGCAACGGCATTGAACGATGATGGCACATCCTCAGGTCCTTTGGAACATCCACTGAATAAGCGGCCTCTCAATCGGGGCGAGGCTCTTAGTTCAATTTTCAACGGTGCGCGTTCGATGCCTCGAATCGCCGTGGAGAATCGACCTCGTTGTATGGTGAATCTCAACGGCAGAGTGTTTCAGCCTTTGCAAAATAAATCTTCAGGGGCGGCAGTGCCCTCTTCTTGCGCCATGGACTGCTGCGCCGCTCCGGAAGTTGCCAGGGAAGTCCAACGGGAATGTTGGGCGGCTGAATGTTCGGCGGCGTCCATGAGGCCGGCACCCCCAAGCCGTTGGGCCGCCGGAATTGACGTGTTTGGAATTTGGCTCCCCAAACGCAACACTCTTCATAACCGGAGCAGAGAATTCGGCGGGAGTAATCGTTTACGCGGAGGCTAGGCGGTCCCCCGCCCTTCGAAAAGAATTATCTGTGAGCTTCCAGCGCGTTCGTCATCAGTGTTCGGACATGCCTGGATTTGAGAACGTGACCCCCAGAATGAACAGATTCCCGACCGATTGGAATAGGGGCGGCAAAGTTCCGCGCTGCACTAGAGACCCGGACGTGCGTGGTCGGGAGCGATGGATTGGCGGGGAGGCTGCTTAAAGCAAACCGCCCAAGCCATCATCCTGGGATAAGCGCGTTTACCCGAGGAAAAACAGTTCATTCTCAAGATGGCTCACCAGGTCTTTCGCCTGCCTGCACTGGCCGCCGCGCAGCGCAGGCGGTCATCATCAGTCAAGGAAGACCAGACTTTCTGGGAACAAACCCTTGCCCGCCGCCGTATCCCAGATAACGAGGAGGCATCGCATGTTTTGTGATCGTTGCGGCACTAGGCTTTCCGATCCGGCGAAATTCTGTCCAGCCTGCGGCAAGGCGCCGGGTGTCACGCCGTTGATGCCCATCGACAGCCGGATCGCCGGGCACGTCCGGCTAGTGGGCATTCTCTGGCTGGCTCTATCGGCGTTTCATCTGATTCCCGGCCTTATTTTGCTGTCCCTCTCCGGGCACGGTATGTCGTTCCTGTCGCCGACAGCGCCTGGCTTCGTGCACGTGATCCTGACCGTAGTCGGCTGGGTGTTACTTGCCGGCAGCATCCTCGGATTGGTTACCGGCTGGGGCCTGCTTCAGCGGGAGCCTTGGGCACGCACCTTGGCCATCGTGATGGCGTGCTTGAATATGGTCCACATGCCCTTCGGCACGATTCTCGGCATTTACACGTTGTGGGTCCTCCTGCCCGCCGCCTCGGAACAGGAGTACCGCAGCGTCGCCCGCGCGGCGTAGCGCCTATTGGCACGGGTTGCCGCCCAACGTTTTTCACGGCCTCGGCTACGGTGATTAATAACGTTTATACTGTGTCGCGGCCCGGCTGCAGTTGCCATGTCTCCAGTCCAGCCCAATTTCTTTTGGTGGGTGCTCCCAAGGCCGGGACCACTTCGCTCTACCACTACTTGCGCCAACATCCTCAGATCTACATGAGTCCAATCAAGGAGCCGAACTACTTCGCCTCGGAAATTAGCATCGAGAACGTCTGTGAAGGGATGCGCGACCATGCCAGGCGCGACGTGGAAGCGCTTCACGAATATTTGAGTGGCCCCATGTCCGAACTGCGTTTCGGCGGGATGATCTCGGAATGGGCCGACTACTTGAAGCTGTTTCAACGCGCGCGAGGGGCACGGGCGGTTGGGGAGGCCAGCGTCTGTTACCTGTGGTCGCGGACGGCTGCCGCTAACATCTTTGCCAAGGCGCCGGAAGCCAGGATTATCGCGGTTTTGCGCAACCCTGCCGATCGGGAGTTCTCCGAATACTGGCACAGCGTAAACGCGGGAGTGACCCGGATAACGTTCCGGCAGGCCATTGAAACCAGCCTGCACCGCAAAAGCGACCAGTTCGCCGTCTTCTATCCGTTTCTGGAGTTCGGGCTGTACTACGAACAGGTGCGGCGATATCTGGACGTGTTCGGTCGAGACCGGGTCCGCATCTATCTGTTCGAAAACGAATACCGGAAAAGGCCGCAACAGATGTTGGCGGAGATCTTCGGCTTTCTCGGTCTGGACCGAGGCTTCACGCCCGATATGTCCGAGAGACGCCTGGAATCGCAGGTTCCACAATCGCTCGCGCTGAACTATCTCCTGAAGAGACACGGCCTGTGGGAACGCTTGAAGTCGCTGTGTCCAGAGTTTCTCCGCCCGCCGCTGAAGGCTCTCGTATTCAAGCGCCGCGGATCACCGACCATAGACGCGGGCGACCGGGAGTATCTGGTCGCCTATTATCGGGAGGACATCGGAAAGCTGGCGAAGCTGTTGGGGCGGGACCTGTCTTGCTGGCTTCGTTAGCGCCAGGCCCACAGGTGCGGCATCCCACCCCATGGTCGTCGGGGCGCAGAATGGGAGTAGCGCCCGGCTTCGAGCGCGAGGTGACCACGATGATCGACTCGGTCCTCAACCTGCTCTTCCGCTGTCCACACAAGCGCCTCACCCGCCCCGTCACGCCGATCGACAAGGACGGCAAGCCGCACGGGGATACCTACGTTGTCTGCCTGGCCTGTTCGAGGCCGTCAGCCGGAATGACCTGGAGGGCATTGTTGCCAAGCGGGCTGGCGCGCCATACACCCCGGAAAAGCCAACCTGGGTCAAAATCAAGAGTCCGACCTACAGCGAGATCGAAGAGGCGTTTCGCGCGTTTCTGACTTGTGCCCGGCTACAATGCGGTTCGGAGGACACATGTCGAAATCGCTTAGGCAATTCCTGTCTCGCACATCTCTTGGCTTGCTCGGCGCGGCTGCTGCTGGCCCCAGCAAAGCGCAGAAGCCTGCCGAACTGCCGCCTGGCGCGCCGCCAGCGTTTGGCACAGCTCCGGCCGTGGGACCTGAGGTGTCGCCTTCCACCTTCGCCGAAGCGGAGAAGCTCATGCAGGTGGAACTGAGCGGCACCGAGCGCGCCGTTGCAGCAGGCAGTTGGCGTACCACCATGGCAGCGCTCTACGAGCGACGCACGGGGCCGCGCAAGGTCGTGTTGGAACCGGCACTCGCACCTTGGTCGCGCTGGGACCCGGTGCTGCCCGGCCAAAAGGGAGGTCCTGCGCGCGACCGATTTGTCCGGACGAACAACGACCCAGGGCCATTGCCCACAACCGACGCAGACCTTGCATTCGCCCCGCTGGTGCAGCTCTCACGCTGGATAGAGCAACGGAAGCTCACCTCGGAGCGGAAGCGGCGCCCCGACACGCGCTGGACTTGATGTTCCATTCCAATCGAAGACGCCAGTCGGCAGAAGAACAGTCCTCCCGGTTTCAATACGCGCCATGTCGCGCGCAGCATCGCTTCAAAATGATCGTCACGGCGCGCGAAGTGAAGCACGGCGCTGGTGAGGACGAGGTCGGCGAATGCGTCTGGAAAGGTCATCTCTTCTATGGCCTCCACGCGGAAATTGTCTGCGGGAAGAGCCGGCGCGAGGGATGCGGCGAGGCCGCGCGTGCACTCAATCGCGTTAGGATCGGTGTCCACGCCGAATACCTCATACCCCTCCCGGAGAAAGTAGACCAGGTTGCGCCCGGAACCGCAGCCCGTATCGAGCACCCGCATCCCCGGCCTGATACGGCCGCGGAGAAGTTGATCGAAAAGGTAGATGTCGATCTGGCCGAATTGCTCTTGAAGATCGGGCATTGGTTCTCACCCGATCATACACTCGCCAGAGCCATATCGCGCTTCCCGAGCATGAGGCGGTGTCCGGCGTCGGCGATGCGTCTTCGCCTTCGAGTTAAGATCGGTGATGGTTCCAGAAAGGAGATGCTTATGTTCCGTCTTCTGAGCATCCCGTGCTTGATCACCTTGATGACTGGCTTCGAGCCAGCAATGGCCCAAGCTCCGCCGGCTGCGGTCGCACGCCCGGTGCGCCCGACGCCGCCGACCCGCGACCCCAAAACGCCCGGTTATGTCACGGCGAAAGTCTTACCGGACGGCGCCAACGCTCCAGCAAACTCCGACGGAAACTTCATCCTTGGCCCCACGCACAACCCCGCCCCAGAGATGACCGCGCAGGAAGGGGTGCCGCAGGGAGCGGTATTCACCTTCACGATGGAATCGTCCGACAGCAAGATCTATCCCGGCATCGCGCGCGAGGCCGACACCTTTGGCAAGCCGGACCCAACCGACCCCGCCAAGCTGCTGGTCACCACCAGCCACCCCGCGCCCTACACTCGCCGAGTGGCTGTGTATGTCCCGAAACAGTACGTACCGGGCACGGCCGCGCCATTCATCGTCGGGGCGGACGGACCCGACCTAGCGTTGTTCACGGCCCTGGATAATCTGATTGCCGAGCACCGGGTGCCGGCGATGATTGCCATCTCCATAGGCAACGGCAGCGGCGACGCCCAGGGAAGCGAACGCGGCCTGGAATACGACACGATGTCAGGGCTGTACGCGGAGTTCGTCGAGAAAGAAGTGCTGCCTCGCGTGGAGAAGCAATACAAAGTGAAACTGACCAAAGATCCCGAGGGTCGGGCGACGATGGGCGGCAGCTCCGGCGGCTCGTGCGCCTTGATCATGGCGTGGTATCACCCAGAGCTATACCACCGCGTTCTCACCTACTCAGGCACCTATGTGAACCAGCAGTGGCCGTCGAACCCCCAGACGCCCCACGGCGCATGGGAGTTCCATGAACACCTCATTCCCAACACCCCGACCAAGCCGCTACGCATCTGGATGGAAGTTGGCGACCGAGACCTCTTCAATCCGAATATCATGCGAGACGACATGCACGACTGGGTTGTCGCCAACGAGAACATGGCCAAAGTGCTGGCCGCCAAGGGCTATCATTATCAGTTTGTATTTGCGCGAAACGCTGGGCACACCGACCGCGCCGTAAAACAACAAACCCTGCCCGAGGCTCTGGAATATGTGTGGCAAGGCTACCCTATAGCGGGGCAGAGACATTGATTTGAGTAGTCAAGTTGGCGCAACGAACACGCCGGGCTCTACGAAGTTACGCAAACGTTAGGCGTTGCTGGGCGGGCAGCGCGGGCGGCCTCTCCTCCAATTCCCGTCGTTGATTCCGCAGCATTGCGGCGACCAGTTGCCAGGTTGGGCCGGGCGTGTCCCGCCACGGCCCCGGAGCGGTAGTCATGCCGAAATGCCGCGTGTCTGGATCGAAGCTGAAAAACCCGGCGTGCCGCCGGATTAGCCGTTTCCATTTAGTCCGCCGTGGCGACCTCCGCCTCCACTGGCTCGCACTCCGCCGGAATCTCGGTAATATCTGATCCTCGCCCTAATGACTGCCATAGTCGAATTCCGCCCAAACCAGGGCGTGATCGGATGCTCCGGCTGCACGGCGCGTTTCCAGGTCCACGTCGCTAACGCGACAAACGGCGGCCAACGGAGCTGTTGCCAAAATGTGGTCGATGCGCCATCCCCAATTGTGCGCGAAGGCATTCCGGAAGTAATCCCAGTAGGTGTACTGCACCCGGTCGGGGTAGAGTTTCCGAAACACATCAATGAATCCCCAGGCGACCGCGTAGCGATAGGCGTCACGTGCGTCAACGTGGAAGTCCGGATCGTTAACGCGGTGATCAGGATGGTAAACATCGATCGGCTCGGGCGCGACGTTCAGATCGCCGAGCCAAATGGCTGGCATCATTGGATCGAGGCGCTCGCTGAAATACCTGCGTACGCGGTGAAACCATTCCAGCTTGAAGACGTACTTATCGGTGCCGATTTTGTATCCCTGCGGAACATAGGTGTTGACGATGGGTATACCGTCCACTACGGTTTCGAGGATACGGACGTCTTCGCTGTCAGGTCCTGCGCACAGACCATAGAAAACGGATTCGGGTTGGCGACGGGTCAGAGTGGCGACGCCATTGTAGCCCTTCATGCCGCGAAATGCGACGTGGTATCCGGCATCGCGGAAAGCGGCGGCAGGAAAATCACTGTCGGGTACCTTGGTTTCCTGCAGGCAGAGCACGTCGGGTTTGTTCGCTGCCAGCCAGTCTATGACGAGCGGCAGTCGCCGACGGACCGAGTTGATGTTCCATGTCGCGATTCTCATAGTCCATTTGGAATGGTAGCGCGTGGGCATTGATCTGCGGTCGCGCTCTTGGCCGTTCGGAAACATTGGTTTTGGTGTGAGAATCGGCAAGGTAACCGCAGGTGCAGCGTGCGTGGAGATTCACGTTGTTCAGTCGCGTGGCACCTTTGGCCTCGACAAAAGCCTGTGGTTGCGGCATCGCCATTGTGATTGGCGAGCCCGACGAATCCGACCGCTATTCAAGCTCGCAACGATGCTCCATGTGGCACCGTCGGACATCGTGAAGAGGACGGAGAACCTGCTGGCAGAGGAGCGGAGGCAAGCAAGGAAAGAGACGACCATCTCAGCGAAGGCCCGCTGAATCGAACCCTGCACGGCCCGAAAGGATCCTTCCGATGGTTGCCCGTGCTCTCCGGCTGGCCCTCGGCCCAATGTAAGGCGATAACCATCCGGCTCTGTCCTTGTTACGAATCGCTGTATACTGTGCAATACGGTCGAAACACAATCTCAATTCAGTGTTCTATGGGAGAACCAATATGCCAAGAAAGGCACAGCCAAAGGACAACACCTTGCTGGAGATGGCCATCGTCGG
>OBLT010000983.1_pt1 | contig 18532 bp, 17 predicted proteins | sample 1518721 | NCBI WGS metagenome assembly OBLT01 (sample SAMEA3539307, study PRJEB22396) | soil metagenome | biome: tundra; feature: field; material: soil | place: USA | collected 2010-05 | depth 0.15 m | reverse complement strand
GGGGTGCAGGGAGGACACCTAGGCTACTCAACCCACGCGCCAGAATCAAGCCCCGCCAGGCGCCGCCACCCAACGTGTGCCTGATTGACGGTACGCCCACGACGCCCGGCACTTCCAACTTCACCGTACTGGTCCAGGACTCCTACGGGGAGACAGCTTCCGCGCAGTTCAGTCTAACGGTAAACCCACCACCCGTAATCACTACCAACTCGCCGTTGCCGCAAGGCACGGTCGGGGTCAAGTATTCGCAGGCGGTGGTGGTGAGTGGCGGGACGTTGCCCCTCACCTGGACACTAGCCGCAGGCACGTTACCGGCCGGCATCACTCTGAATTCTGCTACGGGTCTAATCAGCGGCACGCCCACCACGGCTGGCACTTCAAGCTTCACCATCCAGGTGACAGACGTCAACGGAGCCCCTGCGAGCAAGCTGTTCTCCTTGACTATCAACCCGCCCCCGGCGATCATCGGCCCTTTGCCGCCCTTGCAGCCATGCACGGTAGGGGTCAAGTGTTCGGTGACCCCGGTGGTCAGCGGCGGGACGTCGCCGTACACCTGGACGATAACCGGAGCTTTGCCCGCCGGCATCACGCTGAATTCGGGCACCGGGCAAATCAGCGGCGCACCCACCACGGCCGGCAGTTTCAGCTTCACCATCCAGGTGATGGACGCCAACGGAGCCACTGCCAGCAAACCATTTATTTTGATCATCAACCCCGCCCCGGCGATCACCACGAATTCGCTACCACCGGGCACGGTGGGAGCGGCCTATTCACAGATCGTGGCGGCCTCTGGGGGGACTCCGCCGCTATCGTGGGCGGTCAACGGCGGCGCATTGCCAGCAGGGCTATCGTTGAATTCGGGCACCGGGCAAATCAGCGGCACGCCCACTACGGCCGGCGCTCCTGGTTTCACCATCCAGGTGACGGACCTAAACGGCGCGATAGCCAGCAAACCGTTTACTTTGACCATCAACCCGCCACCCACGATCGTCGGCCCTATGCCGCCCTTGCCACCATGCACGGTAGGGGTCAAGTGTTCGGTGACCCCGATCGTCAGTGGCGGGACGCCGCCATATATCTGGGCGGTAACCGTAGGAGCTTTGCCCGGCGGCCTCGCGCTGAATTCGGCTACTGGGCAAATCAGCGGTACGCCTACAACGGCCGGCATTTTCAGCTTCACCATCCAGGTGACGGACTTCAACGGAGCCACTGCCAGCAAACCGCTTACTTTGACAGTCAACCCACCCCTGGTGATTCTTACCAATTCGCCACTGTCTACGGGCACGGTGGGAGCCAAGTATTCGCAACCGTTGAGCGCGAGCGGTGGAAGCGGGCAGTATACCTGGACAGTAAGCGGCGGCACCCTGCCGGCAGGCCTCTCGTTAAATTCGGCCACCGGGCAAATCGTTGGCACACCTACCGCTGCAGGCACTCCGAGCTTCACCATCCAGGTGACCGACACCAACCAAGTCACGGCGGCTAAGGCGTTCGTTGTGACGATAAACCCGCCCCCGGCGATTACCACTGCTTCGCCGTTGCCGCAAGGTACAGTGGGAGCCAAGTACTCGCAGACTCTGGTGATTACTGGCGGGACATTGCCCTTCACCTTTAGCGTAACCGCGGGAACTCTGCCAGCCGGCGTCGCGCTGAATTCGGCGACTGGGCAAATCAGCGGCACGCCCACAACGGCCGGCAGTTTCAGCTTCACCATCCAGGTGACAGATGTCAACCAGGCGACTGCAAGCAAAGCGTTTGCTTTGACCATCAACCCACCCCCATCCATCACCACGGCTTCGTTGCCGACGGGCACACTGGGCATATATTATTCAGCGACTGTGGCGGCCAGCGGCGGGACGGCGCCGCTGGTATGGACGATAACTGCCGGGGCTTTGCCGGCAGGGCTAACGCTGAATTCGGCCACCGGGCAAATCAGCGGCGGGCCAACCGCGGCCGGCAGTTCCGCCGTAACGATCCAGGTGGCGGACGCCAACGGGGCGGCAGTAAGCAAGTCGTTTACTTTAATCATCAGCGCAGTCCCGGCGATCACGACGAACTCTCCGCTGCCAGGTGGGACGATAGGGGTGGCCTATTCACAAACGCTGACGGCCACTGGGGGGACCCCACCGTTGGTATGGACGATAACCGCCGGCGCTTTGCCCCCGGGCCTCACACTGAATTCGGCCACCGGGCAAATCAGCGGTACACCCACTACGGCGGGCCCTTCCACCATCATCGTTCACGCTACAGACGCCAACGGGGCCAGCGGCGCCAAGTCGCTCACTGTGACGATCAGCCCGCCCCTGGTGATTAGCACCAGTTCGGCACTGCCAACCGCCACCGTGGGCGTGAGCTATTCGCAGACCTTGACCGCCACTGGCGGAGCTGCGCCCTATACCTGGTCCATCAGAACGGGCGCTTTGCCCGCGGGGCTATCGCTGAATTCGGCTACCGGGCAAATCAGCGGTACGCCCACCGCGGCTGGTTTGGCGAATTTCACGGTCGTGGTCACGGACAGCAACGCAGCCACCGCGGCGAAGTCTTTAGCTCTGAGCATAGTTGCAACGCTGAAGATCACGGGCCCCCCATTACCAAACGGCGAGGTGGAAACGAGCTACTCGCAGACCATTTCGTTGAGCGGCGGAACGGGACCCTATACCTACGTGGTCAGCGCGGGCGCTTTGCCCGCCGGGCTGTCGCTAAATTCAGCCAGCGGCCTGATCACTGGCACACCAACCGCTAACGGCGTCTCGAACTTCACCGTCCAGGTCACCGATAGCAACGGGACAAAAGTATCGCAACAGTACACTGTCACGATCAACCTGCACGTGACGATCACCACAACGCCGTTAACAGGTGGCACGGCAAACGTCGGTTATGCATTTACGTTTAAGGCTGCGGTCGGCACGCCACCTTACACTTGGGCCGTCAGCGCCGGCGCGCTGCCAGCCGGGATCACTCTGAATTCGACTACCGGCCAGATCAGCGGCGAGCCCAAGGCAGCAGGGACGGCGCACTTTACCATTCAAGTCACCGATGCCAACGGAGCGACCGCCAGTGCGCCGTTCACCCTCATGATCGCGTCGAATCCCGCCATCACTACGCCCACGCTGCCGCCTCCGGCGCTTGGCTCTTCCTACTCCGTGCAACTCGCGGCGACGGGAACGGGTCCGTTTACGTGGTCGCTTAGCGCTGGCTCTTTGCCTGGCGGCCTGACGCTTACGAGCGGTGGCCTGATATCCGGCACCCCGGTCGCGCCCGGAACCTTCACCTTCACCGTGCTGGTTACCAACTCATCCAATAGCACCGCGTCGGTACCCTTCTCCCTCACAGTCCCGCAGGTTCCGCTCGCGCTGACCATTCAGGCGCCGTCAGGCATGCTCCAGCCGATGCAACAAGTCCCGATCACGGTCACGTTGGCGCAGAAGTACCCTGTGGATTTAAACGGAGAACTCGTCTTGCAGTTCACGCCCAACCCGGCGGCGCCGGTTGTGGATCCCGCCATCCAGTTCAGCACCGGCGGTGGCAGCGTGGCGTTCCAGATTCCCGCCGGCCAGACCAGCCCTGTTTTCTCGTCGCAGTTGGAGGTGCAGGCAGGCACCACAGCGGGAGAGATCGTCTTGACGGCCAGCGTGACCACCGATGGAGTTCCGCTCACCCTGACTAACAGTCCAGGGCTCACGCTAAGCCTGCCACCAGCGGTGCCGGGCATCGCAAGTATGTCGATTCAACAAACGTCGTCGGGATTCAGCTTGATAATTGAGGGGTATTCCAACACGCGGGAAATCACGCAAGCCACCTTCGCCTTCACACCGCAGCCGGGGAGCCAAATCCAAACCACGAGCTTCACGCCTCCGGGCGTGGGTGCGGCGTTCCAAACCTGGTATGCATCGGACGCCTCCGATGCGTACGGAGGCCAGTTCACGTATACGCAGCCGTTTGCTATAACCACGGGCAGCGTCAGCACCCTGCAGTCTGTTACGGTAACACTGACGAATTCGCAGGGAGTCTCGTCCACAATGACCGCTAACTTCTGAGGATAGCAATGACTACCCGTAACCTCGTCATCCTTATGATTTGCGCCAGCTCGATCGCGATCTGCGCGAATAATAACGCGGCGGTGCGCGGGCCAGTGACTGGCTATATCTTCGACGCGCAAGCCCACGCCATCCGCCCAATGATGGGAATACCGGGCGCAGCCTACCTGGGCTCGCCGGTAGTCTCCAATGTGGACTCCGCCTCCGTGTCGCCTGATGGCTCCGCGGCATTTGCGATCCAGGCAGGGAAACTCGTGGTGTACACGGGCCTCGCGAGCGCATCTCCCACAGCGGTGTATTTGCATGGCTCCATTCCCGCGGACCGCTTCGCCTGGGCACCCGGCGCGACGGCCGCCGCCATCTACTCGTCCAAATCCACAGAGCAATCTGCCCGGGACGCTTTCGGCCAGCGCACCAATCGATCTTTCAGCGCTATCCGGTCAGGTAGAGGCGCTGGCTTTCGATGGGCAACAAATCATACTGGCCGTCACCGCGGGCGGATCGGGCGGTGTTTATACGTTGACCGAGCAGTCGGGGCCCCTCCGGATCGCATCTGCAAGCAGTCCGTCAGCCATCGCCTTTGCAGGTGCGGATCTATACTTCGCCGACCAGCAGACCGAGCAGATCTGGCAAGTTCAAAGTTATGCGCAGCAGCCGGCGCCGGTGCTATTCGCCAGCGATGCGAGCATCTCGTCGCCGGTGGCCTTGCAGCTTTCCGCGGATAGCAAGCGGCTTTACGTAGCCAATGCGGGCAACCGCGCGCTGGCAGTCTACGACGTCGCCGCGCGATCCCAGGTCGAAAGCATCGGCTTGACCTTTACACCATCGAGACTGGACCGCTTCGGTAACGCCTCCGTATTCCTGCTCAATACCGTGGGCCAGGGGCAGGCGCCTTTGTACGTGCTCAGCGACGCCGATGCGGCGAAGCCGGCCGTTTACTTCGTTCCGGCACCCAACGACGCGAATTCGCTCCACCCTATTCGCCGCCGACCCGACTAACGAACGCTGAGGCGGCCAATACCCTCACGCATCGCCGCCGAAGCTTGGGGCGGAACATGACCGTCGCCGCGGGCGGAGAGTAAACGTCAAGTTCTTACCGACGACTCCGCTCGGCTATGGCGATTCGCGGGCGGCGGTTGGAACAGAGTGTTGAGAGGATAAGGCCATGCCGTTTTAAATCAAAGCGCGCCGGCGTGGGCTGCAGCGATCCCGCTACAAAAAGTCTCTGTTGTATAAAGCGCTGTGTCGGCTTTGGAGTGATTGCCGACAACCTCACCCGCATCGGCGATCTCCTGACCGCCAGCAGAAAAGCGTGAGACGGTTATTTTCCACCCCAAACTCTTCACCAGTATCCGGAACACCCCCTCCAAACTCCATCCCCTATCCTTCCAGTCGATCCGCTTGCCTCCGCGCTCACGCCGCGAACTATTTCACGCGGACTTTCAATCCCTGCGCTGGAAAGTAGCTAGCAAATGAGGTGTGTGCGCTTCAGTGGAGCCTACTTGGCCGACGTTGATGTCGGCAGCCCTGAGGCTACGGAAGACGAAATAGACTTTGGCTGGGATGTGGTTTGCCTGTGGCGGGGGGTTCCGAACCTGCTCCGGAGGCGAGTGATCCAGCGTCGCTTTCAGGAGTCTGCTGAACCCCCGGCAGCCAAGCGGCGGGCGATGCTGTCCAGAGCGGCGAAGTTCCCGCTCTTCGGCACAAATCCGCCCGCCCGCAATTTCATCCAGGCCCGCTTGACCTTTTCCAGAATGTCCCTGGCCTTAGCAGTCCAAAGATACGGCTTGGGCTGGCGGTTATGTTGGTCAATGTATTCGCGGATGGCCTGTTGCAACTCGGCGACGCTGTGAAAGACGCCACGTCGGATGCGCTTCACCGTCAGATCGCGAAAGAAGCGTTCGACCATGTTCAGAAAGGAAGAACTGGTGGGGACCCAGTGCACGTGAAAGCGCTTGTGGCGAGCGAGCCACTGTTGCACCTCTGGGGCCTTGTGGGCCGAGTAGTTGTCCATGATCAGATGAAGTTGTTTGTCGGACGGCGTGCGGCGGTCAATGAGTTTGAGAAACCGAATCCAGTCCCAACGATTGTGAGTGGGTATGCAGACGTCGATCACGCTTCCGTCTTGGGTGTTCATGGCGGCAAACAAAGTAGTGGTTCCATGCCGCTTGTAGTCGTGGGTCATGGTCCCACAACGCCCCTTTTTCCAGGGCAGGCCGGGCTGGGTGCGGTCCAGAGCCTGGATCTGACATTTTTCGTCAACTGACAGTATGATCGCGCTGGCAGGAGGGTGCAGGTAGAGGCTGACGACATCTTCCAGCTTTTCTACGAAGTGACGATCATTGCTCAACTTGAAGGTCTTCACGCGATGCGGTTTGAGACCGTGCGCCCGCCAGATGCGGCCCACCGTGGAAGAACTGACGGCGGCCACCACCGCTAATGTGCGGGTACTCCAATGAGTGGCATTGGCGGGCGTCTGGCGGGTCGTCAGTGACACGATCTCATCGATCTTGCTCGCCGCAATGATGCGGGGGCGTCCGGAACGCGGAGCGTCTTTCTCAATCCCTGCGATCCCGCGATCTAGGAACCGCCGTCGCCAGAGACCGGCCGTTTGACGGGTGATGTCCAAAGCCCGGGCGATCTCGACGTCGGCTTTGCCAGCGGCAGCCTGCAAGACGATTTGGGCCCGCTGGACCCAGCGGGCCGCCAGGGTTCGGCTGCGCGCGAAGCGCTCAAGGTCGTCCTGCTGTTCAGCCGTTAGCCATACTTTGGGCGCTCTCGGCATACTGCTCTTCAATTCGCGGAGCGCTTCGGGCTGTTCTTACGCGGTTGCTGTTTCCGCTCGAGGAGCAGGAGTTCGGCGTTCACTACCAAACAGTTCCGCCAACGTCTCCTTGAACTGCCGGCCGTGGTCCACGCGTTGGCGAACCGCATCGGCCCACTGTTGGGGAATATGCTCGACCCGCTTTTTGCCCTGGACCATGAAGGTGAGCGACCAAAGGGGATGACCCTGGCCGTCGGCACAGTGACAGGACGGCTTGCCGCAACGGCGGTGAGTAAGGGCGAGCGAGCCGGGAAGGGCGTCGGGAGGGAGATTGAGACGGGAGACAAGCTGACGCTTGCGCTGCCGAAGACGGTTGGCGGGAGTGCCGGAGGGTGAGGATCGCATTTTGTATCTGCATGTAATTATACAGTCAGACTGAAAACAGAGCAAGGCGATTTCGAGATGGAAGCCAAAAAACAATAGTTACGAGCGGTGTAGGAGCAAGGCCCCTCGCCTCGGGCATCAGTCCCGTATCGGGGTCCGTGAGGTGGCTGGAACAACCGCTCCTAAGCGGTCAGGAGCGGTGTGTTAAAGAACTTCTGGCGCACTACACTAGCTAAATTTCTGTCGCGAAACCCGTAAGCCATTGATAATACGATTGTTATGGGTGAGGCCGTCTGGAATAACTGCGCGCTCGTTGTCGCGAGCGGGCAAGCCGGTCGCCCAGTCTTTGGCGGTACCCGTTCGCGGCTACGGTGATGTCGGGCTCGTCTTCGTCCGCCGCCGGTTCCGTCTCACTCCCCCGCGAGTTTCCGCGCGTCCAAATACAACACTCCAGGACCGCCTATGTATGCTTCATCCTAATGAATGAAATTTAATGCCTTCCCGACCCTGGGGGGACTTGACAAGAATGAGTCTCTTATGTGTCAGTTATAGAAATGAAGCAAACAGCCATCCCCCCAGCGCGCGCCAAGCTCGCCGCCGCCCTGCCCTCCACCACCGAGATCCTCCGCGGCTCCTTGCTCCATCGTCGCATCCGCCATCGCACCGGCTGTGCCGTTTGCGCCCGCGGTCCCGGCCACTTGGTCTGGGTCTTGACCGTCAGCTATCCCGGCGGGCGTACCAAGCAGATCAGCCTCTCCGCCGAACAGAAATCCATGGTCCAACAGTGGTTGCGCAATTACCGGAAACTCAAGGCCACCTTGGAGCGCATCTGCGAGTTGAACCAACAGCTATTGCGCCCGGAGAACAAAGCATGACCCGCATCGCCGAACCCCAACTCAGTTTCGCCGATCTCGAATTGCGGAGCCAGGGCGTCCACCTCGACCCTCTCCTGCAGGGCATCCTCGGATTCCTGGACGACCATGCCGCGCTGGTGGAGCAAGTGCGCCAGGATCTGGCGCGGGGACTGAAGAACCCCAACACTGGACGGGGCGGGATCACTCCCGCGCAGACCTTGCGCTCGCTCATCCTCATGCGCGTCAAAAACTGGGACTATCGTGAGTTGCGCGAACGCATCAACGACGGCTATACCCTGGCTATACCGTGCGCGGCTTTACCGATTTCGACAGCCACCGTGTGCCCCGGCACGACGCCTTCAACCGCGCCTTTAGCCGGATCACCCCGGCCACCATGCAAGCCATCAACCAAGCCGTGATCCAGTCCGCCGTGCAACTCGGCCTGGAAGACGGCATGCAGTTGCGCGTGGATACCACGGTGGTGGAAACTGACATCCATTACCCCACCGATGCCACCTTACTGTGGGACACGGTGCGCACGGTCACGCGACTGGTCGACAAGCTCCATCAAGAACTGCCCCGCGGAGTGCGGGGCTTCACCCATCGTACCCGTAGCGCGCGCCGCCGCATGCAAGAACTCGAGCGCATGTCGGCCACCCAGCGGCACACGCAGCAAGAGCCCAAGTACCGGGAGTTACTCCGCATCACCGGGCAGGTGCTGGAGAGCGCGCGCCAGGTCGTCAAAAAGGCCGCCAAGGTCAAAGGTGTCGACGTCTTCGGCCGCGCGGTAATCGACCAACTCCGCCAGCAGATCGCGGCTTACTGCGACTTAGGCGAGAAGGTCATCTCTCAGACCCGCCGGCGGGTGCTGGACGGAGAGCAGGTTCCTCCCGACGAGAAAGTGTACTCCATCTTCGAGTCCCACACGCACCTGATCAAACGGGGCAAGGAGCGCAAGCCGGTGGAGTTCGGTCACAAGGTCTTCCTGGCCGAGAGTTCCCAGGGCTTGATCACCGACTATCAGATTCTGGACGGCAATCCCGCCGACACCACCCAGGTGCAGGCTTCGCTGGATCGTCATCAACAAGTCTTCCAGCATGCTCCCGATTTGTACGCCGCCGGTCGGGGCTTTTACAGTGCCGACAATGTGGACCGCTGCCAGCAGGCTGGAGTCAAGCAAGTGTGCATTCCCCAGCGCGGCGGACAGCGGACGGCGGAGCAGGAAACTCTCGAGCGCAGCCGGGCGTTCAAACAGGGGCAACGTTTTCGGGTGGGCATCGAGGGGCGCATCTCGGTGCTGTTTCGCGGCCGCGGGATGAAGCGCTGCCGGGCCAAGGGCCGCCAGCGTTTCGAGGTTTTGGTGGGGGCGGCCGTGCTGGCCAACAACCTCCTGAGAATTGCCGAACTGTTACGGGACCGGAAACCGGCGCGCCAGTCCAAGGCGGCTTGACTTGTTCCACCCGACCGTCACTCACGCTTCCACGGGTGAAGTGCGTTCGGGGTCCGCCAATCACTCTCGTTCCCAGGCGTTCTCGGCCAACCTGGCTCGCTCAGGGGGAACGAATCCATCCACCATGCTCCGCAAGGGCTTGAGGAACCTGCCATAGCGCTTCATCTTTATGAATGCACAACACAAGGGGATAAGTGCGCTTTAAAAATCTAGCTAACTCATTTACTATCAATGGTTTCGCGACAGAAACTAGCTAATTGCGAGAGCTAACGCGCAGCCAGTTGCGCCGTTACGCGGGCAAGATTGTCGCGCGCTTCTGGAAAGGCGGGATTGAGGCGCAAGGCCTCCGTCAGCTCATCGCGGGCCTTTCCGAACTCGCCGCCAATCGCAGCAATCATCCCCAGCCGGAAATGAGCCTGGCTGGCGTATTCCGTGGTCAGCGATAACTTAAGCGCGGCTTGCAGTTCCTCGCGGGCCTGCACGGGCTGGTTGAGTTGCAGCAGGATGGCACCTAGGCTGTAATGCGCTTCGGCGTATCGGGGCGACTGCCGGGCTGCATTGGCAAAACACGAAGCGGCATCCTCCGGCCTCCGCAGTCCGGCCAACGCCAGTCCCAAATTGTAGTATCCCACGGCATTGCGTGGCTCCAAATGCAGCGATTCCCGATAGTGGGGAACAGCCTCCTCGAGCCGCCCGTCCGACGCGAGCGAAAATGCTAGATTGTGCTCGGCGACGAAATTGTCCGTAGTTACCTCCACCGCGTGGCGGAACAAAGTGACACTGTCCTTCCAGAAGCCGATCTCTAGCCAAGCAGCCGTCGCTAGCGCGGAAATCGATAGCACGGCCAACGCGGCAGCGACTTCCCGCCCGAAGGCGCGATTCTCCAGCAGCCGCCAACTTCCCCACACCAGCATGATGAACAACCCGACGCAGGGGATGTAGGTGTATCGGTCAGCCATCGACTGCGCTCCAATCTGAACGAGGCCAATCATCGGGACAAGCACTCCCAAGAACCAGAACCATCCTACCAGCAGGAATGGCGCACGCGAACGCTCCAGAATCACCACGACCGTGATGGCCACCAACAGGGCAGCCGCGCCAAGCACCGCCGTCACGGCAATACGCGCATCGTAGGGGTATGGCACAGCCAGCGGGTGCGGCCAGAACGTCTTGCTAAGGTACTTGGCATACGACACTGTCGCATTCTCCAAGCGTGTTCGGAAGACAACGTGAGCCAAGGCCGTCATGGCTCCCATTCGCTTTTGCCCCACGTATGTCAAGATTGAGGAGGCGGCCGAGAACGGCACCAGGAGCGCCTTCTCCCGCACCAGAATCGCGGGGCTGGTTGCTGAAAACCGGCCGAGGGGCCAATAGTCAAGCAGCAACAGGACGAACGGCAGAGTGACTATCGAAGTTTTCGTCATCAATCCGATCGCAAAAGCAGCGGCCACCAGCGCGTACCGTTTCCACGATGGCCGCCGTACGTAAAATGAATACGCGAGGATGCTTCCGAACCAGAAAAATCCCGCGAGAAGATCCTTGCGCTCGGCGACCCACGCGACCGACTCGACGCGTAGTGGATGGATTGCGAACAATCCCGCCACCAGGGCGCTCCTCCAAAGGGCGCCTGTCATCGAAAAGAGTGCGGCGAACACCAAGACCGCCGTCAGAGCGTGAGTCGTCGTGCTTGTGAAGTGATGTCCGCCGGCGTGCAGCCCATATAATTCACAATCCATCATGTGGCTGAGCCATGTCACCGGGTAGTAAAAATAATCGGTCGTAGTCAGCGCCCAGGCTAACCCATCCATGGTCAGGCCCTTTTGCACAATTGAATTCTGTGTCACGTAGTAGTCATCATCGAAGTAGATGAACCCATTCCGGACGGTGCGCGCAAAAACGGCAAAAACAAAAACTGCCAGGATTGCTGCGATCAGGATCGCTTTCCGCCCGATTGCAGGGCCATGCGCCGGCCGCGCCCGGGTGGCACGCGTTTGGCGTTTAGCAGATCCTTTCGACATGGCGCACCTCCCTTCTCAGGCTGCTCCCGTCCTATATGCTCGGGCCCCCGAAGTGCTTTGGGATTTGAGCATCGCGCCTGTCCGCTCGATGGATGACAAGACGGGCTTTCGCCGCGTCGAGAATCCGCCGTCACATCTAACTCCGGCTCGTTGATAAGGTGGCGGATGGTCCTTCGCGCAGCATCACGAGGTCCTGCGATAGCCGCCCACCACCATCCAGCCTGAACGCGATGGCGGTCTGGGGATCGTCGCCAGGGACAATGTAAACATCCACCGGCCCGAAAACCTGGCGCAATTCGCCCGGCAAGCAGGTGGGCAGATAGGCGCGCAGCACCCGCGGATCGTAGTACCGGAACATCAGCCGCCTCCCCTTCTCGTCCCGCACCGTCAAAAGATCGCGAAAGTGGCGCCGCACCTTCGGCATGCCCGTGTCCGAGCGAAAGAAGATTCCCCAATTATGCTCCCAGCCATGGCGCAGCAGGTAGCGCGTGAATTCCTCTTCCGGGTCGAGTTCCACCAGGTAGGGACCCGTCATCAGCAGTTGCCAGGGCAGATCTTGTCCGCCCCAGCGCCGTTCGACGCTATAGAGGCAGCATCGATCCTGCCGCGAGGCGTCCACTGCGCCATAGAGGCGCTTGTTCTGTGCGCCGTCGGCAATGGTGAATACCTTCGTATAGCCGGGCAGACCTTCCGGCCATAGGGTCCTATAAATGCGCTGCAGAGCGGTTTCCGAAAGCATTCCTATCTTCGCTGGACTAGTTGCTGCCCGCGGCCGCCCGGGCCGCCGCCGCCAATGCTCATTGCAAGCAGAACGGCGCGCCTTCCTGCGCCGCCTGTTGATTCGCGGCCGCCTGGGCCACGGGGTCTATATTAGCCGGAAATACCTTCGAGTCTACGGGCGCAGGAGGAGGTGTGCTCTGGGAGGCGGGGCGCGGGGCGGGCGGTGGGGCAGCGCTCTTGGCGGTCCCTCCCAGCACCGTGTCGCCCTTTCGTCCGACCTCGTGGTCGCCCGTCCGCACGAGGACCAATTCCCCCGACGCGATGAGGTCCGCCACCGCTTCCAGAATTTGGTCGTCGTTCAACCGGGTCAGCGTGGTGGGCGCCGATCTCTTCGCCACCACCGTGCGCAGCGAGGCTTGGGCCCAGATGTCGGATTTCGACCGGCGCAAGAGATTCAACGCCTGGTTTCGATCCATCCGGCCCATTTCGTGCCAGAAACACAACGCGAATCCGGTGTCCCCGAGGGGTATCATGATCCGGCCTCTCGCGATCAGGATAGCACGGCTGCCTTCGCAATGACGGCTGGTGTATAGTTACATAGTTGGGCGCAGAGCGGCGATGCTGACGATCCGGCAGGCACAATTCGCAGTCCTTTCGCAATTGGAGGTTCAGAAGTTCGAGGATTGGATGTTGGCGCACTTGAAGAGATTCTTTCCGCGGCAGTGCGCCGTGGCTGGCGATCAGCGGCTTCGCGAGATGGTTCAGTATGGAATCCAGCGCGCGGCGGTGTACGGAATTACTGCCAAGCGCGACGTCTGCAAGTACATCGATCTGATGATCGTGTTCGGACGCGATTTCGACACCGATAGGCGATCCCGATGGGCGGGCGAGATCCTCGGCAAACGCAGAAATCCGGGCGTTAAGATGCAGACGCTGCTTCAAACCGCGAAGATCCGCCTCAAGAAGCGATAGTTTTCCTTTATGTCTCCCGACCCAACTCCGGCGCCGGCTTCCCAGTCGCAGGCTTTGGACGCAGCGGCAAACGACGCCGACGCTAACGCCGGGTCCGGGAATGTCGGCGATCCGGTCTCTTCATGCGGTGGTGCGCCAGCCCCTACTCCGGCGCCGACGCCTGCTCCAACACCCGGTCCGACTCCGGGTCCGACTCCAACACCGACACCCGCTCCCACGCCGGCGCCAACGCCCACTCCTACCCCAACACCCAGTCCTACCCCAACACCGACGCCCACCCCGACGCCGACTCCCACACCCACACCCACTCCGGCACCCACTTCCTCGCTCTGGGTCCGCATCAATTTAACTCCCGCGGCTGCCCAAAACGAGCAGGGAAGCCTGCGGCTCCGCGGTTCGTCAGGACGGTTCGATCAAACGACCGCCATCGCCAGTAGCTTCGTTCCTAATCCCGATTGCGACACAGTAGATGTGCATTTTGAAAACGTCCCCACGCAAGACAGCTATTCACTGTCGTACATTGCAGGCGACGGAGCCGAAACGACGATCATCCAGAACGCTCCGTTCAACGGCCTGCAGGACAATTCATCGCCTAACACTTGAGGAGGAACCATGAATGGAAGCAATCCGCAGTTAGCTCAACTATCCCCGAAACCCCTATCCGGTCAGTCCCATGGAACCGCGCCGTTGGTGTCTGTAAACCTAAGGGGCAGGGTCACCAAAATCGATACCATCACAGGTCCATCGCAGAGCGCTCTTACCGTTTTCCCTTTGCCTTTCTGTCCAGGAACGGCGCCCCAACCGACTCCCAACCTTAACGTTCCAGGCCCTCAGAACGACACGAAGACGGGAGCCTGTTTCAATGTCTTCCAAATTCATTTTCACTTGGCTGGCATTGATTCAAGGAACGTCAACCTGATTCGAATTGTCGACCGGACAACCGTTATAGGAGGCGAAACGAACCACATCGAAAAGAGTGATGGCCCAAGCGGCGGCGATAGCAGCAGTCGCCCACTAGCAGGTTGCGATACGGTGGCCACGCCAAGCGATTCCTTGATCGCCGTTGTTGACTCTCCTGGCGCGCAATCCTCCTCAGTGCACCCAAATCCGGCGGCGTTTCCGATCAGTTATCACGCCCATTTCATACTCTCGGCTCATGATTCCTTGTTCGGCATGGCTGTGTTGGCCAAGATTAGCTATGACGTCATCATAGATAAGCAAGCTATCGACGACCCAAATCCGACCAATACATTCAGCGTGACAGACCAGCAGATATTCTGAAAGAGGTGGACCACAAGGCTCGACCATTTCGCGCCGACGATCGGTGGAGTCCTGCGGGTCGCAGGCCCGAAGTATCCATCATCCTGCCCGTCTACAACGAAGGCCCGCGGCTGTGCCAAACCCTCGCGGCCATCCGCGATACGGCCGGCGTCGGCTACGAAGTCATCGTGGTGAATGACGCCTCCACCGACGCCTGCTGCGATTCCCTTCGGGCGAACCCGCCGCCATTCGAGAACCTCGCGCTCGTGGACCTGCCGCAGCGCCACGGCGTAGCCCAAGCTCGAAACCTCGGTGCCGAGCGGGCCAGGGCGCCCGTCTTAGTCGCCATGGACGCGCACTGCATGCCGCGGCCCGGATGGCTGGAGAAGCTGCTGGCGGAACTTCATAAACCCGGCGTCGGCATCGTAGCCCCGCAGGTCGGCAGCATCGAATGTCCCGCAGCCACCACATTCGGTCTGACCATCCATGATCGGGAATTGGACGTCGGATGGCTGCACAGGCGAGCGAGCAAGCCCTACCCGGTCCCCCTGGTCGGCTGCGCGTGTATGGTCATGACCAAGGAGTTCTTCGACGCGGTTGGCCGCTTCGACGCCATGCGCACCTATGGAATGGAAGACGTGGAGATGTGTATCCGCTGCTGGCTTCTAGGGTATTCTGTCATCATGGTCCCCGACGCCGAAGTGGCGCATTGGTTCAAAAAAGACCCGTTTCCAGTCGGGTGGCACGATTACCTGTACAACCGGCTGCGAACCGCCGTGCTGCACTTCGACGGGGAACCGCTGGAGCGCATCCTGGCCGCCCTGCGCGCCAAACCAGCCTTCTCCGACGCCGTATCCAGCCTGCTGGCGAGCGACGTTTGGACGCGCTACCGCTTCGTGCGCGACCTCAGAAAACATGATGCCGCGTGGTTCTGCCGGGAATTCGAAATCGCCATATGACCAGCCTGAGCGTCGTCGTCATCAGCCTGAATGAGGGCGAGTCCTTGCGCCGCACGGTAGACAACCTCCGGGACACCCTGCCCCCGCAAAGCGAAATCATCGTGGTGGACGATGGCTCCACGGACGGCAGCGTGGGCTTCCTTAGCGACGGGTATCCCGGTGTCACGCTGCTGCGTCCGGAAGAGCGGCTGGGCGTCGCCCGGGCGCGCAATTTCGGGGCCCAGCACGCCACCGGCGATGTCCTGGTATTCAGCGATGCACACGTGCGGACGCCCGAGGGTTGGTCCGCCCCGCTCCTGGAGTTGCTGGCCCGTCCGAACGTCGGTGCAGTCGCACCCGCCATCGGCATGCTGCAGCCGGCGGCTGCCGCGAGCACGGGGTTCGGTCAAAAATGGTCCGACGCCAGTCTTGCCGTTGGATGGCTCGGCCAGCAGAGCAGCACACCCTATCCGGTACCGCTGCTCTGCGGCTGCTTCCTGGCCCTGCGCCGCGATGTTTTCACGGAGAGCGGTGGTTTCGACTCCGGCATGGTCGTGTGGGGCGCGGAGGATTCCGAGCTGAGCATCCGCCTGTGGACCCTCGGTTATGAATGCTGGGTGGCGCCGGAAGTGGACGTGCAGCACGCCTTCCGCGCCCGGTTCCCCTACGAGGTCAAATGGGAGCCGGTGCTCCACAACAGGTTGCGCTTGGCGACCACGCATTTTGGACCGCGCCGCCTGCAGCGCGTCGTGGAACGGCTGAAGCGGTATGACGAGTTTGCCGCCGCCGGCGTTCGCCTGCTTACGGGAGATGTGGGGGCCCGCGCTTCTATACTCCGCTCGCTGCGCCGGTACGACGACGACTGGTTCTTCGGCAAGTTCCTCAACAACCTCAGATCCGAGCTTTCCGAACTGGGTTCCATGAGTCCGGCAAGCATAAGCGTCGCACCCGCCGCGTCTGTCAGCGCCTGCCTGTTGTCCTGGAAGCGCCCGCAAAACCTGCCTATCATCGTCCAGGCATTGCGCCGCGTCGAGTGCATCGACGAGATTCTGATTTGGAACAATAACCCCGGCGTCAAGCTGGAGCTTTCCGACGGCCACACGCGCGTGATCGAATCCGGCGAGAACCTGAGCTGCTACGGAAGGTTTGCCTGCGCGGCGCAGGCGCGCAACCCCGTGGTCTATGTGCAGGATGACGATGCGCTCAATCACGACATCCCCGGGCTGTACGATCAATTCCTGCGCGACCCCACGCGCATCTCCCATGTCTTGGCGGCGACGCATTGGGGCCAGCGCAACCGGCGGGTCTACGGCGAGGCGCAGGCCGCACTCGTCGGCTGGGGCGCATTCTTCCGCAAAGAGTGGCTGTCGGTGCTGGACGAACTGCCGGCGCCCATGCGCCAGGATCCGCTATTCCGGCGCGAAGCCGACGCGTTCTTCACCGTGCTGCTGGAGCGGAAGCACAACGCCGTGCCCGGCCAGATTGCGCATCTGGACGGGCACTCTACGCCTGGTATTGCCTTGTGGTGCGACCCAAGCTACCAGCGTCTCACGAGTCTGGCTATCCGCCAGGCTCTGCGCTGGCTGCGTCTCAGGAGAAACCCCGCGGTCCCGGCGCCCTGGAACGTGGTGATTCCCTGTCACAATTACGGGCGTTATCTGCGCGAGACTGTTGAGTCCGTGCTCGCCAGCGACGCCGATTATGAGATCCACATTGTGGACGACGCTTCCAGCGACGAAACGCCCAGCGTAGCCGCCGATCTCGCCCGGCGATATCCCCACATTCACTACCTGCGCAACGAGGAGAAACGCGGCCCCGGTTATTCACGAAATCGGGGAATCAGCGCCTTGGAGAGCGAGTTTGTCGTGCTGCTCGATGCGGACGACCGGATTGGTCCGGACTATCTCTACCGGGCCGGCCAAAAATTCGCCAGCGGCGTCGACGTAGTCAATCCCGATGCCGTGCTGTTCGGCGCGAGCCAGGACCGCTGGGTGGTTCCGGAAGTGACGACCCTCAAAATGTTGCTGCAGAGGAATTCCGTACACTGCTGCTCGGCCTTTCGCCGGGATCTCTGGTCGCGGACGGGCGGGATAGACGAGCATATGCCATGTTGGATGGACTACGAATTCTGGATCCGCCTGGCTGCCGCGGGCGCGTGCATCCAGGGACTCCATGGCGACCACTTCTTCCACCGCCGGCATGGCGACTCTCTCTCGAACTACGCCGCGACCATTCAACACGAGCTCCGCCAATATCTCCGCCAAAAGCACACATGTTTGTTTGAGAGTTGCAGTACCTGACTTGATGGGCAAGCCACTGGTTCGACCCGTGAGACTTGAACAGGTTTGACCGTTCCGGGAGTATGATCCTCCTCAAGTGGCTTGATGACCAACGATGAGGAGGATTCAATGTCCGAGCTTTATCAAAGCCTATCCCATTCCAAATGGGACTGCAAGTATCACGTAGTATTCGTGCCCAAACGGCGGCGGAAGATCATCTTCGGCCAGACCCGTCGGCAATTGGGACCGATCTTCCACTCGCTGGCGCGGCAAAAGGAATGCCAGATTCTCGAAGGGCATCTGATGCCAGACCATGTACCCATGTGCATCGCGATTCTCCCCAAGCACCCGGTGGCTTCGGTGATTGGGTTTCTCAAAGGGAAGAGCGCCATTGCGATTGCCGGGCTGTGCGGCAAGGAACGAAATTTCTCGGGTGAACATTTCTGGGCCCGGGGCTACGCCGTCTCTACAGTCGGGTTCGAACTGGAGCAGGTTCGCCAATACATCCCTTTTGCCTAGCAGGCCCGCGCACTCGACGCACCTGGAACTGTCGGCTGGCCGGCCGGGGAATGGGTGGCGGCCATGCGATGCCACTGTTATCGGCGGGTATTTGCCCCCAGGAATTCGAGAACAGTCGAGTGCGCATCCGGTAGTCGCGCGACCCCATCGCAAGTTGCGAAGGGAATCCACGTCGCGTTGCCTAACACGTACTGGGAGTGCTACTTAAGCGTAGATTCGGCAATCTCTCAAAATAAACTCAAGAAAATTCAAGAAAACCCAGCATTTTCCAATCCGTAAATGAGCCTGGAAATGAACTTTGATTCCAATGCGAGGTGAGCCCGCAGCCAAAGTTTGTTTC
>OBLT010000981.1_pt1 | contig 18539 bp, 16 predicted proteins | sample 1518721 | NCBI WGS metagenome assembly OBLT01 (sample SAMEA3539307, study PRJEB22396) | soil metagenome | biome: tundra; feature: field; material: soil | place: USA | collected 2010-05 | depth 0.15 m | reverse complement strand
ATTATTGAGCAAACGAAGGACGCCGGCGCCAAAGTGCTGCTGGTCGGCATGAAACTGCCGCCCAATTACGGCGAACCTTACATCACTCAATTCGAAAATGTGTATCCGCGCCTCGCAGAAAAACACCGCGTCAAGCTGTTGCCGTTCTTGCTGGAAGGTGTTGCTGCGGAACAGTTCCAAGCCGACAATCTGCATCCCGTTGCCGAGGCTCAGCAGCACATCATGCTCAATGTGATGCAGGAACTAAAGCCGCTGTTACACTGACATCATGCCCAATCGCCTTACACTGGAGACCAGCCCCTATTTGCAGCAACATGCCGACAACCCGGTGGATTGGTATGCGTGGAATCCCGAAACACTGCAAATTTCCCGCGAACAGAACAAGCCGATCCTGCTCTCGATAGGTTATTCGGCCTGCCACTGGTGTCATGTCATGGCACACGAATCGTTTGAGGACGCGGAAGTCGCCGCTGTGATGAATGAGCATTTCATTAACATCAAGGTGGATCGCGAAGAACGCCCCGACCTCGACCAGGTTTACCAGACCGCGCATCACATGCTGACACAGCGCAACGGCGGCTGGCCGTTGACCATGTTTCTCAGCCCGGACGGCACGCCATTTTTCGGCGGCACTTATTTTCCAAAGCAGGCGCGCTACAACCTGCCCGCCTTTCCCGATCTGTTGAAGCGAGTGGCACAGGTCTATGCAGAAAACCGCGCAGAACTTGCCGCACAAGGCCAGCATCTGATCACGGCACTTGCCGAAACATTGCCCAGACCGGGCAGTTCCGAGGTGCTGCTAAATGACAGTCCGCTTGCGTTGGCGGTAAGACAACACAGCGAAAACTTCGACAGCGTGAATGGCGGCTTTGGCGGCGCGCCGAAATTCTTGCATCCTGCGGAACTCGATCTGCTGCTGCGCCGCAGCCATGCAACCCGCGACAAGCAGGCGCTGCACATCGTGCATCACACCCTGCAACAGATGGCGCACGGCGGACTGTATGACCAACTCGGCGGCGGTTTTTGCCGCTACAGCGTGGACGAGCGCTGGGACATTCCGCACTTTGAAAAAATGCTTTATGACAACGGCCTGCTGCTCGGCCTGTATTGCGACGCGTGGCAAAGCAGCGGCGATCCGATGTTTGCACGCGTCGTCGAGCAAACCGCCGCTTGGGTGCTGCGCGAAATGCAATCCCCGGAAGGCGGCTACTACTCCTCGCTGGATGCTGACTCGGAGCATGAGGAAGGCAAGTTTTATGTGTGGCAGCGCGATGAAATTCGCGCGCTATTGAGTGCCGAAGAATACGCGCTCATCGCAGCCTATTACGGTCTGGACAACCCGGCCAATTTTGAACATCACGCATGGAATCTGCGTGTCAGCGCATCGCTCGAAGAAATCGCCCAACGCCTGGTTCTCTCCGCAGAGCAAGAATCTGTATTGCTGGTTAGTGCCCGGCAAAAATTATTTGCGGCACGCGAGCAACGTATCCTCCCGGGACGCGATGAGAAAACCCTCGGCGCATGGAACGGCTTGATGATTACCGGCATGGCGCGTGCTGCACGGGTGTTCAACCATCCGGACTGGCTGCTTTCGGCGCAACGAGCGACGGATTTTGTGCGCAACACCTTGTGGCGCGATGGCAAATTATTGGCGACGTACAAGGATGGTAAAGCTCATCTGAACGCTTACCTGGACGACCATGCTTTTTTGCTGAATGCCTTGCTGGAATTGCTGCAAGCCGAATTTCGCGGCACAGACCTGGCCTTTGCCGTACAACTCGCCGATGCCTTGTTGGCACGCTTTGAGGACAAGCAAAGCGGCGGATTTTTCTTCACCAGCCATGACCACGAAGTACTGATTCAGCGCAACAAGATCGGGCAGGACAATGCAATTCCGGCGGGCAACGGCATTGCCGCGCAAGCATTGCTGCGCCTGTCTTTGCTCACCGGAGAAATAAAATATTCGGAAGCCGCCGAACGTTGCCTGAAACTGTTCTTCCCGGCACTGCAACAATCTGCGGCTTATCACAGCAGCCTGTGCACGGCACTCGCGGAATATTTACAGCCTGCTTCTTTGCTGATTTTGCACGGAACACCCGGCGCAACAACTGCTTGGCAGAACGCGTTGCGATCACGCTACCTGCCCGGTGTGATGACGATAGTGCTGGCTGATGATGTTGCAGATCTGCCCGAGGTGCTAGCCAAACCTCGCGGAGAAAAAACCACCGCATGGCTATGCCACGGCACGCAATGCTTGCCGCCGATCACCGATCTTGATGAGTTGCTTGAGCAGTTAGACTAAACCCGCTGTTGTAGGGTGGGTTACACCCGCAAGGGGTAGGCCGTGGTTGTATAGCCGATAAATCGGCAACAACCACGCACCGCTTCGCTAACCCACCCTACGAGAACTAACCCAACCTACGAGAACCCCCACGTTCAGACATGGTCAGCGCAATCACGCCCAGTGCCACCGCAAACCACAGCGTCGCCAGCCGGATCAGCACGGTCGCTGCAACGGCCTGCGGTTGCGCGACGTGGTTCAATATCAGTAACGTGACCATGGTGGCTTCAGCCCCGCCGAGGCCACCGGGAAGAAAACTGAGCGCTCCGACCAGCATCGAAAATGCATAGATGAACAACGCGGTCGGCAGCGACAGGTCGCTGCCGAGAACATGCATGATGTAGTAGAAAGCCATCCCTTCCGCGCCCCACGCGACCAGCCCAAGGGCAATGCCATACAGCAGCATGGGCAGGCGAAAGCAGCGCCCGGAATGCAGCACGATCTCAATAGCCGAAGTAATGAAATGAGCCGGACGCGCAGGCAGCTTGTTTTGCGCGATGACCTTGAGCGCTTGCAGCCATTTGGTTTGCTGGAGGACGACCAGTCCGGTCACAATCAGCGCGGCAAGAATCACCACCAAGGGCTTGGCTGGCGGATACACCCACAAACCGATGGAGACCAGCAACAGCATGCTGATGAGATTGGAGAATTGCTCCGAAAAAAACGCCGCCAGGCTCTCCGGATAGAAAACGCCATGGTGTTTAAGGAACAAGCTGCGAATCACTTCGCCCGCCTTGCCGGGCAGTATGGTCAGGCCGAATCCCGCGATGTAAATTCGCAGGCTTTCAGGAGTATGGACACGGTGTCCCAGTCGTGCGAGAAATTTCTGCCAGCGCACAAAGCGCAATCCGTAATTGACCAGCGAGAGCATCAGCGCAATGGCGGTGCCTATGAGTCCGACACGAACCATAGCCGCAACCACCTCTTGCCAGCCGCCCCACAGGGAAAACATCAAATAGCCGACGGCGCTCAGCAGCACAATCAGCAGCAGCGCGCGAAAGCGCCAGCCGGACAAAGTGGTATGCGTCACGCTATCAGCAGAATGGTCGCCACCAGCCACGCGCCGACCACGATGAACAAATGCGGGTCGCGCACCAGATCGTGCGACGGGTCGCCGCCCCGGCTCTGATGGTGCAGCAGATAGATGTAACGGAATACACCGTACATCACGAAAGGCACGGTGTAGATCAGGTTGGGCGTGTTGTGGATGCGTATGGTGTCGGGATTCATGGTGTACAGGCTATAGCTCATGATCAGCCCGGCGGCGGTAATCCCTATCATCTTGTCCAACAGCACCGGGCTGTAATGTTCCAGCACTTTGCGATGCGCGGTTTTATCATCAGTAAGGGCAATGATTTCCGCGCGTCGCTTGGTGAAACCGAGAAACAGCGTCACCATCAGGCCGCACAGCAGCAGCCACTGCGAAGGCGGGATGCCGACCCCCAGCGTGCCGGCGAGTATGCGCAGCATGAAGCCGGTGGCAATAATAAAAACATCCAGAATCACCACGTTCTTGAGCCGCAGGGTGTAGGCGATGTTCATCAGCGCATAGCCGATCAGTATCACCAGCACCGTCGGCGCGGCGAAATATGCCAGGCTCAAACCCAGCGTGCCCAGCAGTACCGCGAGCATGACGGCGACGGGAATGGATACCAATCCGGAGGCCAATGGCCGTTTGCATTTCTTGGGATGCTGTCTATCCTGCTCCAGGTCAACGATGTCGTTGAAGATATAGACGGCGCTGGACACCAGGCAAAATGCGGCGAAGGCCATCACCACTCCGGCTACCAGATTGGCGTCATGCCAGGCATGGCCAAACAGCAGGCCGGTAAACACGAAAGCGTTCTTCACCCACTGGTAGGGGCGCATCAGGCGCAATAGCTCAAGCAATTTTTTCATTTTGTGTTTTTGGAATTTGCCGATAGTAAGGGTAATCGGCAGACAACAACAATTCCCTGTCTCCCCGGCTGTTTCCGTAAGCGTATAAGGTATAGCCATCTCTGCCGCCCAGCAATGCTTCCAGCCGCCGCACTTTCTCGATGCCGTAACAGTTCGCCCCCGAAAGTTTTCCGGTGACGCGTCCACCTTCCCGCGTTTCCAGATGCGTAGCGATCACATCGTCGAAGCCCGCCCTTTGCCCCCAAGGCCGCACATAAAGTTCCAACGACGCGCTGATTACCACGCAGCGATGCCCCTGCTGTTTATGCCAATCAAAACGTTGCAGTGACTCATGCCGGAGCAAGCCCGGCAGGATGAGCGCCGCGAACCACTCGGCTTCCTGTCGCAGTTCATCAATACGCATCCCTGCGAGACAGCGGACGAACACTCGTTCTTTCGCAACACCGTTGCCAATCAGACCGAGCGCGTAACCTGCCAGGGTCGGGGACAGCGCGAGCGCATGGCGCGCAACCGCTGCCGCACCCAGCGTATACAACAGGAACGGCAGCAGGGTATCGCGCCGCGTCAGCGTGCCGTCGAAATCGAATACCGCCACGACCGGCTTTTCCGCTTGCGCTGCGCTCACAATTTCATCCGCTTGAAAATGGGTTCCGGGATGTGTTTGATGATCAGCATGATGTAGCGCCAGAACCACGGCAGGTAAACCACATCAGCCGATTTGCTCAATGTTGCCACGATTCGCTCGCCGATAGCCTGCGGGGAGGCAACCAGAAACAGTCCGGGCAATCCATACGTCATCGCGGTATCCACGAACCCCGGCTTGATGGTGATGACCCGCACACCGCTGGCGTACAGGCGGTTGCACAATCCTTGCAGGTACAGGCTGAGCGCGCCTTTCGCCGCGCCATACACATAATTGCTCTGCCTGCCGCGGTCGCCCGCCACCGAGGAAATACCGATGATGAAGCCGCGCTTCAGCGGCTCGAAATAATTTGCGCAGAGGCTGAGGATGGAAGCCGCGCCGGTGAAGTTGCTGGCGATAACTTTCGCGCCCACCTTAAAATCGCGCGCCGCCTGCTGGTCGCCGAGGTAACCGAAGGCCAGCACCACGCCGGAGAGATTCGGCATGGTTGCGATCACGGATAGCAAAAACATCTCATGGGTTTCGACCGCCTCCGCGTCGAACAAACCGTAACGCACTTCGACGCCGTAGCGCAGCCGCAGATCAGCGGCGATGCGCCGCAATTCCTCCTCGTCGCGCGAAGCCAGATACAAGGCATTGCCGCGCGCGGCGAAGGCGGCTGCGGTGGCGCGCGCGATGGCCGAGGTGGCACCCAAGATCAATACCGCTTCACTCATGTTGCATTGCCCCCAATTCCCAAACGCCGCGACAAACTGGAACTGAACCTGTTTTGCGGATCAACCGCATTTTTTATCCTGAGCCATTCTGCGTAGCGCGGATACATGGCGCGGAACGAATCGGCGGAAAGCCGTGCGTCCTTGGCGAGATACACGCGCCCGCCGTGTTGCAAAACGATTTCATCCAGCTTATCCAGCAACACGAACAAGCCATCGTCGCGGATCGGCAAGTCCAGCGCCAGGGTATAACCCGCCATCGGAAAGGACAACAATCCCCTGCCCTGCGCGCCAAAACGTTTCAACACCGCGAGAAAGGAAGGACGGCGACTGCCTGAAAGCTCTTGCAGCAATGCGTTGATGCCATCGAATGCAGACGGCTCTGAAACCACGCACTGGTATTGCACGAAGCCGCGCTTGCCGTACAGGCGGTTCCAGTGGCCGACAGCATCCAGCGGATAAAAATAGGGGTCGTAACTGGTCAAAAACGGCTGCTGTTTTTTTTCTTCAAGCTGGTAATAAAACGAGTTGAACGCGCCTATGCTCACCGGGTTCAAAGCCCAACCAGGAAGATCGAATGGGACTGAACGACTGCGTTTCTGCCTGGTGGAAAATGCATGGCCAATATCGACTGGCAGCTCTTCTGCCGATGCATGATGTCCACACATGGCTATGCCACGACCCAACTTTTTTCCAGTCGCCAAGCTGTCCATCCAGGCTACGGTATAGCGATCATCAATGGCAGGATTTTGCAGATGCTGGAAAAGTTGTTCGAGGTTGCCGGCAGCATGATGCCGCACCATCATGTGCGCACTTTGTATCGGAATGAGTTTGAATGTCACTTCGCCGATGATGCCGGTCAACCCCATGCCGCCCACAGTGGCCCAGAAGAGTTCTGCATTGTCATCAGGTGTACATGTCACGCGGCTGCCATCGGCCAAAATCAAATCAATGCCAAGAACGTGATCGCCGAAGGAACCCTCATGGTGGTGGTTCTTGCCGTGCACATCCGCCGCCACACAGCCGCCCAGCGAAACGAATTTCGTACCGGGTGTGACCGGCAGGAACCAGCCCTTGGGAGTTATCACATCCAGAATTTCAGCCAGCGTCGCGCCAGCCTCGGCTCGCAAGATGCCTTTCTCCGCATCGAATTCCAACAGGCGGTTGACGCGCTCGGTCAGCAGCACACGCCCGTTTTCATTCAGCGCCGCATCGCCATAGCTGCGTCCTTGGCCGCGCGCAATCACGCTGTCCGCATCGGGACGCAGATCGGCGTAACGTTCCGGGCGTTCCAGTTCGCAGGATTGCACCGGGTAACGTCCCCAGCCGGAGAGTGGCGTAATTAGAGTGGGCATGGCGGTCCGGCAAGCGTTAACTGGCCTACCCCGAAAAATATTTTTCGCGAGAATAGCCGGGTGCATGCGGGAGACAGACCGGGAGTTTGCAGTATTTTACTTTGATAGACTTCAACACGAGTTCTTTAGTAATTGACATGATCGACTTTGGACTTTGTAACATAGCACGAAATAAAAAGTGATGCCGCGCAAAACATACCGCTTGTCTTTGCGCAAATCCACTCTTTTCAGCTGTTCAAAGAAACCCGGCAAAGCACCTATCTCCTGCGCGCCAAAGCGTTTCCAAAACAATCCATGAAGTTTTCTTCAGGTCAACTAAACTACCACCTACTAAAGTTAGGTGGGTTAGCGCAGTCTGGTCGCAGAGGACCGAAGTCCTCTACCCGCGCAAGACTAAACGCGCAAAACCAGCAAGGAGGAACGAGATTGGGTTCTTCCAAACTTGCTTATAACAGCAAGGCTAAAGCCGGTGGTTTTAACCTTGTGATGGACAATAAACGGGTAATCCAGCGCCTGCAGTTAAGCGGCAACAGCAACAATCGCGCCGAGCAATACAAGTGCCAGAGGCGCAAGTGGCCGCATGCGGGCAAGAGAGGGGCGCAGATTCATTTTCTTGTCCAACGTCCTTAAGGCGGTTATTTGGGGAATCGAGGCAGCGCATCGTTTTAGAGCACGGTCAGACGCACGTCCATCAGCGCAAGCTTACCCCGTTCGACTGCGCGGAGAAACCAAGCGCGCTCATCGCACCTATGCCGAAGCGTTTTGCCAGACGATCAGCGAAGTTTTCCTTCACGGTGTAGTCCACGATGTTCTCGGCCTTGACGACATCGCGCGCCACTGATTCCACGGTACCAAAACCATCCGCCAGACCCATCTCCACGCCCCGCTGTCCGTTCCACACCAAACCGCTGAAAGTGTCCGGCGTTTCCTTGAGACGCTTGCCGCGCCCGCGCTTCACCACATCGATGAACTGCTGGTGAATTTCCGCGAGCATCTGTTTGGCGTAGCCCTGCTGTGCCGGGCTGAGCGGAGAAAATGGATCGAGGAAACCCTTGTTGGCTCCGGCCGTTATCAGACGGCGTTCCACGCCGAGCTTCGCCATGGTTCCGGTGAAACCGAAGCCATCCATCAGCACGCCGATGGAGCCGATCAAACTGGCCTTGTCCACGAAAATTTTGTCCGCCGCAGCCGCCACGTAATAGCCGCCGGAGGCGCAGATGTCATCGACCACCACATACAACGGGATGTTCGGATACTGGATGCGCAGACGGCGAATCTCGTCATTGATCTGCCCCGCCTGCACCGGACTGCCGCCGGGACTGTTGATGCGCAGAATCACGCCCTTCGTGTTCTTGTCCTTGAATGCATCCTGCAGGCTGGGAATCAGATTATCGGCACTCGCCATACTGTCCGCCGCAATTACGCCCTGCATATCCACCAGCGCGGTGTGTTTGCCTGTGCCCAGCGCGACCTCATTTTTGCCCAGCCAGCCCATAAAAATAAACAGCACAATGAACATGAATCCCAGCGTCAGCATCTTGAAGAAAATCCCCCAATGCCGCGCGCGGCGTTGCTCCTGCAAGGCCGACATCGCCAGCTTTTCCAGCACACCGCGTTCCCAGTTGTTTTGATCTGACATCACAATTCCTTTATTTAGTTCGTTAAGCATTTGCCTTCAACCACACCCTCAGTTCCGCAAAATCCCCCATCAGCGCAAGCGGGTTTAACTCCTGCAACTGCTCCGGCGGATGGGCACCGTGACCCATCGCCACCACATCCACTTTGGCATTCTGCGCCATCTGCACATCGTGCGTGGTATCGCCCACCATCAACGTGCGCCCGGCACTGACCGCCAATTCATCCATCAGTTCAAACAGCATGGCCGGATTCGGTTTGGAAAAAGTCTGATCTGCCGTGCGGGTCGCGTGAAAATAGCTTTTCATGCCGGTGGATTCCATTGCCCTGTCCAATCCCGCGCGACTCTTGCCGGTCGCCACACCCAACCGGTAACCCGCATCGCGCAGCTCCGCTATCGTTTCTCGCGCGCCCTCAAACAAAGGAATCGCCTCATCCTGCGCCAGAAAATAATGGCGATAGCGCTCCACCAAATCAGGGCGCATCGCCTCCGGCATATCAGGCACGGCATAGCGCAACGCCTGATCCAAACCCAGGCCGATCACATGACGCGCGGTTTCATCATCGGGAATGGTCAAACCCAGATCGCGACATGCAGCCTGTATCGACCCCGCGATCACCGCGGTCGAATCCATCACCGTGCCGTCCCAGTCGAACACGATCAAATCGTAGCGTTTATTCATTACACCAAAGCAAAAAAAGAGGCGCGGATATTACCACCTTCGGGCTAGTCCCCCAACCTATGCCACAATACTCGCATGAAGAAAACTCAGCACACCCACTGGCTGTTGTATTGCCGTCCCGGTTTTGAGCAGGATTGCGCGCAGGAAGCATTGCGTCAAGCCAAGCAGCAAAAGCCCATCATCGGTACCGAGCAACCCGACATCGTCGCCGACAGCGGCTATGTAGTCGTCGCACTCAACGAACAGTCGTTAAGCTACCGTGAACTGATCTTCACACGCCAGCTGATCCGCTTGCATCACAGCATCCCAACACTGCCGGAGCGCGACCGATTGACACCCATCCTTGATGCCATCGCCGCATTGTCTGGCACATTTGGTGCGCTGTGGCTGGAAGTGCCGGACACCAACGAGGGCAAGCTGCTGTCTACCTTTACGCGCCGTTTTCAGCCGTTGCTGGAGACTGCGTTGCGCGAGCAGGGGCGCTTGCAGGACGACACACAAAATACCGTTCGCCCTGATAAAACCATTAGCCATTCGACTAGGCCATCAAAAGACGATAGCCAAGTCGCTGGTTATGAGCCAGTCGAAGGGTCAGCCCGAACGGAAAAACTACCGCGTCTGCATATCTTCTTCCCTGACAAATCCTCCGCACTGATCGGCAGCAGCGATCCGCACAACAGCGCGGCGGCCATCATGGGTATCGTGCGTCAGCACATGCCTGCCGAGGCACCGAGCCGCTCCACGATGAAACTTGCGGAGGCGATCGAGGTGTTCATGGATCGCAGCGAGCAGACGCGTTTGTTGCGGCAAGGGATGCAGGCAGTGGATCTGGGCGCGGCTCCCGGCGGCTGGACCTGGCAACTGGTCAAGCGCGGCATCCGCGTGACAGCGGTAGACAATGGCCCGATGAAGGGCGTGCTGGCAAATCATTCGCTGGTGCAACATCTCAAACAGGACGGCTTCAAATATGCTCCTCGTCGCGCAGTGGACTGGCTGGTATGCGACATGGTGGAGCAACCCTCCAAGGTCGCCACGCTGATCGGTGTATGGTTCGCGGCAGGCTGGTGCAAACACGCGATCTTCAATTTGAAACTCCCGATGAAGCAGCGCATCGCGGCTCTGGACAGCGCGCTGGGCGGCATCCGTAAACGGCTGGATGAAGAAGGCATCAACTACCGCATGATGGCGAAACAGCTTTACCACGACCGCGAGGAAGTAACAGTGTTTTTGATGAAGACTAAGAACTAGCAGCGGAATCCAGCCGCGCGATAAAACTCTCCAACTCTTTTGGCAGCGGCGCGATCAGCCGCATAGGCTCCCCCGTCAGCGGATGCGCGAATGCGATACTGTGGGCGTGCAGGAACATGCGCTTCAGTCCCAGTTTCATCAATGCTTTGTTGCGCGTGAAGTCGCCGTATTTGTCGTCACCGGCAATCGGAAAGCCGAGGTGCGTGAGATGCACGCGAATCTGGTGGGTGCGTCCGGTCTTGAGCTGCGCTTCTAATAAACTGAATTCCGGCCAACTTTTTTGCAGCGCGAAAATGGTATGCGAGGCTTGCCCGTCTTCCCGCACCGTCACGCGCTTCTCGCCTTGCGGGGTATCGAACTTGTGCAGCGGCAATTTGACGTGCTGCTTGGCATTCTTCCATTGCCCCAGCACCAGCGCAAAATAACGCTTGTCGCTGTTGCCCTCGCGCATGATCTCGTGCATCGCGGTCAACGCGGAACGCTTCTTCGCCAGCAGTAGCACACCGGAGGTTTCGCGGTCGAGTCTGTGCACCAGTTCCAGAAACTTGGCTTGCGGGCGCGCGTGCCGCATTTGCTCGATGACCCCGAAGCTCACTCCGCTGCCGCCATGCACCGCCACACCGGAAGGCTTGTTCACCGCCACCAGCGCGTCGTCCTCGTAAATGATCGGAAACTCCACAGCCGGGATGTGCGCCTGTTCGGTCTCATGTTTTTCCGCCACGCGGATCGGCGGGATGCGCAGCAAGTCGCCCAGTTGCAAGCGATAGGTTTGATCCACGCGCTTCTTGTTCACCCGTACTTCACCGCGCAGGATGCGATAAACGTGGCTTTTGGGCACGCCTTTCAGGTGTTTGAACAGAAAGTTGTCGATGCGCTGCGCTTCGCCACTTTCATCGATTGTCAGAAAAGTGACGGAATCTTTGCTTAAACCATTCATTTTGCTTATACTTCGCCGCTCGCGCGTTTTGGATTGGGTAAGTTTGGGATGGTGTTATATCCCTTCGCCATAAAAACTGGCCGCCAAGGATTATTTGGCACAAGCGACGGTGCAATGCACTACAAGTAGGCAATTCTCTAAACCCTCACGGGTTTGAGAAGTTGCCACTACCGCCACCCTACCAGCCGCAGCCCGGTTAATATCACTCACCGGTACCAGCAGTGATAGTAATTGATTTACGCGCTCAAAGCACCTGCGGATTTTCCGTGATGCAGCCATGGCTGCATCACCCCTGAGGAACTTTTGCAACAGTCGGCATAGCGGATGCAATGCATCTGCAACCACGATACAGAAGTCCCGGAGAACAACAATTTAAGACCAGCTACGAATAGAGAACTAAATTGACCAACCGAATGCACATTACAAGACTGTTTGCACGATTGCTCCTCTCTCACGCCTAACCGCGTGTAGCTTGGTCTCGCCCGTGTCAGAGCGCGGGAGACAATAAAATGAAACGCATGTTATTCAATGCGACACAACCGGAAGAACTCCGTGTCGCCATTGTTGACGGTCAGAAACTCATCGACCTCGACATTGAAACCGCCGGCAAAGAGCAACGCAAGAGCAACATCTACAAAGCTGTCATCACCCGCCTCGAACCCAGTCTCGAAGCCTGTTTCGTCGAATACGGCGGCAACCGGCACGGCTTCCTCCCGTTCAAAGAAGTAGCCCCGCAGTTTTACCAACCCGGCAGCGGCAACCGTCCCTCGATCAAGGAAGCCTTGCGCGAAGGCCAGGAATTGCTGGTGCAAGTTGAAAAGGACGAGCGCGGCAACAAGGGCGCGGCACTGACCACTTTCATCAGCCTGGCCGGTCGCTACATCGTGCTGATGCCGAACAACCCGAGCGGCGGCGGCGTATCGCGCCGCATCGAAGGCGAGGAACGCAACGAACTGCGCGAAGTGCTGGCGCATGTCGACGTGCCGCATGGCATGAGCATCATCGCGCGCACTGCCGGTATCGGACGCAACGAAGAAGAGTTGCAATGGGACCTGGACTACCTCAAGCAGTTGTGGGATGCGATCGAAGGCGCGGCGAAATCCGAAAAAGCCCCGTCGCTGATCTATCTGGAAAGCAGCTTGGTGGTGCGCGCCATCCGCGACTACTTCAACCCGGAGATCAGCGAAATCCTGATCGACACCGAAGAAGTCTACCAGCAAGCCCTGGCGTTCATGAGCACGGTGATGCCGGGCAATGTGAACCGCATCAAGCGTTATGTGGACGACGTGCCGCTGTTCTCGCGTTTCCAGATCGAGCATCAGATCGAATCCGCCCACGCGCGCGAAGTGCGCCTGCCATCCGGCGGCGTGATCGTCATCGACCATACCGAGGCGCTGACCGCCATCGACATCAACTCGGCGCGCGCCACCAAAGGCTCTGACATCGAAGCCACCGCGTTCAACACCAACCTTGAGGCGGCGGAAGAGATCGCCCGCCAGCTGCGCTTGCGCGACCTGGGCGGGCTGATCGTGATCGACTTCATCGACATGGAAAGCAACCGCAACCAGCGCGATGTCGAGGATCGTTTGCGCGATTCGCTGCATTACGATCGTGCCCGTGTGCAGACCTCCAAGATCTCGCGCTTCGGCCTGCTGGAACTGTCGCGCCAGCGTTTGGCACCCAGTCTGGGCGAAAGCAACTATATCGCCTGCCCGCGTTGTAGCGGCATCGGCCACATCCGCGGCATCGAGTCTTCCGCCTTGCACATCCTGCGCATCATCCAGGAAGAAGCCATGAAGGAAAGCAGCGCGGCGATACACGTGCAATTGCCGGTGGATGTCGCGACCTTCCTGTTGAACGAGAAACGAAGCGACATCCATCGCATCGAATCGCGCCTGAAAGTCGGCATCACTCTGATACCCAACCCGCATCTGGAAACGCCCAACTACAGCATCAACCGCCTGCGCCAGGATGACATGAGCAGCGATGTGTTGCAGGCCAGCTACAAACTGGTGGAAAAACCGGCCGAAGAAAAGCCGCTGACCGCCGCACAAGAGCAGCAAAAAACCACTCGTGCGCAAGCCGTGGTGCAGGGCGTCACACCGATGCAACCCGCGCCGATGAAGGCTGAAGCAGCCAAGCCTTCGATGTTCGGCAAATTCTTCGCCTGGATCAAATCGTTGGGCGAGGAAGAACAACCCAAAGCCAAGCCGGCGGCAAGCAGGCCGCGCAACGCTCCGCGTTCCGAACGCGGTGAGCGTCCTGAGGGCGGCGGCAAACGTCGCGGACGTGGTGAACGCAGCGAAGGCGGCGGTAATCGCGATCGCAACGAACCGCGCAGCGGCCAAAAGCCGGCACAAGCTGAAGCCAAGCCACAGGAGCCGCGTCAACCCAAGCCGCCGCGCCCGCCGAGGGTAGCTGTAGAAGGGACGACGCCAGACGCTCGCCCTTCGGGCGGTCTTGGCGCAGACGGCGGTGCACCCGTACTCCTTGCTGGGGCCGAAGAAAAGCCGGTGCTGGAAAGCCAGGTTGCCGCTGCTGCACTGGAACAAGCCGAAGCAGGCAGCCCGCCACGCGAAGGTGCTCGCCGTCGCGGTCGCCGTGGTGGACGACGCGAACGTGAACATCGCGAAAATGCGGCGCAAAACGCCGCAGGGTTGGCAACGAATGGCGAAGCCGTCATCGTGCAGCAATCTTTCGAACAGATGGACACCGCACCGGTCAGCGCAGCGCCGACGGAATATATCGCCTTCCCCGATGGATTCGTTAAACCAAGCGAATACATCGCCATGCCGGCGATCTTCTCCCCGAGCCTGCCTGCGGTTGTGACACCGAGCCTGCCTGCGGTTGTAACACCAAACTTGCCCGCAGTAGTGACCCCGGCTCCCGTAGCGAAGACATCAGGCAACGGCCACGGCTTGGTTCAAATCGAGACCGATCCGGTCAAATTAAGCACCGTGGCGCAGGTAACCGCCACTCCAGCGGAAAAACACACCGCGCGCCGCCGCGAGCGTCAGCGTGAAGTGTTTGTGGAGAATGAACCGCTGGTGCAAATCGAGACACAACGCCCGCAAGGGTAAGACTAAAACATAGGTTCGTCATTCCGGCGAAGGCCGGAATCCAGTGATTTTAATTGTCTGGATGCCGGCCTTCGCCGGCATGACGGAAATTTTAGACGGAGTGGAATTTCAAAATAATAAAGCCGCACGATGAAAGTCGTGCGGCTTTATTATTTCAGGAACTCCTGAAAGTTGCGATGAAAATCTATATCGCGAAGTGCTGTTGACGAATCTCCTCCAACAACCCCTGCGCCGCATCCTCCACCATATCCAGCACGCGCTCGAAACCATCCGCGCCGCCGTAATACGGATCAGGCACTTCGCGCTCCGCATAATGGCGCGCATATTCGAGGAACAGCCGCGCCTGGGTATCGCTGTCCGGCGGAGTGATGCGTTGCAGAATGGCGAGGTTGGCCCTGTCCATCGCCAGCACATAATCGAAACGGCGGAAGTCGCCCTCCCCCACCTGCCGGCCGCGCAGCTTGCTCATGTCATAACCGCGCTGCTGTGCCGCGTGGCGCGCGCGCGAATCCGGCGGATCACCGATGTGATAATCATGCGTCCCCGCCGAATCGATCAAAATGTGTTCGGACAAACCGGCATTCTCGACATAGTGGCGAAACACCGCCTCCGCCGTGGGAGAGCGGCAGATATTGCCCATGCATACAAACAGAACTTTGATTTCAGTACTCATTTTTATCTTGCATTTCCTTGAATCAAACACGCTGCCATTGTAGCCGCACAGCCGGACAAAACATTACTTGACCGATTAACTCGGGTTACCTAGCATAGCAAACACTTATAGCGGCCTTTGGCATTTGAAACTCACCCCCATGCATAAACTCGAACAACTGAATTTCGAAAACACTTTCGCTCGTCTGCCGGATAGCTTTCACAGCCGCCTGAATCCCACTCCCCTGCCCGCGCCCTATCTGGTCAGCTTCAATGCGAACGCCGCGCGTTTGATTGATCTCGACATTGAAGAATTTTCTCGCGCCGATTTCGCCGAGCACTTCACCGGCAACCGATTGCTGCCGGGAGCCGAGCCGCTGTCTATGCTCTACGCCGGACACCAGTTCGGCCACTTCGTCCCGCAACTGGGCGACGGGCGCGCGATACTGCTCGGCGAGATCAGGAATCGCGCCGGAGAGCTCTGGGATGTCCAGCTCAAAGGTGCCGGCATCACACCCTATTCGCGCAGCGCCGATGGCCGCGCCGTGCTGCGCTCCAGCATCCGCGAATACCTGTGTTCAGAAGCCATGCATGGACTGGGCATCCCCACCAGCCGCGCCTTGTGCATCGTCGGCAGCGATGAAGAAGTCTATCGCGAAGCCATCGAAACCGCCGCCGTGCTCACCCGCCTGGCACCTTCGCATGTGCGCTTCGGCTCGTTCGAAGTATTCTTCTACCGCGGCCAGCACGAACAAATCGCCGCGCTCGCCGATTACGTCATCGCCAGACACTTCCCCCATCTCGCAGATGACCCAGAAAAAGCAAAAGACAAGTACCGCTTGTTCCTGAATGAAGTCACCCAGCGCACCGCCAAACTGATGGCTCAGTGGCAGGCGGTCGGTTTCTCGCATGGCGTGATGAATACCGACAACATGTCCATACTCGGGTTGACTTTCGATTACGGCCCGTTCGGTTTCATGGAAAGTTACGACCCCGGCTACATCTGCAACCACTCCGATCCTCGCGGGCGCTACGCTTTTGATCAACAGCCGCAAGTCGGCCTGTGGAATCTCACCTGCCTTGCACAAGCCCTTTCGCTGCTCATTCCCATAGCAGCAGCTCACGCCGTGCTGGACGGCTATGCCCCGGCTTATTACCAACACCATGTGAAATTGATGGGTGCCAAACTGGGGCTGAGCAGCGCCACCCAGGATGATATTCAACTGATTGTGTCGCTGCTGGAAATGATGCACGCCAGCCAGCTCGATTACACCAACCTGTTTCGCAGCCTGGGGAATTTCAACTCGGCAGCGGATGCAACAAACGACCTGTTGCGCGATCAGTTCATCGACCGCGCAGCGTTCGACGCCTGGGCCGAAGCCTATCGCGCGCGCCTGCAACGCGAACCGGGCACCGACAGCGAGCGCAAAGCGCGCATGGACGCGGTCAATCCCAAATACATCCTGCGCAATTATTTGGCGCAAATCGCGATCGAAAAAGCTGAGAAACATCGCGACTTTTCCGAGATCGACCGTCTGCTGAACTTGCTCGGCAAACCGTTCGACGAACAGCCGGAGATGGAGAGTTATGCTGCGTCGCCGCCGGAATGGGCGCAACAAATTTCGGTGAGCTGCTCGTCCTGAACGGGTTTATGTAGGAGCGGGCCATGCGGGTGCCCGGACAAGAGTTTTTCGTACCCGCGATCAAAATGTTTCGCGGGCAGCACCCGCAAGAGGTAGCTTTGCAGGCGACTTGTATCCAGCCGAAGGCTGGACAAGATCGTCACCGCCGTGGTTGTAAGGGGCTGAAGCCCCAACAACACACGCAGGGCCCGCTCCTACTAGGTTCCCGTTAGCTTGGCCGACGCACAAATATCGCCGCAACTTCTTTTTTAGGCTTGCTTTCAGGTTGATCTGGCTGTTTGACAGGGGTGGCGCTGCCGCTCGGTTCGTAAGGTTTATCGAACCACGGATCATGGCTGGATTTTTTCGGTGCGGCAGGACGCGGCCCGCGGCTGCGTTCTGGATGTTCACTGCGCGGTGCATGGCTGCGCTCTGGATGTTCACCGCGCGGCGCTCTCTCGGACTTCGCCGCATGGCGAGGCACGACCGCAGTTTCTTTTTCAATCTCGCACTTGATCAGCTTCTCGATTTCCTTCAGGTATTTTTCTTCTTCCGGCGACACCAGCGAAATAGCTTTACCGGAAGCGCCCGCGCGGCCGGTGCGGCCGATGCGGTGGATGTAATCTTCCGGAGCGCGTGGTATCTCATAGTTGATCACCATCGGCAACTGGTCGATATCCAGGCCGCGGGCGGCGACATCAGTCCCGATCAGCACGGTGACTGTGCCTTGTTTGAAAGCATCGAGAGCCTTGATGCGTTCCAGTTGGGTCTTGTCACCATGGATCGCATCGGCGGCAACGCCCTCCTTCTGCAATTGCTTGGCAAGGCGGCCGGCAGTGAGCTTGGTTTTGGTGAACACCAGCACTTGCGACGCATCGCTGCCGCGCAACAATTGCGCGAGCAGCACGTGCTTGTCTGCCTGCTCGACCAAGTAAACTTTTTGTGTGACGTTTTCAGCGGTGGCATTGCTGCGCGCGACCTCGATGAGCTTAGGCTTGGTCAGAAATTCCGCCGATAATTTTTTGATCTCATTCGAGAACGTGGCCGAGAACATCAAGTTCTGCCGTTGTTTGGGCAACAAAGCCAGGATGCGCTTCAAATCAGGCATAAAGCCCATATCCAGCATGCGATCCGCCTCATCCAGCACCAACATTTGCACCTGATTAAACTGCACCGATTTCATCTCGATATGATCCAGCAGGCGGCCCGGGGTGGCGACCAGAATCTCCACTCCAGTCTTCAGATGTGGCGTCTGCGTCTTGATATCCACCCCGCCAAACACCACCAGTGAGCGCAACTTGCAATGCTTCGCATAGGTCTTCACGCTTTCTTCCACCTGGATCGCCAGCTCCCGTGTAGGCACCAAGATCAGCGCGCGCACCGGATGGCGCGCAGGCGAAGCGCTGGAACTGGCATGCGGCAAAAATTTTTGCAGCATGGGCAGCACAAAAGCAGCCGTCTTACCGGTACCCGTTTGCGCGCCCGCCATCAAATCGCAACCTTCCAGCACCAGCGGGATGGCTTGAGCCTGAATAGGGGTGGGTGTGGTGTAACCGGACTCGGCTAGCGCCTTGAGGATTTCAGGGGCCAGCTTTAAATCTGCAAAACTAATGGTATTCAATTTTCTAATCTCTTCATAATGATCGGGGATCAGACCTCCCCCAGCTCGAACCCCGACATTATACGCCACCGTCTAAAATACACATTCTCCTTACCCTAACCATTTGATTTG
>OBLT010000980.1_pt1 | contig 18540 bp, 13 predicted proteins | sample 1518721 | NCBI WGS metagenome assembly OBLT01 (sample SAMEA3539307, study PRJEB22396) | soil metagenome | biome: tundra; feature: field; material: soil | place: USA | collected 2010-05 | depth 0.15 m | reverse complement strand
ATGTACAAGGTGATTTTGTTCAATGACGATTACACTACGATGGACTTTGTAATTGAGGTATTGCAGCTGTTTTTCGCGATGAATCGGGAACGTGCACTGCAAATCATGCTCAAAGTGCATAACGAAGGCTCGGCGGTATGCGGGGTATATTCCCAGGATGTCGCCGAAACCAAAGTTACTCAGGTATCAGAGTTTGCAAAACAACATGGACATCCGCTACGATGCTGCATGGAGGAGAACTGAAATGATTGCACAAGAATTGGAAGTGAGCTTGCACTTGGCGTTCGTCGAGGCCCGCCAGAAACGCCATGAGTTCATCACCGTCGAGCATCTGCTGCTCACCATGCTGGACAATGCTTCCGCCGCGCAGGTGCTGCGTGCCTGCGGCGTGAACATAGACGAGTTGCGCCAGGTCCTGAGCGACTTCATCACGACGCATACTCCGGTCACGCCGGGCGACCGCGAAGTGGACACCCAACCCACAGTCGGTTTCCAGCGCGTCATCCAGCGCGCTATTCTGCATGTGCAATCCACCAACAAAAAGGAAGTGACCGGTGCCAATATTCTGGTCGCCCTGTTCGGCGAGAAAGATTCGCATGCGGTATATTTCCTCACCCAGCGCAACGTCAGCCGTCTCGATGTGGTGAATTATATCGCCCACGGCATCGACAAGACCCATCCGGGCACACCAACCAAACCACAAAACGAGCCAGATTCCGAACAAGAGCAGAACGCCGGCGGCGCGCTGAAGAGCTACACGCAGGATCTGAACGCACAGGCACTGGCTGGCAAGATCGACCCGCTGATCGGACGCGAAATAGAGTTGGAGCGCGTCATCCAGACCCTGTGCCGCCGCCGCAAGAACAATCCACTGCTGGTTGGAGAGGCAGGCGTGGGCAAGACTGCGATCGCCGAGGGCTTGGCGCGGCGCATCACGGAAAATGATGTGCCGGAAATCCTCAAGGACGCGCATGTGTACTCGCTCGATATGGGCGCGCTGCTGGCGGGCACCAAGTATCGCGGCGATTTTGAACAGCGCTTGAAGGCCGTGTTGAAGGAGCTAAGCGATGCGCCGAACGCCATTCTGTTCATCGACGAAATCCACACCCTGATCGGCGCAGGCGCAGCTTCCGGCGGCACGATGGACGCCTCCAATCTGCTCAAGCCGGCGTTGTCGAACGGGCAATTGAAATGCATAGGTGCGACCACCTATCAGGAATATCGCGGCGTCTTTGAAAAGGATCACGCGCTGTCGCGCCGCTTCCAGAAAGTCGATGTGCCGGAACCATCAGTGGAAGAGACCATCGCGATTTTGCGCGGTTTGAAAACCCGCTTTGAGGATCATCACAGCGTCAAATACAGCGCGGCGGCATTGACCAGCGCGGCAGAACTTTCCGCACGTTTCATCAATGACCGCCATTTACCTGACAAGGCGATCGACGTGCTGGACGAAGCCGGTGCCGCACAGCGCATCCTGCCGAAATCGAAACAGAAGAAAGTCATCGGCAAACACGAGATCGAAGAAATTATTGCCAAGATCGCGCGCATTCCGCCGCGCAGCGTTTCTTCCGATGACCGTAACACGCTGAAAACTTTGGATCGCGATTTGAAAGCGGTGGTGTTCGGCCAAAACAAGGCAATTGACACACTTGCCACCGCCATCAAGATGTCGCGCAGCGGGCTCGGTGATCCGCAAAAACCCATCGGCAACTTCCTGTTCTCCGGCCCCACCGGTGTCGGCAAGACCGAAGTGGCGCGGCAACTCGCTTACGCAATGGGGATGCCGCTGCATCGCTTCGACATGTCCGAATACATGGAACGCCACGCCGTATCACGCCTGATCGGCGCGCCGCCCGGCTATGTCGGTTTCGATCAGGGTGGATTGCTCACCGAAGCCATCAACAAACAGCCGCACGCAGTGCTGCTGCTGGACGAAATCGAAAAAGCACACCCGGATATTTTCAACATTTTGTTGCAAGTGATGGATCACGGCACGCTCACCGACAACAACGGGCGCAAAGCCGATTTCCGGAACGTGGTCATCATCATGACCACCAACGCGGGTTCGGAAGCCCTTAACAAGAGCCACATCGGCTTCACCCAGAGCAGTGCGAGCGGAGACGAGTTGGCAGACATCAAGCGCACCTTCACCCCGGAATTCCGCAACCGTCTGGATGCCATCATCTCCTTCGCGCCGCTGGATCACGAGGTCATCCTGCGCGTGGTGGACAAATTCCTGATGCAGCTTGAAGAACAGTTGCACGAGAAGAAAGTGGAAGTCGTGTTCACCGACGCGCTCAAAGACCATCTGGCTGAGAACGGCTTCGATCCTCTGATGGGCGCACGCCCGATGGCGCGCCTGATTCAGGACACCATACGCTCTGCGCTGGCCGACGAACTGCTGTTTGGCCGCTTGGCCAACGGCGGCCAAGTGACGGTTGATGTCGATGCGGATGGCAAAGTAAAACTGGAATTCGCAGAAGAGACGGTTCCTGCTTAATACAATCTATTCCAATTCTATTTCGAAGGTCAAACAAGGCGGCGACGAGCGAACGACGCAGGCAGTGCAAATAGCACGACCAGGAATTCGCGAGAAAACCAACGCAGTTTCACCGATGAAATTGGATTGGAATTATCGCGGTCGCTTCGCCCCCTCCCCCACCGGCCCGATACACTTCGGCTCATTGGTCGCCGCCGTCGGCAGCTACTTGGATGCCAAACATCATCAAGGCAAGTGGCTGGTACGCGTCGAAGACCTCGACACACCACGCACCGTCAAGGGTGCTGCCGATAAAATTCTCAGCACGCTGGAAGCTTACGGCCTGCATTGGGATGAAAAGATCATTTACCAAAGCCAACGCACAGTTGCGTATCAAGACGCTTTCGAACAACTCCAAACTCAAAATCGACTTTATCCGTGCGCATGCAGCCGCAGAGAAATCGCTGACTCCGCGCTACATCGTGGCGATGAATTGGTCTATCCCGGCACGTGTCGCAATGGAATAGCGCAAGGCAAGACTGCACGAGCTTGGCGAGTACGCGTTAATGACACAACGATAAACTTTACTGACAGGCTGCAAGGAAACATTACGCAAAGCTTGGCAACCGAAGTCGGCGATTTCGTGGTGAAGCGTGCCGATGGACTGTTTGCCTACCAACTTGCGGTAGTAGTGGATGATGCCGCGCAAGGAATCACCGATGTGGTGCGCGGGGCTGATCTGCTCTACTCCACCCCGCGCCAGATTTATTTGCAACGGCTGCTGGGGTTGACCACCCCGGCCTACATGCACCTGCCGGTAGCGGTGAATGCGCAAGGCGAGAAGCTCAGCAAACAAACCCTTGCCCAGCCTGCCGGAAAAAACAACGCAGCTTCCACATTGTTCGATGCACTGGTGTTCTTGCGTCAGCAACCACCCGCTGAATTACGGCTCAGCAAGGTTGAACAAATCTTAGCTTGGGCAATCGCGAACTGGTTGCCGGAAAGATTATCGAACTGCCCACATCTTTTTGTTTGAATTAGTTGGACGATGCCAGCTTGCGCACCACCTCAGCAATGCGTTGCGCGGATCGCTCTACCAGTTGCTGGTCTTCCCCTTCAACCATCACGCGCAACAATGGCTCTGTGCCGGACGGGCGCAACAGCACGCGGCCTTTGCCATTCAGTATCTGCTCGGCATCAATCACCGCCGCTTTAACCTGGTCGTGACCGAGACAATCGACGCCCTTGGCTACCCGCACATTGATGAGCACCTGCGGATACATATGCAAATCCCCCGCCGCTGTAGCGAGGCTTTGTCCATTGGCACGCAAGGCATGCAGCACTTGCAGCGCGGAGATAATGCCGTCGCCGGTGCTGTGCTTGTCCAGACAAATGATGTGGCCGGAATTTTCACCGCCGAGTTGCCAGCCTTGTTGCTGCAATAATTCCATCACGTAGCGGTCGCCGACCTTGGCGCGCTTGAAGGGGATGCCCAGCCGCTGCATGGCGTGCTCGAACGCCAAGTTGGTCATCAGCGTGCCGACCACTCCGCCATGCAACAAGCCTTGCGCCTGACGGTGTTTGGCGATCACGTACAGCAACTGGTCGCCGTCATAGAGTTTCCCTGCGCTGTCCACCATCACCAGACGATCACCGTCGCCGTCCAGCGCGATGCCTAGATCCGCCTTGTGTTCAACCACCGCTTTGCGTAAATTATCCGGTGCGGTCGCGCCATAACCGTCGTTGATATTCTTGCCGTCCGGTTGCGCGCCGATGGCGATGACATCGGCGCCGAGTTCGTGGAACACGTGGCGCGCGATGTGGTAAGTCGCGCCGTGCGCGCTGTCTACCACGACCTTCAGGCCGCGCAAATCCAGCTCGGCGGGAAAGGTGCTCTTGCAGAATTCGATGTAGCGACCGACCGCATCGTCGATGCGCTTGGCTTTGCCCAGCCCATCTGAGGCGTTGGTTTGCATGGGTTCATCCAATGCTGCCTCAATGGCGCGCTCGGTTTCGTCCGGCAACTTGGTGCCATGAGCCGAGAAAAATTTGATGCCATTATCGTCGAACGGATTGTGCGATGCGGAAATCACGATACCTGCCTGCAAGCGCAATGCGCGGGTCAGATAAGCCACCGCAGGGGTAGGCACCGGCCCGGCCAGATACACATCGATACCCGCCGCGATCAAACCGGCTTCCAGAGCCGACTCCAGCATGTAGCCGGAGATGCGCGTGTCCTTGCCGATCAACACGCCGGGACGTTCACCGCGCGTGTCACCCGCACTCGCCAGCACCTTGCCTGCTGCGTAGCCCAGGTGCATGACGAATTGCGGCGTGATCGGATGTTCGCCGACTCGTCCGCGCACCCCGTCGGTACCAAAATATTTTCTGCTCACCCTAACTCTCCATTCACCGCATTCCAAACTTTTAACGCATCCACCGTCGCACGCACATCATGCACGCGCACTATGTTTGCCCCGCGTTGCACCGCGATCAACGCGGCGGCCACGCTGGCTGGCAGACGCTGCCCGACATCTTGTCCGGTCAGCGCGCCCAGCATGGACTTGCGCGAAAGACCCACCAATACCGGCACACCCAGTTCAGTTAGCTTTTTCAATTCGCGCAGCAATGCGAGATTATGCGCCAACGTCTTGCCAAAGCCAAAGCCCGGATCGATCACGATGCGCTTGCGTTGAATGCCGGCAGTTTCGGCAGTCGCGATGCGTTCGCGCAAAAACGCGCTGACCTCGGCTACTACATTTTGATAATGGGGCTGTTCCTGCATGGTTTGCGGGTTGCCTTGTTTGTGCATCAGACACACGGCGACATTGCCGGCGGCAACCGCATTCATGGCAGCGGCATCTTGCAGCGCATTAATGTCGTTGACCATCTGCGCACCGGCAGCGAACGCCGCCTGCATCACCTCTGGCTTGCAGGTGTCTATGGAAATTGGCACGGGGGAGATCGGCGCGGATGTGCCGCACAAGCCTTCGATGATGGGTAATACCCGATCCAGTTCTTCTTGAACACTGACTGGCCGCGCCCCGGGTCGCGTGGACTCACCGCCGATATCGAGTATATCCGCACCCTCGGCGATCAGTTGCTGTGCATGTGCCAGTGCGGCATCACGCTGTAGATGTAGCCCACCATCGGAGAACGAGTCGGGTGTGACGTTGACGATGCCCATGACCAGCGGACGGGATAAATCGAATTGGAAGCGGCCGCAGTGGAAGTGCATTGAGCTGGTAGCTGGTAGCTGGTAGCGGGTAGCCGACCCAGGTTTTGCTACAAGCTACCCGCTACCAGCTACAAGCTGCTTGGCTGCGTAGGCGTAGTAGCCGGAGCAGTCGGTGCCTGGTCTTGCGGCGGCTGCGGTGCCTTGCTGCTTTGAGTTGGCTTGGGCGGACGCGGTGGATTGCCGGCCATGATGTCGTCGATCTGATCTGCATCCAGGGTTTCCAATTCCAGCAAGGCCTTGGCCATTGCCTCGACTTTGTCGCGATTGCCCTCGATCAAACTACGCGCCAGCGCATATTGCTGATCGATGATGCGGCGAATCTCGGCATCCACTTGCTGCATGGTCGCTTCGGAAATATTTTTGTGTGTGGTGACCGAACGCCCCAGGAATACCTCGCCCTCGTTTTCGCCATATACCATGGTCCCCAGCGCGTCCGACATACCCCATTGGGTCACCATGCGCCGCGCCATCTCGGTGGCGCGTTCGAAATCGCTGGAAGCCCCGGTGGTCATCTGGTGCATGAATATCTCTTCGGCGATACGCCCACCGAACAGCACGGCGATCGTATCCAGAATGCGATTCTTGTCCAGGCTGTAGCGGTCTTCGGCAGGCAATTGCATGGTCAAGCCCAAGGCACGACCGCGCGGGATGATGGTCACTTTGTGCACCGGATCGGTCTTCGGCAACAGCTTGGCGACCACCGCATGGCCCGACTCGTGATAGGCAGTGTTGCGACGTTCTTGTTCCGGCATCACCATGGAGCGGCGTTCCGCACCCATCATGATCTTGTCCTTGGCCGACTCGAAATCATCCATCTCGACGAAACGCTTGCCGCGACGCGCCGCGAACAGGGCGGCTTCGTTGACCAGATTCGCCAAGTCCGCACCGGACATGCCCGGCGTGCCGCGCGCCAGAATATCGGCCTTTACGTCTGGCGCAACCGGTACCTTGCGCATGTGCACCATCAGAATCTGTTCGCGGCCGCGAATGTCCGGCAACGGCACGACCACCTGACGATCGAAGCGGCCTGGGCGCAACAGCGCGGGATCCAGCACATCGGGACGGTTGGTGGCGGCAATCACGATCACCCCGCTGGCACCCTCGAAGCCATCCATTTCTACCAGCAACGCATTCAGCGTCTGCTCGCGCTCGTCATTGCCGCCACCAAGTCCCGCGCCGCGTTGCCGACCCACTGCATCGATTTCGTCGATGAACACGATGCACGGTGCCTGCTTCTTGGCCTGCTCGAACATATCGCGCACGCGCGCCGCGCCGACACCGACGAACATTTCCACAAAGTCGGAGCCGGAGATCGAAAAGAACGGCACCTTGGCTTCTCCGGCAATCGCTTTCGCCAGCAGCGTCTTACCGGTTCCGGGATTGCCAACCAGCAATACGCCACGCGGAATGCGCCCGCCGAGATTCTGAAATTTGGACGGGTCGCGCAGGAAATCCACCAGCTCGGACACTTCTTCCTTGGCCTCATCGCAGCCCGCCACATCGGCAAACGTGAAGCGCTCCTTGCTCTCATCCAGCATGCGCGCGCGCGACTTGCCGAACGAGAACGCGCCGCCTTTGCCGCCACCCTGCATCTGACGCATGAAGAATACCCACACGCCGATCAGCAATATCATCGGAAACCACGACACAAAAATATTCATCAGGAAGGACGGCTCTTCTTCCGGCTTGGCCTCGATATTCACGCCGTTTTTCAACAGATCGGAAACCATCCACAAATCGCTCGGCGCATAGCTGGTAATACGCTTGCCATCGGCAGTCGTCGCCTTCAGCGTGCGCCCCTCAATGACCACCTTGGTGATATGTCCCTGCTTCACCTCTTCGAGAAATTGCGAATAGTCAAGCTGCGCCTGCGCGGTCTGCTGCTGGCGGGTATTGAATTGGTTGAATACGGTCATCAGCACCAGGGCGACAACCATCCAAATTGCAATGCTCTTAAAGTTGTTCAAAATAACTCCTTAAACGGCGCGCCCCATAATTGATGTGATAGCGGCTGCCGTGGTTGGTCATTAGACTATGTATTGCCCTATTACTCAAGCTTTCCGCTACCCAACAAATACAACTCGCTGCTCCGATCGCGTGATGCCTTGGGCTTGCGTGTCACCACCCTGGCGAAACGACTGCGCATCAGCTTGAGAAAATCCTCAAACCCTGCGCCCTGAAAAACCTTGACCAGGAAACTGCCGTCCGGCTTCAGGTGTTCGAGTGCGAATTCCATCGCCAGTTCCGCAAGGTGCACGGCACGCGCCTGATCGGCAGACGCTACGCCGCAGATATTGGGGGCCATATCGGAAATTACAAGCCCTACCGGTTTGCCTTGCAGCAAATCCTCCAACTGCTTGAGCACGGCATCTTCGCGGAAATCGCCTTGAATGAAATCCACCCCGGCCAGCGGGTCCAGCGGCAATAAATCCAGGCCGATCACTTTTCCGCTGCGCCCCACTTTGGCTGCCGCCACCTGCGACCAGCCGCCCGGCGTCGCGCCCAAATCCACCACCACCGTGCCGGGCTTGAGCAAACGGTCTTTGGCATCGATCTCCAACAGCTTGTAAGCGGCTCGCGAACGATAACCCTCCTTCTGCGCAAGCTGCACAAAAGGGTCATTGATATGCTCTCGCATCCATTGTTTGCTGGTCTTGGAAGGCTTCATCGTATTCAAAGGCCTCTGCACAACTACTACGCTCGCTGATACTGCGTTAAAAATCGTCTCAAAATCCTCATGTACAAAATGTACATTCCGGTTTTTCGCCAATTTTCGCCTTGTCTCAGCTTCGCTCGCTACGTTGTGCAAAGGCCTTGTTCAGTTTATATGGGTTACAGTTTCTGCGATTTTAGCAACAACCTGATAGAATTCGCGCCTCATTTGAAAGGCCATTATGTTATCGCTTGCCGTATCCGAACGCCTTGCCCTGAAAGGCCGCGCACACGCTCTAAGTCCGACGGTGATGATAGGCAATGCGGGTTTGACTGAATCAGTGCTAAAAGAAATCGCGCTGACTTTAAAAACTCATGAACTCATCAAAATTCGCGTAATGAGCGACGATCGTGCGCTACGCGAAACCATGCTGGAAACTATCTGCACACAACTCAACGCCGCGCCGATACAACACATCGGGAAAATTCTGGTGGTTTATCAACCCAACCCGGACTCACACAAAATCGAACTTAAAAAAATGCCGCGCCACAAAGGCAAGAAACCGCTGACCAAGAAGCAGCTGGGCAATCGGTAACAGCAGTCGTTAGACGTAAGTCGTAAGTTCGTAGTTGATAGTTGGTAGAAGCTAACAACTTACGTCTTACGACTACCAACTTTAAATATACTGAACCTCCACCACCTCATATTCCCTTACCCCGCCCGGCGCCTGCACCTCGGCGACATCGCCGCTGTATTTGCCGATCAGTGCACGGGCGATCGGTGAACTGATGGAAATTTTGCGGTGCCTGATGTCCGCCTCGTCATCGCCGACGATCTGATAGGTGACCACATCGCCGTTGTTCACATCTTCCAGCACCACGGTCGAACCGAACACACAACGCCCATCGGCATTGAGGGCCTTGGGATCGATGATCTGCGCGCTGCCCAGCTTGCCTTCCAGTTCGACGATTCGTCCTTCGACAAACGACTGCCGTTCCTTGGCGGCATCGTATTCGGCGTTTTCCGACAAGTCGCCCTGTGCGCGCGCTTCAGCGATGGCGTTAATCACCGCCGGACGCTCTACCGTCTTGAGCTTATGCAGCTCTTGACGCATTCTCTCAGCGCCCACTACGGTTAATGGAACTTTGCTCATGTTAATAGCTCTCTCTACTTATTTACGGGAACCTCTAAAAATCCACATTTCATCCCAACTTCTGCGTTGCGGGAAAAATTTCTTGCTTACATATAAAACATATGCGACGCCGCTAAATTTTTCCCGCGCCTTGCTGACGATTCCGCACGGGCTGCTTTTGCCCGTAGCGGATCGGCGTCCCCTTGTGGGGCATTTGGGCGAACTCTGAATTTTTAGAGGCTCCCTTTAGCCAGACGTTGGTGTTGGCTCTGCAAATCATAAACGTGTAGCGCGGTCAAATGCCGCATCCCGACACAGGCGGCGCGAGCCCCGGCCAGTGTAGTGTAATACGTGACTCGACCTTGCAACGCAGCATGCCGGATGGAATAAGAATCGCGCATCACCGATGGTTTGCTGTCCACAGTGTTGATGATAAGGCTGACTTCGCCGTTTTTGATCATGTCCACGATATGCGGACGACCCTCAGCGACTTTGTTCACCACTTCCACCGCAACGCCCGCCGCGTTAATCACCGCCGCCGTGCCACGCGTGGCCAGCAAGGTAAACCCCAGATGCACCAGCGAGCGGGCGATTTCCACCACCCCCGATTTGTCCGCTTCGCGCACACTGATAAATACTTTACCATCATTCGGCATCTTCACACTGGCAGCCAGTTGCGACTTGACGAAGGCTTCGGCGAAGGTATTGCCCACGCCCATCACTTCGCCGGTGGATTTCATTTCCGGCCCGAGTATCGTGTCCACACCAGGGAATTTGATGAACGGAAATACCGCTTCTTTCACCGAGTAATACGGCGGAATCACTTCCCTGGTGATGCCCTGCTGAGCCAGGCTTTGTCCGGCCATGCAACGCGCTGCGATTTTCGCCAGCGGCACACCGGTTGCTTTTGATACAAAAGGCACGGTGCGCGAAGCGCGCGGATTCACTTCCAGCACATACACGGTGCCGCCCTGAATGGCGAACTGCACATTCATCAGTCCGACCACGTTGAGCGCTTTGGCCATCGTCACGGTCTGGCGGCGCAGTTCGTCCTGCAATGCCTTCGACAAGCTGAACGGCGGCAGCGAACACGCCGAGTCACCGGAATGCACACCAGCTTGCTCGATATGTTCCATGATGCCGCCGATGATTACATCTTTGCCGTCGGATACCGCATCCACGTCCACCTCGATCGCATCGTCCAAAAAGCGATCCAGCAGAATCGGCATGCGCTCCGGGTAAGTCTTGGACATCTCCTGCGCATCGCGCATGTAGCGTTCCAGATCAACCTGGGCATGGATGATTTCCATCGCCCGCCCGCCCAGCACATTGGAAGGGCGCATCACCAATGGATAACCGATTTCTGCAACTCCTGCGAGGCCTTCTTCGACGCTGCATGCGGTGCGATTCTGCGGCTGCTTAAAATTCAGTTGGTGCAACATTTGCTGGAAGCGCGCACGGTCTTCCGCGCAGTCGATCATGTCCGGTGTGGTGCCGATGATAGGCACGCCGTTCTTTTCCAGTCCGTGCGCCAAACTGAGCGGGGTCTGACCGCCGTACTGCACGATCACGCCTATGGGTTTTTCCACCGCAACCACTTCCAGAACGTCCTCCAGCGTCAGCGGCTCGAAATACAAACGATCCGAGGTATCGTAGTCCGTAGATACGGTTTCAGGATTGCAGTTGACCATGATGGTTTCATAACCGTCTTCGCGCATCGCCAGCGCGGCATGCACGCAGCAATAATCGAATTCGATGCCTTGCCCGATACGATTCGGCCCTCCGCCCAGCACCATGATCTTCTTTTTGTTGGTCGGCTGCGCTTCGCATTCTTCCTCGTAGGTGGAATACATATAGGCGGTCTTGGTGGCGAACTCGGCGGCACAGGTATCCACGCGTTTGAACACCGGGCGCACACCCAGGGCATGGCGGTAAGCGCGCATTGCGCCAGCATCGGTACCCAGCAACTTTGCCAGACGCGCATCGGCAAAACCGCTGCGTTTCAAGGCGCGCAGTTCATCCGCGCCCAGACTTTCCAGAGTGCGGGCCGCCAAAGATTTTTCCTGATCCATCAGGTCTTCAATTTGCACCAGAAACCACGGGTCGATCTTGCTCAGTGTGTACACTTCATTCACGCTCATACCCAGGCGGAATGCATCCGCCACTGCCCAGATGCGGTCCGGCCCCGGGCTGCCGAGTTCCAAGGCGATCGTTTCGATATTACTGTATTTTTCATCCAGACCATGCACGCCGACTTCCAGGCCGCGCAGGGCTTTCTGGAACGACTCCTGGAAAGTACGGCCGATCGCCATCACCTCGCCCACCGATTTCATCTGCGTGGTCAGGCGGTCATTGGCTTGCGGGAATTTTTCGAAAGCGAAGCGCGGAATCTTGGTCACCACGTAATCGATGGAAGGCTCGAACGAGGCCGGGGTCGCGCCGCCGGTGATGTCGTTCTTCAGTTCGTCGAGTGTGTAGCCCACCGCCAGCTTGGCCGCCACCTTGGCGATCGGAAAGCCGGTCGCCTTGGAGGCCAGCGCGGAAGAGCGCGACACGCGCGGGTTCATCTCGATCACCACCATGCGCCCGTCGTCCGGGTTGATGGCGAACTGCACGTTGGAGCCGCCGGTATCCACGCCGATCTCGCGCAGCACCGCGATGGAGGCATTGCGCATGATCTGGTATTCCTTGTCGGTCAGCGTTTGCGCCGGAGAGACCGTGATCGAGTCGCCGGTATGCACGCCCATCGCATCGAGGTTTTCAATCGAGCAGATGATGATGCAATTGTCGGCGTGATCACGCACCACTTCCATTTCGTATTCTTTCCAGCCGAGCAGCGATTCCTCGATCAGTAGCTCGCGAGTCGGCGAGGCTTCCAGTCCGCGCTCGCAAATTTCCATAAACTCTTCGCGGTTGTAGGCGATGCCGCCGCCGCTGCCGCCCATAGTGAAGGACGGGCGGATGACGGTCGGGAAGCCCATTACCTGCTGCACCTGTAACGCTTCTTCCATGCTGTGTGCGATAGCTGAACGGGCGGAGGCCAAGCCGATCTTGGTCATCGCCTGCTTGAATTTTTCGCGGTCTTCGGCTTTATCGATCGCCTCGCGTGATGCGCCTATCATCTCAACGTTATATTTTTCCAGCACGCCATGTTTGGCCAGATCCAGCGCGCAGTTCAGCGCAGTCTGCCCGCCCATGGTGGGCAGGATCGCATCGGGCTTTTCCCTGGCGATGATCTTCTCCACCATCTTCCAGGTGATCGGCTCGATGTAGGTCGCATCCGCCATGTCCGGATCGGTCATGATGGTGGCCGGATTCGAGTTCACCAGAATGACGCGATAGCCTTCCTCGCGCAGCGCCTTGCAGGCCTGCGCGCCGGAGTAGTCAAACTCGCACGCCTGCCCGATGACGATGGGCCCTGCGCCGATGATCAGGATGGATTTTAGGTCTGTGCGTTTGGGCATAATTCAGTTGTTAGTCGCAAGACGTAAGTTGGAAACCGGTTTTGCTAACAACTTACGTCTTACGTCTTGCTACTCTTTTCCATCAAATCAATAAATCTGTCGAACAAATAATCCACATCATGCGGTCCCGGACTCGCTTCTGGATGTCCCTGAAAGCAGAACGCCGGCTTGTCGGTCAGTTCGAAACCTTGCAGCGTGCCGTCGAACAGCGACACGTGCGTGATGCGCGCATTCGCGGGCAGCGTCGCCGCATCCACCGCAAAGCCGTGGTTCTGGCTGGTGATCATCACGCGGCGGCTATCCATATCCTGAACCGGATGGTTCGCGCCGCGATGGCCGAACTTCATCTTCACCGTCTGCGCACCCACGGCCAAGCCCATCAGCTGCAGCCCGAGACAGATACCGAACAGCGGCACACCCACGGCTAAAAATTGTTTTGTCGCGTTGATCGCGTAATCGCATGGCTCGGGATCGCCCGGACCATTGGACAGGAATACCCCATCCGGTTCCATCGCCAGCACCTCCTTCGCTGTGGTCTTCGCGGGCACCACGGTAATGCGACAGCCGCGCTCGGCCAGCATGCGCAGAATGTTGCGCTTCATGCCGAAGTCGTAAGCCACCACATGAAATTTCGTATGCGCCGCCTCGCTATAGCCAACACCCAACTCCCATACCCGCTGCGTCCATGCATAAGATTGCGTGCAACTGACTTCTTTGGCCAGATCCATCCCGGCCAATCCTGCAAAACCGCGCGCTGCCGCAAGTGCTGCCGCCTCATCCGTACCGGTCGCGATGCAGCCGTTCTGCGCACCCTTCTCGCGCAGGATACGCGTCAGCTTGCGCGTATCGATGCCGGCAATCGCCACGACATTGTTGGCCTTGAGATAGTCCGGCAGCGACTGCGTCTTGCGCCAGTTGCTCACCGTCATGGAAAGATCGCGTATCACCAAACCGCTGGCAAACACCTGGCGCGATTCCGCGTCCTCGGCATTCACGCCGACGTTGCCGATGTGCGGACAGGTCAGCGTGATGATCTGCTTGCAGTAAGATGGGTCGGTGAGAATTTCCTGATAACCGGTCATGGCGGTATTGAACACCACCTCGCCGGCACTGCTGCCGGAAGCCCCGATTGCAATGCCGCGAAACACCGTCCCATCGGCAAGCACAAGAATGGCAGGGTTCGTTTGCGACACCGGATGACTCCCCAAGAAAAGACTGATAGCTCAGATGACATAAAGAAGCGGGACGAACAATGTGTTCATCCCGCTTTGGATTGGCTCGCATTATAGCGGATTGGAGGGGTGGTATCAAATGCTTATGGGCGCGATTGCAATCGGGTTTGAGCGTAGGCGATGCCATAAAATCAATTTTCATCCAAGCCAACATTGAGTAGACTGTAGCTATGTTCTATGTTGACCTCTTCTCAGCCCTGACCCGCCACAAGGTGGACTATCTGCTAATCGGCGGACTGGCCGTATCGCTGCACGGCGTGGAGCGCGCCACAATGGATGTGGACATCACCGTCGCCATGAATCCGGAAAATTTGGCATCCTTGATCGAAACAGCCAAGGAACTCAGGCTCACCCCTGAACTACCCGTCCCGCTGGAAGCGCTCAACGATCTGGAATTGCTAAGACGATGGCACGCAGAACGCAACCTTGAAGCCTTTGCGCTACGCGCCCCGAATCTGGCTGGCGTGACCGTGGATGTGCTGCTGTTTCCGCCCGTGGAATTTGTCGGCATGGCACACCGCGCCGTAGTGTTTAACGTCGCCAATACCCCCATCTGCGTTGTCTCCATAGACGACCTGATCGCGCTCAAGCAAGCTGTTGGCCGCCCGATAGACCTTTCCGACATCGAACACCTGCAACGGATCAAGACGCTATGAGCCAGCCCTTCCCCTCCGGCGACCGCACCTACCATGTCAGCGACGAACGACTGTGCGCATTTCGGATGCTCACCCCGGAACAGAAGTTACGCTGGGTAGAAGAACTGGCGACTTTTTTGAGGCTGGCAAAAATTGGCCGCGAAAAGCCGCAAGATATTTCAAAGCAAAGCTGAGCCTATCAAAGTGATGTGGCGACATCGCAGTGCGTTGCTTGCGGCACTACTTGCTCCCTTGCGGGATGTGGCTGCATGGTTAGTTATTATTGGGCTGTTGCTACAGGGGGTACTGTTGAATTGTGCGGCCTTCACCAGCATCCGGGTTTATCGTCACACACTCGGACACATTAAGAAAGTTGTGGCATGAGTTCCTGGTTGCTCAAAACCGTACATGTCTCCTGCGCAGCCCTCAGCTACATACTGTTTTTTTTGCGCGGCATCTGGAGTCTGAATGGCTCGACCATCATGAGCCAACGCTGGATCAAGATAGTGCCGCATGTCGTGGATACGCTGCTGATCGTCTCTGCCATTACGCTGGCTTTCAGCATCCGCCAATATCCCTTCGTGGATGCATGGCTGACCGCCAAAGTTATCGCGCTGTTGCTGTATATCGGGCTGGGCTTTGTTGCATTGAGATACGGACGGAGCAAAACCGTTCGCCTTTCCGCATGGGTCATGGCACAACTGGTGTTCACCTACATCGTGCTGGTCGCCATCAGCCACAATCCGTGGCCATTTGGGAGCTGAAATGATTCATCTATATACAAGCATAAGATTCGATTCATGGAGCAAGGCACTCCACCACCCAGAAGAAAATACACCTGAGCACTAAAATAATGCCGCCCAGATGCTGAAGATCATCATCTTGTCGCGCTGGTCGTCGAGTGCCTTGTAGAGACCCAAGCGCACGGTTACCGGCAGGAAATAGCCAAGTGTCATGTCCAGACTTGCTTCGGCACCCACCGATCTCTTCACATCCGCGCGGAGAAAAACATCGTCCCATGCATTACCGGCTTCGGCAAAAGCGGCACCGTGCACTCGTTTGAAAAAGAACGGGGTATTGCCGCCACCCCATTCGATGTTCTGGATCGGGAAACGGTACTCCATCGTTGCCAGCGCGACTTTTTGCCCGCGATATTTGTTGACCGGATAACCGCGCAAATAGACGTTGTTATCTTCGATGTTGATGGTCATGTCGCCGGGACCCACACCGCCCAATTGAAAAGCGCGCTGGGCGATGACATCGCCGGTTGATTTTCCCGCATAACCGCGCAGCAACAGGACATGGTGTTCGAATGGAAAATCAATATATTCATGCCAGTCGACGCTGTATTTTTTCAGGTTGAAATCGCTGCCGATCTTTTTATCGAGTTGTTCATAGCCGAGTTCAATGTTGCGGCCATCTTCGGGACTGATCGAATAGCCATATTTTTTGGCATTGTTAAACAGGTAATCCACCCTGCCGGAAGCGAGTCTGCCTTGCGCCGGAATAGCTCCGTCATAGCCTCCCCAGGGCGGCACCTGGGTGAGGCCCGATACGCTCTTGCGCTGATAACCAAGACTCAATGAGTGTTGCCGGTCAAGCTCCAACAAGGGAAAGGTCAAAGAGGCATCAAGCATGCGAGAACGCTCAACGTAGTCATCCTGAGCACTGAAACCCAGCCTCTGCGCAAGCAGATTCGCATATGTCATGTCGATGTCCTGCGCGCGTAATTTCAAGCTGGGGAACCAACCATCGTAGAGGTAATTGAAGTCATACCAGGTGCGCTGTTTCGATGGGCCATACAGAGCACTCAAGGTATAACTGTGGCGTTCGACCGCATCGGCACCAAATGTAAACAGACCGGCCAGTGTGCCGCTATAGGAACTGTAGCCAAAATTGGGCAGCCACAGACGCGGGGTCAGGGTCGGCAAAGGATTGTATGATCTCTGCTCTGCACTAACAGGCTGCTCGTTATACTTCATCAGCGGATAAGGATTGCGGTAGTCGCCCACCGCTTTCCGGGCAGCGGGCTGGTTATCCATAACGTGAATGTCAAAACCGCGTGAACTGTAATTCGCAAACGCAATCGCGCTGCCGTCTGGCGTGACCGAGGGCATGAAAGCACCGCCGAGCACATTGCTGACTTGGGAGATTTGTTTGTGATCGAGGTCGTACACATAGAGGTTGAAAATGCCGCTGCGATCCGAAGAAAAATAGATACTGCGGCCGTCCGCACTCCACACCGCGCCGCCGTCGATGGCGCGGTCGTGCATCAGTTCTTCGAGCTTGTTGCCTAGTCTATCAAGTATCCAGATGTCTTTGTATCCGTCCGGCTGCCTGACACCGACGGCGATTTTCTGTCCGTCAGGACTGAAGCGCGGGGTTTCAAACTGGTACTCACTTTCTTCGGTGAGCCAATTGATGTCCTCTGCACCTGCTGTCTTTCGGGTGCCCGGCCAAAAGCTCTTCGGCTCTTGCAATAGCGGCATCGTTGCGAGTCGCGTTTTGCCGAGCCGGTTGGTCACGAATACCAGCCTGGTGCCATCCGGCGACGGAGCCGGATCGCGGGCGCGCAGATACTTGGTGAGGCGAATTTCCTTGCGGCGTTCAAGATCGTAATAGTAGATGTCGTTGTAAAGGTTGGTGTTACGCACCACCTCGATTTTGGTGTAATAGAAACCCTTACCATCCGCTCTCCATGCAATGCCTGGTGCCGACGAGGTCGCATTATTGAAGAGCTTGCGGTCGGCGCTGCCATCGATGTTCATCAGGTGAATCGCCGGGTGTTCATCGGCGTTCTGAACAAAATAGGCTATCTGCCGGCCATCCGGAGAAATCGCCGGCGTGAGATTTTCATATCCGCCCTTGTTAAATCCATTCGGGGTCAGGGCGCGCGATTCACTCAAGTCCTGCGCGAGCACTTTCTGCTTGTCCGCGTCATAACGGCTGGATAGCTCGTTTTTCCATTCGTCCCACAACTCGCTGTAATCGCTGCCAAGCACGCGGCGCGCCGTACCGTTCACCAGAAAAGGCCACCAGCGTCCGCTATAGTCTATCGACAAGTCGGCCAATTTTTCGCGTCCGTATTTTTTTGCGATGAACCCGGTAAAGCTGGCCCCGAACAAATAGGGGACGTCCCCATCCGGCCACTTTTCAGTGTAGTTCGCCGCGTGACTGATGGCGGGAAAGTTGTTCTCCAGCACCGCCATCCGCAACACCATATCGGATGCGGGTGATCGGTTGCGGCCGCCGCCGGTCAATTCGGTTTCTTCATACACCGCCAGGCCTTCAATCAACCAGACCGGCTGAAACATGTTGGGAAAATACAAGTTGCCGAAAATGTTGCTCAGTACTTCCGGAAGGCCATTCACCATATCCAGTTGGACGATGTGGGTGTATTCGTGCGTGATCAACAGCCGCATCCAGTCGTCGTAGTTGCTGGCGCCAAATATGGACTCGCCGAACGGCTGGGTGATATAGAGCGTAATCAGGTTATAGGGTAGCGGCGTTGCCGAACCATTGGCATCATCCAGCGCATCGACGAGAACGATGTTGGTTCGATCGTGCGGCTGCGACTTCATGCGCGGCACCAGCCGAGTATGCACATCTTCAGCGAGCACGACCACCCGCTGTGCCAGAGCCTCTTCACCCTGGTGATAATGGATCAAAAAATGCGGGGAAGTCAGTGTCATCCAGGAAAATGACGG
>OBLT010000978.1_pt1 | contig 18557 bp, 17 predicted proteins | sample 1518721 | NCBI WGS metagenome assembly OBLT01 (sample SAMEA3539307, study PRJEB22396) | soil metagenome | biome: tundra; feature: field; material: soil | place: USA | collected 2010-05 | depth 0.15 m | reverse complement strand
CCGTTTGACCGCGCCCACCAGATTGTCGGATTGTGTCCGAGCGTTTCCAGACGGCAACGCCAAAGGAGTTCGATAATGCGAAAGAAACTAGGGTGGTTGGTTTTGCTTGGTGCGGCGATCGTCGCCGCTGCAGGAAGTGCCTTGGCGACACCGCCGGAAGGGTTCACGAGCGTACCGATCGCTCAGGGCCGGTTCGCCGCATTCGATGTCAGTAACTACTTCGTTTCCGACAAAGGCAAACTCTGGTTGTCGTGGCAGAAGACCAAAGGAAAGTCAGACGGATATGTCTTGACCAATATTTGGCAGCCAGGAGGAAGCACCGGCTGGCACACGCACCCTGGTCATACTCTAATCATCGTCACAGCGGGAACAGTGACGCATTATGAAGGGGACGACCCGAGCTGCACGCCGCACGTGTACACAGCGGGGATGACGTTTGTCGATCGTGGTGGCAGCCACGTGCACATCGTCCGAAACGAAGGCGACGTCGAGGCACAAGTCGTCGCTGTCCGGCTCATTCCGGCAGGTCAGCCGGGTCGGATTGACGCTCCAGACCCGGGGAACTGCCATTTCTGAAGGGGACTGCCGATCGGGCGTCGCGGCGAGGGGCCCCTGGACGCGCATTGGCCCGCGCGTCCAGGGCTCGCTGACGCCGTTGTAGACCGGGACGACAACAAGCAGGTCTCACATTCGGCATGGCGATGAGTCTGTTCGATGCCATCGCAGGTTGACTCAAAGTGGTTGGAGTGCGTGCTCGCAAGCGCCAGATCGAAACCTTTCCTGAACAAGTCTTCGTGGAGACCTGGATGCGGTGGCAGACAAACCTGCATTGCATTTAGGATTCCTTACCTCTCAGCGCCGCTGCGCGCTTACGCGTTTCACCCACAAAGGCCTCATCCTTCAGTGATTCAAGATTAATTTCGACGTTCGCAAGCGCGCCTTCGAGGGCGGCTTTTGCCAGGGCGATTGCAGTTGTCAGATCGGACTTCATATTCGGGTTGGTGATCGGCTTAAGAGTGCTGGCAATCTTCGCTACCTCGACTACTTTTTCGGCGACGCCTAAGGGAACGCTGGTCGCCTGCTTGAGAGCGGCGCTGATCGCGGCATCGCCATCGTTAGCATTCGCGCTGCTGTCGGATGCCTTGGCTGATCTGTAAGCCTTCATGACTACGTTGTAGGACTCGGCGTCGGCGTCGATGGCGGACTTGAGTTCTTCGCGAAGTTGGCTTAGCCTGGCGATCGCTTCGCTGAGCTGAGCCTCGTATTGCGGGTATGCTTTTTTGCCGCGCGACATGGTCGCTACCATGGCTGCTAGTCCGGCGGCCATGGCTCCGGCGGCGGCGGCGGCGCTGCCGCCTCCGGGAGTGGCGGTGGGAGCGGCGAGTTGTTCGATGAAGGGCTCGACTCCGGCGCGCAGGCCGCCTATGGCCATCTTGCCAGTCATCGTTTTTCCTGCCATCACTGCGGCTAGGCGGTTTTCCAGGATTAGCGAGGAATCGAAATTTTCTACTTGCAGGAACCATTCCGCGGCCTGCTCTAGCGCTTTTTTGGGAATCAGGCCTACGATCTCGCTGGAGACGGGGATGACTCCGTAGCGCTGGGCTTCGCGTTTTACGGATTCGAAGGCGCGGTGGACGGGGGTTTGCTCGAAGTCGGTGAGGTTCATCGAGACTTGGGCTTGGCCGCGGACCAGGAATCCGGCGGCTTTGACGTAGCGCAGGCCACCACTGGAAAAGCGCACGGCTTTGGCAATTTTCTTGGCTATGTCTACGTCGGGGGTATTCAGGAAAACGTTGTAGGCTACCAGGGCCTTGCGGGCTCCTACTACCGTGGCTCCGGCGGTGGGATGGACTCGGGGTTCGCCGAAATCGGGCTTGCGGGCGGGATTGGTGGCGATGTCGGCGCGGATGCCTTCGAACTGGCCGCGGCGAATGTTCTCGAGATTCTGGCGTTCGGGGGTGGCGGCGGCGGCTTCGTAGAGATAGACGGGGATCTGGAAGCGCTTCGAGATTTCGGCTCCTACGTGGCGGGCCATGGCTACGCAGTCTTCTATGGTGACGCCGTCGATGGGGATGAAGGGGATTACGTCGGCTGCTCCCATGCGGGGGTGGGCGCCTTGATGTTTGGTTAGGTCGATCAACTCGGCGGCTTTGCCTACTCCTCGAATGGCGGCTTCTTGAATGGCTTCGCGCTCGCCTACCAGGGTGATGACGCAGCGGTTGTGGTCGGAATCCATCTTCTGGTCCAAGAGATAGACTCCCGGGATTTTCATGGCTTCGATGATGGCGTCTACTTTGGCCTTATCGCGGCCTTCGGAAAAATTGGGGACGCATTCTACGAGAGTGCTGGGCATGGGTTGAAGGATAACGGGGGGCGGTTGGGTCAGGCAACTGGTGGGACTTTGGCAGCGGCCTAAGTGCGTTCACCACGAAGGACACTAAGGTTCACGAAGGAAAGCATTCCAATTCGGTTTCCTTTGTGGTTTTTCCTTCGTTCTACTTCGTGTCCTTCGTGGTTGATTTTGGCGCTCTACCTAAATTTGACAGAGGGCTACTGAAACAGGCAGACTGCGAAGCTATGCGGTGTGCGCCACGACTCTCCGGCCGCGGGTTTACTTGACGATAGTCCCGCCTAAAACGTCCGTCGGCCGTTTCCCTGCTCATCAGTTGTAACCGCTCATCAGAAAGCGATCATCATCGGATGAGCGCGTCGGATGATCGCATCGAATGATCTCTTCGAAAGGATGCACCATGCTGCGTCGGTCTTTGCTATTTCTTCTGCTTCTGTTGCCATTGCTGGCGGCTCTTGCCCAGACTGCTCTTGCCCAAAACGAGCGCCATTTCAACTTTCACTACACATTCACGGTGAAGAATGTCAGCCCGGGCGAGCGCGTGCGGGTCTGGATTCCGTTGGCGCACTCGGACGCCTTCCAGGATGTGAAGGTCACCTCCAAGAACGGCGACTTGCCGCTGAAGCAGGTTCGGCAGGCGGAGTATGGGAACGAGGTTCTGTATGCCGAGACTGCGAAGGCGGACAAGGGCGATTACAAGTTCTCGGTGGAGTACGACGTGGTACGAAGAGAGCACGTGGTGCTGGTGAACGGAAAGCCGCTACCGGACGCGCGATCCGCAAGTGTGCCGCGCGTTGAGCTGGCGCGATTTCTTGAGCCGGACCGGCTCGTGCCGGTGACGGGAGTTCCGGCGCAACTGGCCGCGCAGGAAACAAAAGGCGCGACCTCTCCGCTGGAAAAAGCCAAAGACATTTACGACTACGTTTTTCGCACCATGAAATATGACAAGAGCGGCACCGGCTGGGGACACGGCGACACGCTCTGGGCCTGCGATTCGAAGCACGGCAACTGCACCGACTTCCACTCGGTCTTTATTTCGATGGCGCGGGCCGAGAAGATTCCGGCGCGCTTTCAGATCGGCTTTCCGCTGCCGGCCGATAAGCATTCCGCCGAGATTCCCGGATACCACTGCTGGGCGGAGTTCTATCTGGATTCGACGGGCTGGGTTCCGGTAGACATTTCAGAGGCATGGAAGCATCAGGAAAAGCATGATTATTTTTTCGGGGCGCACGATGTGAATCGGGTGCAGTTCACCGAGGGACGCGATCTGAAACTCACGCCGGGGCAGGAGGGACCGCCGCTGAATTATTTCGTTTATCCGTATGTAGAGATCGGCGGGAAGGAATATCCAAATGTTTCGATCGCGTTCTCGTTTGAGGATGTGGACTCGAAGGCAACGAGGGTCAGCGCCTCGCGGTAGAAGAATAGGGGCGTGTGCGGGGACTTCGAGCAGTGCTAGAATCCGGGTTCGCAGTTGCGGCATCCAGAACTTCAACCGCAGGAGCCATATCCATGCCGAAATATGTCATCGAGCGCGAGATTCCTAATGCCGGCAAATTGACGCAGCAGGAACTCCAGGGCATCTCGCAGAAGTCCTGCGGGGTTTTGCGAAAGCTGGGTCCGCAGGTGCAGTGGCTGGAAAGTTTCGTGACCGACGACAAGATTTACTGTATTTATATTGCGCCCAATGAAGAGATGGTCCGCGAACACGCCCGCCAGGGAGGTTTTCCGGCAAATCGAATTTCCGCCATTCGGTCGGTCATCGGTCCCACCACCGCGGAGGGTTGAACTCTGACGACTGTGCCCAATTCACGGAGGCCGCATAGGCCGCCGCACAGGCCAATGATCGGCGTCTTTGACTCAGGCGTGGGCGGCCTTACCGTACTGCGCGCGCTCGTCGACCGCATTCCCGACGCCGACTATCTCTACTTTGGCGACACGGCCCGCCTTCCTTATGGATCGAAGTCCGCGGCCACGGTGGCGCATTACGCGGTCGGGGCGGTGCGCTATCTGCAGGATCAGGGAGCGGAGTTGCTGGTGATTGCGTGCAACACGGCGACCGCGCTGGCGCTGCCTGAGATCAAAGCGGCGGCGGGCGTGGAAGTAATCGGCGTCGTCGAACCAGGCGCGGAAGCGGCGGCGGCGGCCAGTCGGAAGCAGAAAGTGGTGGTCATCGGCACGGAGGCGACCATCAGCAGCCATGCTTACCTGCGAGCGCTTGAAGCCCGCGGCGTCGCGGCGCGAGAGAAGGCTTGTCCTCTGTTTGTGCCGCTGGTCGAAGAGGGGTGGGTGGAACATCCGGTGACCGAACAGGTGGCGCGGATTTATTTGGCGGAGGCTTTTTCAGAAGATGCGCGCGATGCTGATGTGCTGGTGCTTGGCTGCACGCATTATCCGCTGATTAAGCCTCTGTTGCGGCGCGTGGCGCCGGAACACATTGCGATCGTGGACTCGGCGGAATCGACGGCGCGGGCCGTGGCGCGTCAACTCCACGGGGAGCCGATAACGTCGTTGGCTCAGACGAAGAGCGAGGGGAGAGGCATCCCCGGACTCAAGTTCTTTGCCACCGATTCGGCGGAGAAATTCCGGAAGATGGGAGCGCGGTTCCTGGGGCTTTCTGTGGAAGATGTGCTGCATGTGGATTTGAAGGAATAGGCGGCGGAGGCCGAGCTGCGCTCGGGCTGGACGGGCGAGGACGCCCGTCGCTCCACTAAAAAACGGCCGCTTGCGCGGCCGCTTTCTGGGCTCCCAAATTTTTTCGCTGCAGGCAGGCTCAGTACAAATGGAAATTGACTTCTACGTTAATCTGCACGGCCACCGGCTTGCCATCTTTCATGGCCGGCTCGAAGCGCCAGTTTTTCACCGCTTCCATAGCCTTTTCATCCAGACCTAATCCTAAAGTTCGAAGCACTCGGATGTCGCGCGGCTTCCCGTCGGGGCCTACCACCAGCCACAGTACTACGGTGCCCATGTGCTTAACTTTGCGGGCTTCCTCTGAGTACTCAGGGTCGGGTGAATAAATCGCTTTCGGAGCAGAAACGCCGCCGCCAACGCGGAACGCTCCGCCACCGGTGCCGCCGCCGTGACCAGGGCCGAATCCGGGACCTTCGCCCGAACCAACACCGCCACCACTACCGGAACCAATGCCACCACCGTAGCCAGTTCCATTCGAAGGCACAGACGGCAGATGCGAAAGCGGATCGCCCAGTTCGGGCATGTTGGGTTGCTGGAGGCGAATATCGGGAGGAACCACGATGGTCGGGGTGACTGCCAGCTTCGGATCCAGGTTGCGCACCACTGCCATCGGCGGTGTGATCTGCTGCATGGATTGCTTGGGCAAACGGCCCTGCGATGCCTGAAGTTTGTCGCGATCGCCGCCGCCTCCGCCGCCACCGCTTAGCGTCTTCGAAACCGGCAGAACGGGCATGTCATCGGGCATGATCAGTTCGACGACTGGTTTCGGCTTGGCGATCTCAACGATCTTCCGTCCCAAGAGGGTTCCGGCGATGATAAGGGCCACTGCCAGCACGTGGATGACAGTGGAGCCAAAGGCTCCGCGTCCTTTGTAGTTGTAAAAGCCCCAGATGTCGCGCACCGGGACGGGCTTCGAGGTCAGGACCAGCGGCGGGAGTTTCTTGGGGAAGAAGAAGTCGTCAACGTTGTGGAACAGGGATTTCCACAGAGGCTCGTCCAGAGCCTGGGTATGCACGAGAAGATGCAACTCGGGCTCTGGGCCCAGCGCTGCCGGATTCTGCGGTGTTTCAAGTTCTGGCATATTTTCCCGAGCACTACCCCAAGTTCACGGTACGTGGCGACGCTGAATTAGATGCGCCAACGCTGCTCAAGGCTCGAAAAAAAGCGCTGGCAAAATGGACGAACCTTGCCGCCCAAATGTTTCCCAATCGGTTTGATGCGTGCAGGTTGCGATCTGATGAAAATTGTACACGCTTTTTCGTGACGGGAAACAGTACTTTTTGAATTCGTTGTTACCGAGGCGTCTGCAACCGACGTGTCCTTCCGCGCTCCCTATATAATGAAAAGATTCAATCAGTTGGGAGAACCTAGCGAGTGCCGACGGACCTGAAATCCACCATCAATTTGCCCAAGACCACTTTCCCTATGAAGGCGAACCTGCCCCAGAATGAACCCAAAATGCTGGAGCGCTGGGAGCAGATAGGGCTCTACGAACGCATTCGCCAGGCCCGCAAGGGCAAGGAAAAATACATCCTGCACGACGGCCCGCCTTACACCAGCGGACCCATCCACCTTGGGACGGCGATGAACAAGTGCCTCAAGGATTTCATCGTCAAGTCGAAAACCATGTCCGGCTTTGACGCGCCTTACGTGCCCGGGTGGGACTGCCATGGCTTGCCAATTGAAATCAAGGTTGACAAAGAACTTGGCGGCAAGAAGCTGGAAATGCATCCTACCGACGTCCGCGCCGAGTGCCGCAAATATGCGCAGAAATTCCTTGACCTGCAGCGGCAGCAGTTCAAGCGCATCGGCGTCTTCGGGCGCTTTGACAAGCCGTATGCCACGATGACTCCGCAGTACGAGTCGGTGGTGCTCCAGACTTTTTTCTCCTTTTACGAAAACGGTTTCGTTTACAAGGGGCTGCGCGCGGTCTACTGGTGCATGCACGACGAGACCGCGCTCGCTGAAGCCGAAGTCGAATACGAAAACCACACCAGTTCTACGGTCTGGGTGAAATACGCGCTGCTCGAGGATCCGGCAAAACTCGATGCCGCGCTCACCGGCAAAAAACTTTTCACGATCATCTGGACGACCACTCCCTGGACGCTGCCCGCCTCCATGGCCGTGGCTTTTCATCCCGACGAAGAATACGTTGCGCTGGAATCGGGCGGCGCGGTTTACATCGTTGCCTCCAAGCTGGCGAAAGATGCCGCCAAAAAATGCGGCCTCTCCGACCCGCGCGAACTCGCCCATTTCCCGGGGCGGAAACTCGAGCGCCTGAACTTCCAGCACCCCTTTCTCGACCGCAAAGTTCTCGGCGTGCTCGCCGACTACGTCACCATGGACACCGGCACGGGTGTGGTCCACACCGCGCCCTCGCACGGCGCGGAAGACTTCATGACCGGCGTGAAGTATGGCCTCGACGCCACCAGCAACGTGGACGAAAAAGGAATCCTGCGCAATGGCCTGCCTGAATACGAGGGCAAGCGCGTCTGGGATGCCAACCAGCCCATCATCGACCTGGTCAAAAGCCGTGGGGCGCTGCTGCATACGGAAAAAACCGAGCACTCGTATCCGCACTGCTGGCGCTGCCACAATCCCGTGATCTTCCGCGCCACCGAGCAGTGGTTCATTTCCATGGAAACGCCCATGCCCGGCGGCAAAGGGAAAGAAGACACGCTGCGCACACGCACGCTCAGCGAGATCAAGAACGTCAAATGGGATCCGGCATGGGGTGAAGAGCGCCTCTCCAACATGATTCAAACCCGCCCCGACTGGTGCATCTCGCGGCAACGGGTGTGGGGCGTGCCCATTGCTGTATTTCTATGCGAAGGCTGCGGCAAGCCGCTCAACGACCATGCCATCAACCGCAAGGTCGTCGAACTATTTGTGCGCTCGGGCGCCGATGCGTGGTTCACCCCCGCGCCTGACACCATTGTTCCTGCTGGAACCAAGTGTCCGCATTGCGGCGACGCGAAGTTTGAAAAAGAAACCGACATCTTCGATGTCTGGCTCGAATCTGGAGCCAGCTATTTAGCACTGGTGGCGGACGAGCCCGATTATCCCTGGCCCTCCGATCTCTATCTCGAAGGCGGCGACCAATACCGCGGATGGTTCCAGTCTTCCCTGCTGTGCGCCATGGGTACGCGGGCAACGCCTCCGTATCGCGGCGTGGTGACGCCGGGCTGGACGCTTGATGACAAAGGCCAGGCCATGTCGAAGTCGCGTGGCAACGATGTCGATCCGGTGGACATTGCCAGCCGCCTCGGGGGAGAGATCGTGCGCTTCTGGACGGCTTCCGTCGACTTCCGCGAAGACGTCGTGGGCTCCGAAGCCTTGATGCAGCGCGTGGGGGAAAACTATAAGAAGATTCGCAACACGTTTCGCTACATCTTGAGCAATCTCTACGATTTCGATCCGGTGAAAGACGCGGTTCCCTTCGAGAAGATGGAAGAGCTTGACCAGTACATGCTGCGCCAGACGTGCGCTTTCGCGGCCGATGTGCGCAACGGGTACGACGAGTTCGCCTTTCACAGGATCTATCATCGCGTGAACCATTTCTGCATCGTCGACTTGAGCGCTTTCTACTTCGATGTGCTCAAGGACCGGCTCTACATTTCCGCGCCGAAGTCTGAGGCTCGCCGCTCGGCGCAAACCGCAATCTGGCGCATTGGCGAGGCGCTGACTCGACTGCTGGCGCCGGTTCTGAGTTTTACCTGCGAAGAGGTTTGGCAATATCTGCCAAAGGTCGCAGGCCGCAGCGAGAGCGTTCACTTGGCCCTTTTTCCGGCCTCCTCCGATATTCTTGGCGGCGGGGCCACCGAGCACGACCAGCAGCAGGACAGGGATTGGGCAACGTTGCGCACCTTCCGCGACTCAGTTCTTAAGAAACTCGAGGAAATGCGGAATAACAAGATCATTGGTGGCGGATTGGAGGCCCAGGTAAACGTCAGTGCATCTGGAGACTTCTATTCAACAATGAAGCGCTATGAAGATCAATTGCGCTTTCTGCTAATTGTTTCCGACGTGCATTTAGAACAGATGGGCGACGGCACCGGAACGGTGGCGACGGTCTCCGCAGGCAAAGCCGACGGCGCCAAATGCGAGCGCTGTTGGAACTATTCACTGCACGTAGGCGAAGACAAAACTTTTCCCACGGTGTGTGAGCGTTGCAGCGCCGTGCTTAAAGAAATTACCGAGGCGTGACCGCAAAACATTCCCCGAGCAGTCTCGTAACGAGTTCAGGTATTGAGCCAAATCGAAATTGCTGGAACTTGTCCTGGGAGTCTTCGGAGCAATTTGGCCGAATCACAAATGACTCGCGCCGCTTTGCACCGAGGCGCTCTACCTCCGGAAGAGGGATAAGCCAGACAGCTCTGATCGTTGTCATTCCTTCATTCAAGAGAACAGCTAACAACCTAGTCAAACCTTTTTCACGAAGGGCAACCTCACGCACCTGGAAATGGACCAGATTGCCTCGATCCAGCCCCCACTTTTCTTTAGGGTCTTGGTGCGCGCCTTGACCTGGAGCGGAAGAGATCGACCAGTAGCCTTGTCGTAAACGAGGAGATCTATGCCGTAGTCGTCTGCAACCGGGCGGAATGGCGCTAGTCTCCCATCAAAGGCGATCAAGAGAGCATTTGTCACCAGGTTCTCAGCGAGGAGACCGACCTGAGTGCTTGTTAGACTCACAATGAGGAGCATCGTAGCAGATATGAAAATGCTCCGCATGGATCGGACGCTGTCTTGCAGATACCGACCTTAATTCCACGCAAACGCGATAAGCTATAGACAAAGAAAAGAAATTGTTTCGGTCATGCGCAAATATCATTTTCTGATCGCATTGTTCGTCCTCGCTCTCGATCGCGCCACCAAGTGGACGATCGCACACCGGCTTTCCTTGCATGACAGCATCCCGGTGATTCCTGGATTTTTTCGCATCATCCACGCCGAGAACCCGGGGGCCGCGTTTGGTATTTTTGCGGATTCTCCGTCGGAATGGAAAGTCGTGCTGCTGATTGCGTTCTCTGTGATCGCGCTGCTGATCGTCTCCGCGCTGCTCTGGAAAAACAGCCACCGCCTGACCTCCACCGGAATCGGGCTGTCCTTGATTCTCGGCGGCGCAATCGGAAATTTGTGGGATCGCCTCGTCAGCCGGCACGTGGTGGATTTTCTGCTCTTCTATGTAGGCCAACACCAGTGGCCGGCCTTCAATGTGGCCGACAGCGCGATTGTGGTGGGAGCGGGCCTGCTGGTGTTTGAGATCGTGTTTACGAAATCGCCAAGCCAACAGTCAGCATAGATATCGGCGTAATTAACAGGCCCCCGCCCCATTACCAAACCGTCTTCATGCCGGCGGCACGGATGCGCCTATCACGGCTGATAACCGGCACATCGAAATAGACCGCAGTGGCCGCCACTATGCGGTCTGGCATATCCGGGACTTCAGCGCGTGACACTCGCCGCATCGCTTGAACAATGGCAGTGGTAAAAACAGCTTCGGTGAAAACATGTTCGGGGTCGGCCAGTGCTTGCGTCAGTTCCTCATACGCTGATGCTGGCAGACGGTTCTTCTCGATCAAATAAACTACCTCGGCCAAGCTTATGGTCGAAATGGCGATCTTGCGTCTTGCGGTCGCCGCATCGTTGATCGCGGCTTCGGCGGCAGCGGACAATCTCTTGTCGTCGAATAAATGCCAAAGGGCCGTGTGGGTATCGGCAACGCCAGCAATCATCAAAAATCCTCACCGAAGTTCCGAAACATATCGGCGCGATTGGCGTCGATTTCCTCGGCAGATGGAGCTTGCCCGTATTTGGCGAACATGCCGCGCCCCGTTTTGAATGGAATCCCCGACGATTGGCCTTCGAGTGAGGACGCGAGATCGCGTGCAAGAACCTCACACACATAACCGGCGGGCGAAACGCCATGTGCGTTGGCTTGGACCTTCAGGGCCGCTTCAAGCTTCTCTGGAAGTTCAATCGTCATGGTTACTTTCCTTTCTCTATCACCAATTGTAGCGATTTGCTTGGCGCGGTCAAACGGGAAAAACTAGGCAAAACGCGCTCGAAAAGAGCAGGGTTTCGTCAGTCTACCCAAGAGCTTGGCGGGGCTTCGCCCCGCGGACAGCCGAGGGCGGCTGTCCCTACGCAAGTCCGCTACGGCGCGCCGTAAAGCTGGCGGTACACACTCGCGTTGCGCAGGATGGCTTGCACGTATTCTCGGGTTTCGGTGAAGGGGATGGACTCGACGAACTCTTGGGGATCGCGGTAGTGGCCTTGTCCCAGCCAGTCTCCTACGCGGTCGGTGCCGGCATTGTAGGCGGCCAGCGCGTATTCGAATTGTCCGTTGTACTTGTCGACCATGTCTTTGAAGTAGCGCGTGCCGAGTTGGAGGTTGACGGCTGGGGTGTAGAGTTGCGGGGCGCTGTATCCCTTGAGCTTGACTTGTTTGGCAACGGACTTGCCCGTCTTCGGTAGAAGCTGCATTAGACCGACTGCGTTGGCATGAGAGATCGCACCCGCGTTGAACTCGGATTCCTGTCTGATGAGCGACGCAACTAGATAAGGATCGAGGCCGTTGAGCACGGAATATTTGCGGAGGTCGGACCAATAGGCTTTGGGAAAAAGCGCTTCCCAGTAGGGGCGTGGCAGGTCGGGAATATCCACGGCGAAATAGTTGGGCGTCGTGCGCTTCATGATCTGAATACCGCGATCGTAGCGGCCGAGGTCCTGATAGACGCGAGCCATCTCGGGCGGCGCCCAGGTTCCGCCTTCCTGGCTGGCGGCGGCTTGCAACTCGCGTACCGCCATGTCCGCGAGTCCACCGTTTGAGAGCAATCGCGCCCGGGCGACGCGCAGGTTGTCGTCGGGAGGGACGTCGGCGGTAATCCTTCCCGTGGTTGAAAGAGGCGGAACGCGGTCGAGCAGCGCATAGTGCGGCGCGTCTGGCTGCGTATCTCGCTTCGAGGACCCGTCGCCTTTACCTTGCAGACCCTTCAAACGCTGCCGGCCTAGATCCGCGTAGTAATAGTTGCGATAGCGGTCGGAGAGCTTCTGATAAAACGCCTGCGCCATGGCCGGGTTGCCTTCTTCTTCGGCGATGCGCGCACGCCAGTACAGGGCGTTGGGAGTCTCGGCGGAATCGGGATAGAGCGCGATTTGGTCTTCGAAGCTCTTTCGTGCGTCTTCGGTCCGGCCTTGCCGGAAGGTCAACCACGCGGCCTTCCAGTGCGCGGAGGATGCGTGCCCGCCGTTTGGAAAGCGCTGCTGCAACTCGCGGAAGTAGTCGATGGCGTGATCGTAGTCGTGCTTCAGCAGGTACATGTTCCCGGCGGAAAGCAGCGCTTGTTCGAGCCACGGACTGGCGGGGCCAAACTGCCGCAACTCGTTCAGTGTGCGCTGCACCGCTTCTTCATCGCTGGTGGAACGCGCCGTTTCGCTGAGCAGGTAGAGACGCTCGGCTTCAGCAGCGCCTTTTTGCGATCCCATGGCGGTCAGAAGTTGGCGGGCATCGTGACTGCGGCCGCCTTTTTCGAGCGCCCCGGCCAGGGCTAACTGTACTTCGGGACGGTTCTCAGGACTGACTTCCGCTACAAGATCGTGGTAATCGTGGGCCGCCTCGCTGTAGTGCTTGGCTTTGAACAGCAGATCGGCGCGGGTGCGGCGCTCGGCAATGGAGCCGGAGATGCCTAGCTTGTGCAATTCAGCTCCGGCGGCATCCGCTTCGAAACTGTTGGGAAGGTTGAAGTACACGTTGCGCAAGGCGCTCGCTGCTTGCTCTTTTTCGCCAGCGGCCTGGTAGGCGCGACCAATGGTGAGCTCAACATCACTGCGCACCGGAGCACGGTCTTTTTCCAGCAGAAGCGCTGCCTCCTGCGCCCGGCCTTCCTCCAGCAGCGCGCTTGCGTAAACCAGGTGCGCATCTCGGATCAGCAGTGAATCGGGGAAATTCTTGCCGAAGTCCGCAAGTGTGGAGAGCGCTTCGGCGTTGTGCGCCGTCTTCAGGTAAGCGTCGCCCAGGTAGTAGGATACGTAGTCTCCTAGTTCGCTGGCACCGGCCTTGGCGCGGTTGAATGGGTCGATGGCTTTTCCATAGTCGTGATCGAGGGTGCGGGCATAGCCGATGACCAGCCAGGCTAGTGCTCCGGCATCTTCCTTGGGGTGTCGGCGGGCATAGGCTTCGACTCCGGCATAGGCGGTGGGAGTGCGGTCCTGCAACAGCTGCTGCGCCATGGTGCGGAGATTGGCGGAGGCGACGAAGGCCTGCCGCGCCCGGCGCACGCGCGGGGAGATGGTCTTACGCTTTTTCCTGGTGCTGGTGGAAGCCGATGTCTTTTTCTTCTTTGCCGGCGCGCGCTTCGCAGGCGTGGTCGTGGTCGCAGCCGACGTGGATGACTTGGACTGGGAAGTTGCGAGCGGCAAAAAGCCGAGCCTGGGCAGGAAGAAGATTCCAGCGAAAACCACAACTGCAAAACGGCGCACTCAAACCCTACCTACTGCCGAAAGTTGGCACCCAGGATGGAAAGATCGTCTTCTGCGAGACTTCTTATTATTTCATGTTGAAAGTAATTGCCGGGAGCGGCCACCGTGTTCCCGTAACGTTTCTGGTACGTCCCACGGCTTTTCTCGATCGCTTCTTTCAATCGGTCGTAGAGATCTTTGTTTTTCCGGCCTTCCGCGACCTTGGCTTGATTGTAGAGTTTGACCTCGTCGACCAGCAGGCGGGCAAAACGCTGGGCCTTGCGGTGAATCTCCTGATGCTCGGGCGAGATCGCGGGGACGGGCGAGGGCTCGGGCGTTGCGCCGGACGTTGACTCGGACATCAGCTCGGACGTTGGCTCGGACGTTGGCTCGGTATCCGCATGACCAACCGGCAGCGGTTCGGCCAGCGCAGGCTCCATTTCAGCAACCGCAGACTGAACTTCGGCGATCGCGCTCTGGGCTTCGGCGGTCGCGCCTCCGGCGATCATCGCCGGAGCCTCAACTGCGGAGCGAGCGACTGACGCCGAGGCTTCGCCCGCAGAGGATGACGCCGCTGCTGCCATGGCGTGATCCAAAGTAAACGCCGGGGCATGCGAGGCAAAAGGATCGTTGAAAGCGGACACCGCGTGCGCCGACGCCGGGGCGTCGGACGCCGGAACGTTATGACTGTCGGCGTGCGCGTGCACTTGCTTGCGAAGCGAGTTGACCTCGAGCCATGCGCCGGTCGAAAGCACGAGCAGTTCGAGCGCGCCGGCGTCGAGCAAACCGGTCTGGCCGGTTCCGCTGTCGGCATAGAGCAGCGCGGCAACTTTGTCTTTCAAAATTAAAGGGAGAATCCGGCCTTCTCCGCTGGCTGGCGTTCCAAATTCCTGCAGAAAACGCGAGTCCAGATCGGCAACCGGCACGCTCGCTGCTACGCGATCGCCGATCGCACGGCCGATGGCACGACCGACTGCGGGAGCGTTTTCGTCGAGCGCAAAATCCTTCAACCCATCGCTATTAGCAAAACCGCGTCCCTGCCATCCTGAGGCATGGCTGCCCTTTACGACAAAAAGCGCGACTCGGGCCGCATAGCGAGAACTGGTGTCGAGCAACACGCGCAGAATTTCCCGCTGCGAGGTGCCTAACTGAATTTCGGCGACGGCGCGCGCCAGATCTGCCGGACCGGACCCGGACGACGGATCGGGGGTAGCTGCTTCGGAGGTGGCAGCTTCGGATGCGATCTCTTCCATCACCCGGCGGACAATCTCGGTGCGTAGCTGGGCCGCATGGCTGTCCAAAACCTGGCCAACCACCCGTTCCACAATTGGTTCAATCCAACCGCGCTCCTTCATTCGTACTCCGAGGTGAAGCTAATTGGCAAAGCTCTTTTGGGGGGCGAAGGGAGTAACCCTTCTAACCTTTGATTATATGGCCCCTGACCGGCGTTCTCGGGACACCTTGGTACCTGCCCTACTGGGTTACTTGCGAGCTTCGGTCGTCCCTCCGGGACTTGAATCATTTCTTCATCCTTCACCCAGCGCGGAAGCGCTGGGCTAAGCTAGTTCGCCCCTCCGGGGCTTGTGTCCTGAGGTGCCAGGCGTCAGTCGGCTGCTAGCAGCCAAATTCTGACGCACACCTTACGGGGTTGCCTGCGGCAGCCGCTCGAAATCGCGGGGGAACCTTCGTCTGGCAAGCAATCCGTCAAAACAACATCCCGAAAACTGCCGCCAGCAAGTACAATAGCACTGCGGATTCAGTGGCGCTGTCGGAAAAATCTGCATCAAGTTACGAATGAGTACCATCCAACCCAACATAGAGCAACCGGTCAGCGAAGAAATGCAGCTGGTCCGGCGTGCCAAGCGCGGCGACGAGCAAGCGTTTGAAGAATTAGTGCGGCGTTATGACCGCAATGTTTTCCGCATTGCACAGCACATTACGCAGAATCGCGAGGACGCGGAAGATGTAGTTCAGGAAGCGTTCCTCAAGGCGTACAAGAACCTGGAGAAGTTTCAGGAACAGTCCAAGTTTTATACCTGGCTGGTGCGGATTGCGGTTAACGAAGCACTGATGAAGTTGCGGCGGAGAAAGCCGGAACGCACGGTCTCTCTGGACGAGGAAGTAAAAACTGAAGATGACTCGCTGCCCCGTGAGGTTGCGGATTGGAGCCCCAATCCGGAGCAGATGTACAACCAGGCGGAGTTGCGGGACATACTGACGCGCACCATTCAGGGATTGCCGGCGGGGTTTCGAACGGTGTTCGTACTCCGTGACGTGGAAGGCCTGTCGACGGAAGAGACGGCCCAAGCGTTGGAGCTGAGCGTTCCGGCGGTGAAGTCGCGGTTGCTGCGCGCGCGCCTGCAATTGCGCGAGCGGCTGAACCGATTCTTTCAGAAGCGGGCGAGTGGAGACGGTGACAGTGGAGATGGCGACCAGTGAAGTGTTCTGAGTTTCTAAACGAGCTGACCAACTACCTCGATGGCGCGCTGGACGCCCGGACTAAGTCCGAACTCGACGATCATCTGGCGTGGTGCCACAACTGCTACGTCGTCTGCGATACCACTCGCAAAACCATCGAAATCTACCGCAACTCGGAGCTCTACGAACTGCCCGACGATTTGCGGGTGCGGCTCCGATCGGCCATCATGACCAAGTGTTCGGGGCACAAGAAGTCCGGCGCGCCGAGTTGAGCGCCCAGTCTTGCACCTCTTGGTTTTCCTGCCGTTCGCCGTTGTCATTCTTCTGCAAGTCTTTCCCCTGAAAGTCGTTCCCCTGAATGCCCGCAAGTGATTGATTCCGGTCCGCCCGGGGGTGTGTACTACTGTGTTATCAGCAGCGCGAACCTTTTCCGCGCTCCTCGAATCTAAGTGGTTAGAGCTCGTCTTAGTATTCGGGCGAAGGGGATGAGCCAGTTTTGTCGCGTTTATTCTGTGGAGGTCAACCGATGTTTTCAAAGCTGATGGACGCCATGTTTGGCTGCCGGCACGCTCGCTACAGTTTTCCGATCACGGTGCGCGCCGGTTCGCGTCGTAGCCCAGTTCCGCGGACGGGGACCTACGTCGTGTGCCTGGACTGTGGCAGAGAATTCGGCTACGACTGGCAAGAAATGAAGATCATGGGATCGCAGCCCAGACAAGCCGCGCATTCCTTGGTTACGAAAGAAGCCGCGTAAGGACCCGCTGGTCTCTTACAGCCCGTTCTTCGAGGCGTTTCGCGGCCAAAAGTGAACATTCCTCGCTAACCCCTGCCAATTCTTGCTCCGCGTTTTCCCGTTTTGGGTCAGCCCTAGCCTCTAAAATTTTACTAACTCCTTGCCCTCCGACAGGCGCATAATTGAATTGGCGCCGACCCGCGGAGCATGTTTCGGTTCATGAGAAGCGTTCCGCTTGCGGTCGGACGGGAGGTGTCTGTGCCTCTTTCCATGCTTCGGGAGTTCTTGGATCGTAACCGCATTCAATACATGGTGATCTCGCACTCAGTGGCCTATACGGCCCAGGGGATTGCTGCCCTCACCCACACGCCGGGAAAGGAGCTGGCCAAAACCGTCATGGTTATGGTGGATGGTCGTCTCGCCATGGCGGTGGTGCCGGCTTCGTTCCGGGTGGATTTGTACCGGCTCAAGAAATATTTGGGAGCAGACTCGGTAGAACTGGCTAGCGAGCTCGAATTTCGCGGTCGTTTTGCCGACTGCGAAACCGGATCCATGCCACCTTTCGGCAATCTCTACGGCATGGATGTTTTCGTGGACCAGGCTCTGACTGAGGACAAGGAAATCGCCTTTAACGCGGGTTCGCACCGTGAACTGATGCGGATGCGATTTGCCGATTTCTGCGATTTGGTGAAACCGGCGGTCCTTCCGCTGGCGGCGGGCAAAGCGCATATGCACGCGGCCTGAGCGTAGGGAAAGGACTCTTTCTCTGCGCGAAGCGGGTGCCGTCCCGCGACCATCGGCACTGGCACCCGTGGCCGCCAAGTGGGCGGTGGCGGGAAAATCCTGTCTCCCTGTTTTTTCATACAATCTTCACAAATCGCTGTGTTAGATTTGCCGCTCAGAACAACTCACAATTTCCTGGAGGAAACTGCATTGGGCAAGGACATGGTCCCCAAGAAAATCTTCTTCACCAAAGGTGTGGGGAAACATCGCGAGCGCCTCACCTCTTTCGAACTCGCCTTGCGCGACGCCGGCATCGCAGCGCAAAACCTGGTACGCGTCTCTTCCATCTTTCCGCCCAACTGCAAGCTGGTGCCACGCTCGCAGGGACTCACGTATCTCTCCCCCGGAGAGGTCGTCTTCGCAGTGGTTGCCGAAAATTCGACTCACGAACCGCACCGCCTGCTGGCCTCGTCGATTGGCGTGGCGATCCCCGCCGATCGCAACACCTACGGATATCTGAGCGAGCACCACTCGTTCGGTGAGACGGAAGACGCTGCCGGAGATTACGCCGAAGAACTCGCCGCCGAAATGCTGGCTACAACTTTGAACGTGGAGTTTGATTCCGACCGGTCGTGGGACGAGAAGAAAGAGATTTATCGTATCTCGAACAAGATCGTCCGGACGGCTAATGTGACGCAATCGGCGGTGGGCGACAAACGCGGACTTTGGACGACGGTGATTGCGTCGGCCGTGCTCATCTTTGACTGATTAAGCTCGTGGCGTAGACCCGCTGCAGCCGCGATCCATCGCCGCAGCCAGCGAGTAACTACCAGACCCAAGTGTAAAGGATGTCCCGGAACGCTTTGTAAAGGATGTCATGGGACTGGACACCTTCAGGGCCGCGTTGCGACATTCTCAGACGAGGCCTTTAGGCCCGGTGGTCGCCCTCCACGGGGGCTAAAGCCCTCTTCATTTCTCGCCGTAACGCCAGCCTAAAGGCCGGCTCTTCCACGAAATCCTTACGCCAAACAAGGCCAGCGTGCAACACGACTTCTTCTGCAATCCGAGACGCGGCAAGCCGCGTCTCTACTTTGCGATTTGAGCAACTGTCTTTTTCGCGGCCGGTTTCTTTTTCAGCCGCTCCAGCACTGCTGCCACGATCAGCGGCAGACCTACGGT
>OBLT010000975.1_pt1 | contig 18583 bp, 21 predicted proteins | sample 1518721 | NCBI WGS metagenome assembly OBLT01 (sample SAMEA3539307, study PRJEB22396) | soil metagenome | biome: tundra; feature: field; material: soil | place: USA | collected 2010-05 | depth 0.15 m | reverse complement strand
CCACCGAGATCTACACTCTTTCCCTACACGACGCTCTTCCGATCTGTTGACGCTTTCCGGCAGCCGCTCATGGATGCGCCGGGCGATCAGCCGGACCTGAGGGAGGTGCTCGAGAATCAGACGTTCCCGCTCCTCCGCCGCGTTGTCGTGGACCTGGTACTTGTTCACCGCTTGTTGCGTTCCAAGCATGGCGATGCCCTATGCCGCCGCCATCGAACTGAATTCTTCCCCGGCGGCCGCCGTGTCTTTTATGACCAGATCGACGAGAGCGCGCCGATCGGCCGGTTCGAGGTCCTCGGGAACCTGCTGGCCGCGGGAAATGAAGGAGATCGGTTTTCCCGTTTTGATGGACAAGTTCAACAGGGGACCAAAGGTCTGGGTCTCATCGAGATGAGTGAAGATCAGCTTCGAGGGTGCGAACATTTCGTACTGCGCCGCGATTCGCTTCATATCAGCCGGCTTCATCGAAGCGCTGAGCACCAGATGCGTCTCGACGTGAGGTTGTTGCGAGATGAGCTTTGCCAGGTCGGCGGCGTCTTCGAGATCGTTGCGGGCGAGGCCGGGCGTGTCGATGAAGATCAGGTCCTTGGTGCGGTGCTCCTCGAGAGCCTGCGCCAGCGCGCGTGGCGTCTCGAGCGCCTGGAATCCCAGACCCGTTATGGCGGCGTAAGAGCGAAGCTGTTCGGTGGCCGCTACCCGGTGCGTGTCGAGGCTTAGAATCTGGGACGGCCGGCGGGTGCCGAGGCCGTACAACACCGCGAGCTTTACCAAAGTGGTCGTCTTGCCCGATCCCGGCGGTCCAACGAGAGCGATTGCGTTTCGCCCCCCGTCTCCAGCCAGATGGCTGTCGACTTGGAACATACGCGATAGCTCCGCCGCGATCAGACCGTTTGAATGGGAAAGAGCCGGCGCCGTCGAGTTCTCGGCCTGGCCTGTGACGCGCCAGAGGATATCCTGCGCCAGATCGGCGTCCAACTCGGCATCGACGAGCTTCGAGAACGCTTCCGCCAGCTCCGCATTCGCCCCGATCCTTGCCATGCCCGCCGTGGAGCGGGAGAGCGCGGAGGCGAGCCTTTCCATTTCGTGCTTCAGCCCGGCAACTTCTTCGGACAGCTTATCGATCGGCGGCGCCTTCAGAGGGAGGCTCTGCGCCGCGGACTGGCTCTCCGCGTTGGCTCCGAGAAATCTGGCATCGTTGTACGATGTGGAGGCGAAGACAACTTCATAGTCGCCCAGATGGCGCGATTGTTGGTCTGTTCTTCTGGAACTAACCAGCATGGCGTCGGCGCCCATCTCCAGTCGCGCCATGTTCATGGCTGCTTCAACCGTCGCCGCAAAATATGATTTCAGCTTCATGATTCCACTTTCTAATTAACGACGCCCAGCGAAACCACGCGCACTCCCGCCGGTATCTCGGCATGCGAGAGCACGTTCAGGTTGGGCATGGAGCCTTCCGCGATCTGCCGCACGAAGAAGCGGGACCCGGAACTGGTGAGCAACACCATCGCGGAGTCCGAACCGCACTTGGACAAGCGGTCGATTACGGACCGGACCCGGTTGGGTCCCAGGTTCAAATGACTCGCGGTTTCCGCATGTTCAATCGCATTTTCGATCTCCTGCTCGATCGCGGGGTCGAGGAAGTAGCCGGTGAGATCGCCAGAGTCGTTCAAATACGGCTTCGCGACCTGCCTGCGGATGGACTGGCGTACGTATTCCGTCAACAACGTGGTGTTCTTTGTAATCGCCGCAGCTTCGCCGAGCGCTTCCAAAATGGAAACGGCGTCCCGGATTGAAACGCGTTCGCGTAGTAGATTCTGCAAAACTTTCTGCACCGCTGCAAGAGAGAGCAATTTCGGAACCAAATCCTCGATGATCTTGGGGTTCTCCTCCGACACGCGATCGAGCAGCTTCTTGGTGTCCTGCCGGCTGAACAGCTCGTGAGCGTGACGGCGGATCAGCTCTCCTAGATGTGTTCCGAGAATGCTCGTAGCGTCCACGATCGTGTATCCGGCCTTGCGCGCCGCTTCCACGGACTCCGGCCCGATCCAGAACGCGGGAATTCCAAAGGCCGGCTCCTTTGTCGCGATCCCGTCCAGATGCGGCGCGTTTTGCCCGGGATGGATCGCCATTTCGCAGCCGTGTGCCAGTTCGAAGCGGGCAATCTCTACACCCTTCAGGAATATGACATATTCGCGAGCGCGCAGCGACAGGTTGTCCGTGACGCGTACCGGGGGCAGAATATATCCCAATTCCGCGGCGAGCTGGCGGCGTATGCTGGCGATCCGGCGCAACAGCGGCGAGTTCTGAGCGCCCTCCACAAGCTTCACCAGACCGAGTCCCACTTCGATGGCAAGCGGTTCCACCTTCAACAAGCTCTCCAGGTTCTCGCGAGGTGGCGCGGCCGTCGCGGGGGCCTTTTCCGTCGCGACATTCTTTTGGCGCAGCCGCCAACCCGCGGTCCCCACGCCGGCGCCAAGCAGCAGAAACGGTATCTTGGGAAGTCCGGGGAAGGCCGCCATGGCGATGAGCACACCCGAGGCCAGCAGCAAGGGTTGAGAACTGCTGAAAACCTGCTTGCGGAAATCCTGCCCCAACCTGGTTTCGGAACTGGCGCGGGTAACGATCAGCCCGCCCGAGATGGAGATCATCAACGCCGGAATTACTGTAACCAGCCCGTCGCCGATGGTGAGGACGGTGTAGGTCTCGATGGCTCTTTTGAGCTCCATGCCGTGCTGCAGAACTCCGATGAGGAAGCCGGCGATAATGTTGATCGCGGTAATGAGAATGCTCGCCACCGCATCGCGTTGAGTGAATCGGGATGCGCCGTCCATGGCGCCGTAGAACTCCGCTTCCGCCGCGAGCTGTTTCCGCCGCGTCCGCGCCCCGGCTTCGTCGATGAGACCGGAATTGAGGTCCGAATCGATGGACATCTGTTTTCCGGGCAGCGCGTCCAGGGTGAAACGCGCCGTAACTTCCGAGATACGCACCGCGCCGTGGTTGATGACCACGTATTGGATGGCAATCAGGACCAGGAAAATGACAACGCCAATGACATAGTTGCCCCCGACCACGAAGGCGCCGAATGCCTGTATCACTTCCCCCGCCGCACTCGATCCCGTGTTTCCGTTGAGCAGGATCAGACGCGCCGACGAGATGTTCAGCGCCAGCCGGAACAGAGTCATCAGCAGGAGGGTGGTCGGGAAGACGTTGAAGTCCACCGGCTTGACGATGTACAACGAGACCAGCAGAACGATGACGGAGAGTGTCAGGTTCGTGCTGATCAAAACGTCGAGCAAGAACGGAGGCAATGGTGCAATCATCGCCAGCACAATGCCAAGCACAGCGATCGGCACCGAGATTTCGACGAGTTGGCCGACGCGGAGCCCGGCCTTGGCGCCTGGGGCCGGCGCGGGCGGCCGTATAGCGGGAAGATTCGATGCCGCGGCCATTTATGCCCTCCTCATATGCATGAGCTTGTAGATGTAGGCTAGGATCTCAGCCACCGCGCGATACAGGTTCGCCGGAATCTCCTGGCCGACATCCGCCGATTTGTACAACGCTTGCGCGAGCGGCTGGTTTTCAACGATCGGAACCTGGTGCTCCATGGCGATCTTGCGGATGCGCATCGCAAGGTAATTCTTGCCCTTGGCGACGACCTTGGGCGCCGCCATCGAGTCCATTTCATAGCGTATGGCCACCGAATAGTGGGTGGGATTCACGATCACGGCGGTCGCCTTGGGAATTTCCTTCATCATGTTCCGCCGCGCCAGGTCGCGTTGAATGCGCCGCACGCGGCTCTTGATCTGTGGGTTGCCGTCGGTCTCCTTCATCTCCTCGCGGATTTCCTGCTTCGACATGCGAAGTCCGGTGGCGTGCCTGCGGACCTGCCGGACCAAATCGATGCAGCCCAGCCCGACGAGCACCCAGGCAAATCTCCAGAGCAGGTCTTGAACCGATTGCGCCACGACGGCCGCAGCAGGCCGAAGTGCCAAGGCGGGTAACTGCATGAATGTGGGCAGGCTGTTCTTGCCGATAGCGTATACGACCATGACGACCAGGGGAAGCAGGAGAACTGCCTGCATGAAGGACGATAGATTCTGGCCCGGCAACTGGCGCAGTTTTTTGAGCGGATTCAACTTCGTCAAGTCGGGTTTCAGTTTCTTGGCCGATATGCCGAGTTTCGTGGTCCCGAGTTGGATCACCAGAAGGATGCCGGCCATGATGGCGCCAAAAATCAGGATGGGAACGATGGCCGTCGTCAGAGTGTGTTGGTACAGGCGAAAAACGGAGCGGGAATCCAATTCCAGATGGAACGAGCCGGAGAGCAACTCCCGGAAGAACCTGGAAATCGCGGCGAGGAAGCGTCCCCCGGCAGCGAACAGTACCCAAACGAACGCCAGGAACTGCAGCGCGCTGACCATTTCTTTGCTGACGGGGAACTGCCCTTCTTTCCGGGCCTTTTCGAGCCTGCGCTTGGTCGGTTTCTCTGTCTTTTGTCCGTTGTCGGCCATGGGTCACGTTAGCAGGCGCAGCAGGATCTCCATGGTGCGAGTCGCGGCGCTGGAGAGTATGGACGGGAACAGTGCGAGCGTCGCGGCGAATAGCGCCAGGGCGGCCAGCATCTTAGCCGAAAAGCTAAAAGACAGTAGTTGCATCTGCGCATGCACTTTCGAGAGCAATGCAAACGCGAGGTCTAGAAGCAGCAAGAAGCCCATCATGGGCAGGGCCAGCCGGAGGGCGGTGTCAAACATGTTGGTGCCAAATCGCATCACGGCTTCCGGATTGAACGCCTTCATGAGCGCACCGGCACTAGGAACTTCTTTGAGCCCGATAGTGAGAAGCCGGAACAGTTGGAGGTCGAAACCCATCGTGAAAAACAGCACCCCTGCGAAGAGTTGAAGCACCGTCTGCAGCACCGCGGTATCCGCCTGGGTGGAAGGATCGATCGTCGAAGCATACGAGAATCCGGCTTGCAGCCCGATTGCCTGGGCTGCGGCCTGGAACGCTTCGAGCAGCAGCGCCACGCCAATACCTGTCACTAGGCCAAGCGCGAACTCGGAAGCGGCCCATATCACCAGATCGCCAGTACCCGAACTGCTCCTCACTGTGGGCCAAAGCGGCATCAGACTGAGCGTCAGAGTGAGTGCCAGAACAATCCGGCTCATGGTCGGCCCGGCGCTGAGGCCCGGCAACGGGACCAGTACGAGGAAGCCCGAAACGCGGGCCAGTACGATCAGGAAGCTGTACAGGACCGCGAAATCGATCGAGACCTCAGTGTGCATACCTGCCGAAATCGCCGAACAGGGTCGAGGTATAGGAAATGAGCTTCGTAGTCATCCATGGCAGGAGAATCAAAAGCCCCAAGAAGAAAGCCACAAGTTTGGGTACCGCCGAGAAACTACTGTCTTGAATCGACGTGATGATCTGAACCAGGCTGACGATCACGCCCGCGATCAGTCCGATCGCGAGTAGCGGCATGGCTAGCCAGAACGTGGTCATCAGTGCCTGCCTGAATATGTCGACGGCGGTTTGAGATGTCATTGGGAGTAGAAGCTCTTCACCAGCGACCCGATCACGAGGTTCCATCCGTCCACGAGGACGAACAGCAGAACCTTGAATGGAGCCGACAGCATCACCGGCGGAAGTTGCACCATGCCGATCGACAGCGTAATCGAAGCGACGACCAGGTCGATGACGAGAAACGGAAGGAAGAGCACAGCTCCGATTTGGAAGCCTGTTTTCAATTCCGAAAGTATATAGGCGGGAATCAGGATGCCCAGGCCGAGGTCCGCGGGGCTCTTGGGCGCAGGCGTGTGCGAGATGTCGAGAAGTAATCGAACGTCTTTCTCGCGGACGTACTTGACGAGAAAGGCCTTGAGCGGCTGGGTTCCCGCGTCGAACGCCTGTTGGGTGGTCAACTCCCCTTTTTCGAGGGGCTCCCAGCCCTTGGTGTACATTTGGGATGCGACCGGTTGCATGATGACTACGGTCAAGAACAATCCCAGTCCGATGAGTACCTGATTGGACGGCGTGCTTTGCGTGCCGAGCGCTTGCCGGAGGAAGTGCAGCACCACCGTAATCCGCAGGAACGGGGTAATCGACATGATGATGGCCGGCAGCAGCGTCAGAATCGTCAACATGACGACGATCTGAAGCGGCGCGCTCAACGACGTCGAACCTTTAGCTTGGTTGATGGTGATTCCCGGCAGGACAGCATTGCCGGTTTGGGCGTTGGCGGCCAGCGTGTACGCGATGGTTGCGACTAGGAAACGGAATCCTGGCTTCATCAACTCCCCGCCGCTCCTTTCGCCAGGTCGTAATCCTTGTCGCCTTCGCTGAGCAGGGTTACTCCCTGAGGGTGTACCGCAACCAGGAGCTTGCGGCCTTCCACCCGCAGCAAATGGATCGAATGTTGCGGGGTCAGCCTCATTCTGTCCACCTGCTCGATGGAATGCGCCTGCTTTCGTCCGAGCAGGGGGGCGCTGCGAACCGCGAGCCCTTTCCTGCGTAGGAACCAGACCGCGCCCCAGAGCGACAGTAGAACGAATATGACGGCCAGAAACTGCTGCACCTATTCCTCGCGATTAAAATCCGTGATGCGAACACCCACCGCGTCTTCGATGATGACGATCTCGCCGAAACCGATCAGGGTCCCTCCGATCAGAATGTCGATGTTCTCGCCCGCCGAGCGCGTCATGCGAATGACGCTATCCACATCCAGGTCGAGGATCGCGCTGATGGACATGACCTTTCGGTCGAGCTCCACTTCCACTTCGACCGGCACGTCGGACAAAGACGAGATTTCTTCAAGGGCTGTCATTCGTGAGCCGAACCAGCACTATTGCTTCAGATTGATCGTCTCCTGGCTGAGCTGATCGACCGTTGTAATGACCTTCGCGTTGGCTTGATACGCTCGCTGGAAGACGATCAGATTCGTGAACTCCTTGGCGATGTCGACGGTTGAGGATTCCACCGAACCGCCAACCACCGTTCCACGCCCGCCGCCGCCAGGGGTGCCGATCGCCGGGAGGGCCGTTTTGCCGCTCGCCTGATAGTTGTTGTTGCCCACCGCAATCAGCGATTCCGGGTTGCGGATCGTCGCCATGGCGAGCTGGCCAACCACGGTCTGGCCGCCGTCAGTGTAGCTGGCGAGAATGGTGCCGCCGTTACCGATAGCTACCTGGACTAACTGCGCGGCCGGCGTACCATCCTGTGCCGCCGCCGACGGAGCCGACGGCTGACCGTACTGCGTGATGCGAGGCGTCGAGCCGCTGAACAGGTTCCAGTTGATCGTCATGCCCGCGGCGCCGTCGGCGAACGCTGCGTCCGGAATCACGATTTGTGGCGGGGTATCGGTCGGAAGCGGTTGGTCCATCGTGCCGTTGGCGTTGAAATGGATGGAGCCCGTCACGTCCCCTGGATAGGTGCTGAAGTCGCCGGGCGGCATCGCGATCGCGTAGTCCCACTGGCCTGGCGTCGCATTCTTCGTGAAGTTCACGCTAACCGTGTGGGCGGTTCCCAAAGAATCGTAGATTTTGATCGAGTCCGAGAATGTATCCGCCGGCGGGCCAGCCGTTGCCGCCGCGTTCAGGTTGATATCAAAAGAAAACGATCCTGTCTTGACGGGCGCCTTAACTCCGCCCACCGGCACAACGATGTTGGAAATAGGCAGATTGGTGTTCGGCGCTCCGCCGGCGCTCGTCCACCCCTGTAGCTGCTCTCCGGTTGCGGTGGTGAGGTTGCCATCCTTGTCGACCTGGAGATTACCGCCCCGCGTGTACTCGGTGCCACCGTTGGGCGACGAAACGACAAAAAAGCCGTCGCCTTGGATCATCACGTCAAGGGGGCCGTTGGTCGTTTGTTGCGCGCCTTGGGTAAACTCCCGCAGCGTGATCGGTCGGCCGACGCCGAACCCCACCTGGGTTTCTCCCAATCCAGCGCCCAGAGATTGTGTCACCAGATCGTGAAACGACACGACACTTGCCTTAAAACCCGGCGTGTTAAGGTTCGCGAGATTGTTGCCGACAACGTCGATTGCGGTGGACGTCGCATTCAGGGCGGAAAGAGCGGTTGAAAATGACGTGAACATATAGGTCCTCGGTTAAGAAGTTGGGGTCGTTGGGGTTGTGCCCGCGGCTTTAGTAACCGTGTCAAGGTCCGTACGCACGGCATCGAGATCCTGGCGCATTTGCAAGGATTGCTCCAGTTGACTGAATTGAGCGAGCTGCGCGACGAACTGGGATCCATCCTGCGGGTTGAGGGGATCTTGATTCTGCAGTTGCGCCACGAACAACTTCAGAAACGTCTGCTCATTGGCGAGTCCGTCCGTTCCGGACGTGATGGCGGTTGCTGGGGAAGCCTGCGTACCTGTCGCGGGGGTACTGTTGCTGACTGCGTTGATATTCATGTTTACTCCACGTCTCTTCTTGCGAGTTTCTTTTCCAGTTCGGCGACCCACTTGGGCCGGTTCCGTCCATTGCTTTGTTGTCCGCCGTTGCCCTGCTGAGAGGCATCGCGTGGATTCCGTCCGCCGTTCTGAGACGTAGAATCCTGGTTGCCCGAACGCACGCTCTGGCTCGAGGCAACACCCAAACTATGGGGTGTCCATACCTCCGCTTCGAAGCCCCTGTGCTCCAGCCGATGCACCAAATCGCCTAAGCCCGATTGCAGGTTCTGAGCCAGGTCGGCGTCGGCAGTCCGAACCGCGACCCGAACAGTGCCCGCCCGATCGATCACTCTGATGTCGACTGCCGGTGAATCGGCTTGAGTCAAGCGCATTGAGATCTCTCTGGTTGGTTGTGGGGGCAAGGCGGGTTTTGTCTCAATAATTTCCGGTTTTGGTGTGCCAATTGTTTCGGTATCCGGTCCCTTGACGATGCGAGCATCGGTGGTATCCGACGCATTCGACTCGGTCCGAGCGGTCACCGGCGCCGTTTGTAACGGCAGTGGAGCATGGATCGGTTCTTCGTGCTTCGCCGAGACGTCGTCTGTGGAGGATGCCGCGGCGGAGAGTCCCGGCGTCTTGGTTAGCTCTTGCGTGTTCGCAGACCGTTCTACCCCCCGCTCTTGGGAAGGAGGTATGTCTTTGGTTTTACTCGATGCAGCAGTGGTGGCCGGCATAGTTGGTGCGGAGGTTCTAGCTGCGGCGGTACTGGATGCGGCCTGTGCGGGTAACGCCGGCGCGACAATCGTGTTGGTTGCGGCCCCCGGTTCGTTGTGTCCTGCTTCGGATGCGGCGGGCTGATTCTGAGCCGGGTCCGGAGTTGGGAGAGCGGTGGCCTGAGGTGCGGCTTGAACTGCATCCTGGGCTGGTGGAGTGTTCGCCACCTGCGAACCTGGAATCGGCGGCGAGATAGTGCTATCGCTCGAACTGCCGCCATCCATTGTCTCTTGGCTGCGAATCGCTGCGCTGGCGTCACGAACATTTGAGGATTGCCCACTTGCCTCTTTGAGTAGGACCGCAAAAGCCATTGGGGTATTGCCGGGGGCATTACTCGCTTGCCAGCGTGGCGATGAAATCGTGAGCGCGATCGGAACGGATTGCTGGGCAGCCATGGTGACGATTGAACTGCCAGCATTGCCAGTCTCAAGAACCGAGAGTAAGGGCGACGCTGTCATGCGAGAAACGCCTGCGTTGTCGGGCGGCTCCGGAGCAACGGCGTTTGCGTCCTGCGCGGGACATGCTGTAGGGCTCGGTCCGCCTGTTGTCGTAACTACCGGGAAGGCCAGAGTAAGCGGCAGATTTACTCCCGGCTGAGGAACCTGCAACGGCGCGAACACACCCAGGGCCGTTTCTTTCCTATCATCCTTCTTATTGGCTCCCGCACCGCTGGTATCCGCACCCAAGTCTTCATCGCCCTCTACCTGAGGGGCAAAGCTGGTAAGCAACGAAAGGAAAGCTTCAAGAAGCACAGTGCCCTGTGAGGTCTGGCCCTTCATGAGCGAACCTGGGAATGGTGCGAGCGCACCCGGAGGAGAAGTTATCGGGGTTGACTGTGCGCTCGCAATATTCACGCCTGCAGCAATTGCAGATGGAAGGCCAAATCCGATCGCACGCACTTCAAGGAGTTAGCACGAAAGGGGACGATGCAAAATTGGCACGCATCCCGTTTCGGCACATTTTTGTCACGTCATACTCGTTCCAAAACGAACTCATCGACCGTTTCTTGAACTGTCTTAGAGGATTTTCGATTGGGTCGAGAATTGCACGGTTCGATCTCGACTATGGACGGATTGACCGCTGCTGCCGCGAGTGGGATGCGATCTCGAATGGAAAGCCTCGACATGCTCGCCAACAACCTCGCGAACGCCTCGGCTCCGGGCTTTAAGGCGGATCGGGAGTTCTATAGCACTTACCTGGCTGCCGAGGCGGCGGAGTCGCCGGGTGGCGACACTGGCTCCGTCATGCCGGTGATCGAACGGCAATGGACCGATTTTTCGCAAGGCTCACTCACTACCACTGGGAATCCGCTGGACGTAGCCCTACGGGGCAAGGGCTTCTTTGTGGCGACCTCCTCAGGCGGACCTCTACTGACGCGCGACGGCAGCTTCCGCCTTTCGCCGCAAGGCGATCTGGAGACTCAGGAAGGATTCAAAGTGAGAGGGCAAGATGGAAACCCGATACAAGTCGACCCTTCCAAACAGATCGAGATCACACCGGAGGGAGAGGTAAGACAGGATGGACAGGTCACAGCGAGTCTTGATGTCGTCGACATAAAGGACCCGAGCGCCCTCAGCAAGCATGGGTTGAACTATTTCCAATGTTCGCCAAACCTGATGACGCCCGTTACCGACGCCCAAATGCAACAAGGAAGCCTGGAGTCCTCCAACCTCCAGCCCGCGGAGTCGGCCGTCCGGCTCATTTCGGTAATGCGGCAATTCGAGATGCTGCAAAAGGCTGCTTCCGTCGGCTCGGATATGAGCCGGCGCGCGCTCGACGAAGTCGCCAAAGCCACCGGATAGAGAATGCACACAGTCAGGAACCACAAATGATCAGAGCCCTCTACAGCGCAGCAAGCGGCATGACCGCGCAACAGTTGAACGTGGACACCATCGCGCACAATCTGGCGAACGCGAACACGAACGGCTTCAAGGCCCGGCGCACGCAGTTCAAGGACCTCCTCTATCAGAGCTTCATCCAGCCCGGCGCCGCAGCAGGCTCGCAAACCACTATTCCCAGCGGTCTCCAGGTGGGTCTCGGCACAAGACCGGCGTCGAACGAGATCATCTTTACACAAGGGAACTTCCAACAAACCGATAATCCTCTAGATGTCGTGATCCAGGGAAAGGGCTTTTTTCAGGTGCGGCGTCCCTCTGGCGATCTCGCCTACACCCGCGATGGCGGTTTTCAGTTGGACCGCGACGGGAACCTGGTGACATCGAATGGCGATCCGCTGGAGCCCCAGATCACCATTCCGGCGCAGGCGCAAAGCGTCACCATAGCCGCCGATGGCACGGTCAGCTATACACAAACCGGTCAGACAGCGGCCCAGGTTGCGGGTCAGCTCCAGCTCGCGAATTTCGCGAATCCGGCCGGGCTCAACAGTGTCGGGAACAACCTTTTCACACAGACCGACGCTTCCGGAGACCCTACGGTCGGAAACCCCGGGGGGCAGGAAGGGCTGGGCACTCTGATGCAAGGCTACGTCGAAGGCTCGAACGTCAGCGTGGTTGAAGAGTTTATCAACATGATCGTAAGCCAGCGCGCCTACGACGCGAATTCGAAGGTCGTGAAAGCCGCCGACGAGATGTACCAGCAGGTAAACAACATAACGGTATGAGATCGCTAGTCGTGATAGTGACAGCCTCGCTTGCGTACTGCGCGCCTTGCACGCCTGTCTCGGGCGATCGAATCGTAGCAGGCGACATTGCGCCCTCGGTGCCCGCTTTCGCACGCCTGGACCCGAGTCTAGCGATCGGACTGAGCCCTTTCCCCGGGACACGCCGGATCGTCACGGCGCACGAACTCGCCACGATCGCACAACGCAACGGAGCCCAACCCGACGGCCCGCTAACCGACGTCTGCTTCGAGCGCGCGCTCGCCCCGCTGACGGCGGAGCAAGTACGGGCTGCCATGATGTCGAGCATTGGAATTGCGGACGCCTCCGTCGAGGTGATCGATTTCATGCACCAGCCGGTCCCATCCGGCCAACTGGAGTTTCCCCGGACGGGACTCACGGCGCCGCCTACAGCTCGACCGGACGGACCCGCGTATTGGCGCGGAACGATACGCTACAGTCCCCAACATACGCTCGCCATCTGGGCCTCCTGTCGCCTCTCGATTCGACGCCCGGTGATCACGGCGGCGAGAGAGATCCCGCGGGGCGCCGTTCTCTCCGCCGGTGACTTGGCGGAGGTGGAACGGGACATCTTCCCTTTCACACCGCGCCTCGAAGCCCAGCGGGAAGCGCTCGGCCGCGCGGCGCTAAAGACAATCCGGGCCGGCGCTCCGATCTCGCCGGCGCTAATCGAAGTTCCGCCGGATATTGCCAGGGGAGAAACGGTACGCGTTGTCGTTACAAACGGCGCCGCAATGATCAGCTTCGACGCTGTTGCACAATCATCCGGCCGCAAAGGAGATCGCATCGTGCTTCTGAATCCGGACAGTCATAAGAATTTTCGGGCCGTCGTGGACGGCCACGCGTGCGCACATATCGCCACAGGGACCTGACAACAATATGAGAAAAACAATCGCCATCGCTCTGGCTTTGATCGCAGGCGTGGCTGCCAAGCCCAAGAAATCCGAGCCGCAGTCGACAGCGCTCGATCAGTATATTGCACAGTCCACGCGAGGCGTCCAGGCAACCCCCGAATCCTCGCCCGGTTCTCTCTTTGCGAGGACCGGCCAGCTCGCCGACGGTTTCCGCGACTTGCGCGCCTCCCGTCTCTATGACCTGGTCACTATTATCATCGCGGACAAGGCCTCCGCCGTTTCAACCGGTGTCACGAATACGTCTCGAAAATCGAGCGCAAACTCGTCTATCACGGCGCTGGGCGGCGCAATCAAAGCGACGAAGCCCCTGGCAAACCTGTTGACCACCTCGGGCAATCAGCAACTGCAGGGTCAAGGTACGACAAGCCGGGACAGCTCTCTCAACACAACTCTCACTGCGCAGGTCACGCATGTGCTGCCCAACGGGAGCCTCGTAATTCAGGGCCAGAAGGAGATCAACGTGAATTCCGAACACCAGACGGTCACCATCCGCGGCATACTGCGCCCGGATGACTTGTCGCCCGCGAACCAGGTGTCTTCGGACAGGCTGGCCATGCTCGAAGTGCGTGTGACCGGTAAGGGGGTCGTCAACGATGCCGTGAAACGTCCCTTTATCCTCTATCGGTTGTTGCTGGGCCTGCTGCCCTTCTGACGCATGAAAACCCCTCTGACTAACCTTTGCCTGCTGCTAGCCCTCACTGCGGGACCGGTCGCGGTCGCGTCAACCCGCCTCAAGGACCTGGTCACCTTGGAGGGCGTACGCGACAATCAGCTTGTCGGGTACGGGCTGGTGGTCGGCCTGAATGGAACCGGGGACAAGCGCCAGACCGTCTTTTCGGCGCAAAGTCTCACCAATCTTCTGGCTCGCATGGGAGTCACAGTTCCCCCGACGGCCATCCTGGTTCGCAACATGGCGGCAGTGCTGGTCACGGCCAATCTCCCGCCGTTCGCACAGCCGGGCGCTCGCCTGGATACGACCGTGTCGGCGGTAGGTGACGCTTCGAATCTGCAAGGTGGAATGCTCATTTTGACTCCGCTGAGAGCCGCCGACGGGCAGGTATACGCGGTGGCACAAGGCTCAGTGATTACCGGCGGCTTCGCCGCGGGACGAGGTGGCGCCACCCAGACCTTGAACCATCCGACCGCCGGGCGCATCCCCAATGGGGGAATCATTGAGCGCACGGCGCCATCGATTGCGCCGGCCGATCGGGTTCAGCTCCAGCTTCGCCAGGCCGACTTTACAACCGCAGCGCGCATCGCGGCGGCGATCAACAAAAAATTCGGAACGGGTGAGACTCCGGTCGCGCACGCCGAGAACTCGGCGCTGGTGAGCGTCAGGACGCCCGCGGCCTACCGCGCCAAAACTGTCGAGTTTGTGGCGGAGGTCGAAGAGCTTACCATCGACGCGGACCGCCCCACGCGGATCATTATCAATGAGCGGACCGGGACCATAGTAATGGGCAAGGAAGTCAAAATCGCCCCAGTCGCGGTGTTGCACGGCGCCCTTACGGTAGAAATTCAAACGACCTTCACGGCATCCCAACCTGCCCCTTTGTCGCAAGGACAAACAACGGTTGTGCCCAATACGAACGTGATAGCGAAGGAAGAGAAGGCTCGCAACGTGATCTTGAAGAATGGCGCCACGGTCGAGGAGTTGGTGCGCGCGCTCATGTCCATTGGCTCGACGCCTCGCGACGTGATCGCGATTCTCCAGAGCCTGCACGCCGCCGGCGCCGTTGACGGCGAAATCGAGGTGATCTGATGCAAATAACCGCGCTCGAATCGCCGCTGGCGACAACGGTGCACATGCCGGATCAGCCGGCCAAGATCCGGCGCGCCGCCTCCGACTTCGAGGGCATGCTCATCGAACAGATGCTCAGGTCGGCCCGCGAGTCGGCGTCGGCGGGCTCGGAGGAAACCGCCGGCGGGGACCAAAATTCGGCCTTAATGGAACTCAGCGAGCAGCAGTTCGCTCAATCGCTGGCCCACAATGGTGGTTTAGGAATCGCTAAGATGGTGGTAGCGGGATTATCAAAAGATGCGAATCGATGATCTGAATCGCGCCCCTCAGACGCAGGAGGCTGCCAAGACCGACGCTGCTCGGCCGGACGCTGCAAAGGGCCATGGGCTGGCATCGGGCAATGCCGATTCCGACGCCGCGGCGATCTCCGACCTTGCGATGGCGCTTGCCCCTAGCGATGCACGTATCGAAGCGCTGCGTCTCCAAGTGGAGCGCGGCGAATACAAGGTATCCGCAAAGGATGTCGCCCGCGGTATCATCGACGAGCACATTCTTCCGTGAGCGCAGTTGGCTTCCATAAGCGCAGTCACGCCGCGTGGCGGCCCGGGATCATGCCCGTCAACAAGCGCAACTGAGCGGAACGTATTCCCGCGATGCACTGCGATCCGGGGCGTGTTCCGCCCCACCGGAGCGAATCGGTTTCGCACTCCCGGCGACTTCGAGCCCTCTCCACGCCTCCTCTAGCGTTTTGAGTACTCGCTCGGCTTCCGCCAGCGGCCCATCGGCCTGCTCCTGGTTGCCGGCAAGCAAACGGCGCTGCGCGAAATCATAAAGAGCCGCCAGGCGCGCGCTCAGATCGCCGCCGCGTTCATGATCGAGCGATGAAGACAACTCCGTAAGAATCTCAACGGCCTTGGTCACGGCCGCCGATCTCCCCTTGATGTCTCCTCTCGCCAGTTTCGCTCGCGCGTCCACCACCGCCTCCATCGCTCCCCGGTACATCATCTGAACCAGTTTGATTGGATCGGCGGTCAGGATCTCATCTTCGACGTAAGCTTGATATAGGTTGCTCCGCATTCTGTCCTCGAAAACACTTATCGGCCATCAGGACGAGGACTCGCGCTTAATTTGTTCGGCAAGCCGCAGTACGTACTCGGCTGGAATCTGCATCACAATTTCGTGCGTCTTGCGATCGATGATCCGGGTGAGCGTTCGATGCGTGGTTCGATCCACTACGAACGTGAGTTCATTGTTCTCACCTAAGGTGCTGCTGTCATTGACGGTTTTGACCGCCTGGATAAGCTCTGTACGATGCGCCGCCGGCTCGGGCGCGTGTGACCGCGCAGTCAGATCCGAAAATGCGATCGGCTGAACTGACGAGATATTCATATGCTCCTCCCGCTCAGGCCGTCCTGCAAAGGTGCAATTCCGGCCTTCATGTCTCTCATCGGCGTATGCGACTATGATGTGAGCCTAAAATGAAAATGTGGGGGAAGGGCTGCGAGATGAACGAATGGGCCGCCGGATCAGGCCAGGTTCAGAACGCGCTTCACGGTTCCCCGCTCCGCGTCGATCTTCTTCTGCAGCATCATGATGGCGTAAATCAACTGCTCCGGACGCGGCGGACAGCCGGGCACGTACACGTCGATCGGGATCACCTGGTTGATCGGAATCAGCGCGTAGTTGCTGAACACGCCGGTGGAGGTGGCGCAGGCGCCCATCGAAATGACCCACTTCGGCTCCGGCATCTGTTCGTACAGGCGCCGGATCACGGGGGCCATCTTGTTCGAGACGCGGCCGGCGATAATCATGAGGTCGGATTGCCGCGGCGAGCCTCGCATCACTTCCGCGCCGAAACGCGAGATGTCGTAACGCGAGCCGATCATCGCCATCATCTCGATCGCGCAGCAGGCCAAGCCGAACGACATCGGCCAGATCGAGTTCTTGCGCGCCCAATTGATGGCCTTGTCCAGCGTGGTCAACACAATTCCTTCGGAGGGTCCGCCCGCATCCTGTTCATCGACGCGAGCAAACAGTTCCGGGGGCAGGCTCAACTGAAACTTGTCTTCGGCATCCACGGTCCTATTATCTCATGCCCAACCTAAGCGACGACGACGCCACGACCCGGACCTGCGTCGGCCGCCTCCCCCGGGACGCGGCCGCCAACACCCCCAACTCCCCAGCCCAACGCCCCCTGGACCAGGCTGCCGAGCTGTGGGGAATCGAGCGCGAGTTCTGGGACATCTGGGCAAAGCGTCACCAGACGCCACCGGAAACCGAAAGGGCGGTTCTGAAATCCCTCGGCGTCGACACCTCCACTCCAGGGCACATCGAGCGCGCCATCGCGGACCGCCTTTGGCGCGAATGGTCCAGCCCGCTGGCTTCCACCATCGTCATTAGCGACTGCCCACCGATCGAGATTCCAATTCAGATTCCAGCCGATCTGGCATCCTCCATGGCCTCTGTCGAGATCCGCTTTGAGAACGGAATTTCCACCCGCTTCGATTTGCCGCTGGCGAGCTCAGCCGCGATCCGCGAAACCACGGTTCGCGACCGCCACTTTGTGCGCAAACACCTGCGCTGGCCCGGAGATCTCCCCCTCGGCTATCACAACATTACGCTGCGCATCGGCCAGCAGCTCTCTTGCGATGCCCGCCTGATCGTTGGCCCCGCCCGCGCCTGGCAGCCGGAATGGCTCGAACAGCGCCGCGCCGCGGGCATCGGCGTCAGTCTCTATGCGTTGCGCTCCTCCCGCAACTGGGGCTGCGGCGATTTCACCGACCTGCAGGCCCTGATCGATTGGGCGGCCCGCGATCTTTCCGCCGCCTACATCGGGCTCAATCCGCTGCACGCCATTCCCAATCGGCAGCCCTTCAACACCAGCCCCTATCTGCCGAATTGCAGCTACTACCGCAATCCGATCTATCTCGACGTCGAGAAGATCGACGATTTCCCGCGCTCGCCCTGGGCCCAGCGCCTGCTCACCTGCGAGCGGCTGCGCCACGAGATCGCCGCCCTTCGATCCACCGAACTCGTCGAATACGAGCGCGTCCACCGTCTCAAGACGCGATTTCTGAAGATCCTCTTCCGGCGATTCCTGCTGCTGGAGTTCCCACACGACACCGCGCGGGCACGCGAGTTTCGCGCCTACTCCGAGCGCGAGGGTGAGCTGCTCCACCGCTTTGCGGTGCATTCCGCGCTTGACGAAAAGTTCCACAAGCGCGACCCGAATGTCTGGAACTGGCCCTCCTGGCCCGAGCCATACCGCAAGCCCGATTCGCCCGCCGTGGTTGAGTTCGCGGAGAGGCACTGGCGTAGCGTGCTGTATCACAAGTACGTCCAATGGCAGATCGATCTGCAACTGGAAGCCGCCCAGAAGTATGCCCGCAAGCGTGGTCTGCGCATCGGTCTCTACCACGACCTGGCTCTCGCGACCGACCGTTTCGGCTGCGATCTATGGTCGCACCGCGATTTCTACGTTTCCGGCTGCCGTGTCGGCTCCCCGCCCGACAACTTCGCTCCGAAAGGTCAGGACTGGGCCTTTCCCCCGCCGAATTCCGAACGGCACTATCTCGACGCCTACCACCTGTTCGCCGATTCCATTCGCAAGAACTGCCAACATGGCGGCGCGCTTCGCATCGACCACGTCATGCGATTCTTCCGCCTCTTCTGGATTCCCGACGGAATGGACGCCACCGAAGGCACCTACGTACGCGAGCGCTTCGAAAACCTCCTGCGCATCCTGGCGCTCGAAAGCGTCCGCAACAAGGTGATTGTTGTGGGCGAGGACCTCGGTACGGTTCCCGACATCGTCCGCGAGACGCTGGCGCGGTTCGGGATCCTCAGCTATCGCCTCTTCTACTTCGAACAGGACAAAACCGGACGCTTCCGAAAGCCCGGCGAGTATCCGCGCCAGGCACTAGTGTCGATTGCCACGCACGACCTGCCAACGCTCGCCGGTTTCTGGTCGAATCGCGATATTGAGGCGCGCCGCGCCGCCGGCCTTTTCCCGGATGACGGCGCTTACTATCGCATGATCGAGGACCGCGCCCGCGAAAAACAGAAGATGCTCGATCTCCTCTTCGACGTTCGACTCAGATCGGAAGAGCACACGTCTGAACTCCAGTCAC
>OBLT010000972.1_pt1 | contig 18622 bp, 13 predicted proteins | sample 1518721 | NCBI WGS metagenome assembly OBLT01 (sample SAMEA3539307, study PRJEB22396) | soil metagenome | biome: tundra; feature: field; material: soil | place: USA | collected 2010-05 | depth 0.15 m | reverse complement strand
CCGAAGCCAACGCGGGCGCACGGTCGCCGCGGGCCTCCACGCCGTGGCACGACTGGCACGCCTGGTCGTATAAGCGCCGGCCGGCCGCGATGGCAGTGCGGTCGCCCGCCATCGGATTCTTTTCGTTTTCCAGCGTGTGCTGGGCCGGCAAGCCGCCCGCGAGACAGAGGGCTGCGGCAATGGATAGCGCAATCCGGATTCTCATGATCACCTGTTCGTATTCTTGAACAGCAGCGGCGCAAACTCAGTCAGGCACACGCGCCACACCGGCCAAACGTGCGCCCCGCCCTCGATGGTGCGGAAGGTTTCGTGGACCTGGTGCTTGTCCAGCAACTCGGCGAACTGCTTGACGCGTGGGTATTGCACGGTGTTGTCCTGGTCGCCGCACGCGATCCAGACCAGGCTCAGCTTGGCGTTCGTGCCTTTCGGATCGTCCAGCGCTGCCTTGTACTTCGTTTCGAAATCCCGTGGGATGGCGGGGCTGAAGATTCCCAGCGCGCTGAACAGGTCGAGGTGGCTGAAGCCCACGTTGATGGTCAATCCGCCGCCCATCGACAGGCCGGCCAATGCGCGGTTTTGTTTCCCCGCCGACACGCGGTATTGCGATTCCACGAACGGGATCAAATCCTTCACCAGGTATTGGTCGAACAGCTCCGTATTGTTCTGGCCGCGTCCCGCCGGACCGTACGGCGCGGCGTGGCCCGCCGGCATCACGACGATCATCGGCCGCGCGCTCTTATCGGCGATCAGGTTATCCAGGATCAGGTTGGCGTTGCCGGCGTTGGTCCACGATTCGGGAACATCGCCGTTGCCGTGTACCAGGTACAGCACCGGAAAGCGTGCGGAAGATTTTTGGTAGCCCGGCGGCAGATAGATCAGCATCCGCTCCGTCCGTCCGAGCACCGCCGATTTCTGCCACTCCGTGACCACGCTGCCATGCGGCACATCGCGGGCGCTCCAGGCGGCAGGCGGGTCGGCCGGCACCTCGATCAGGCTCGCGGACGTGCGCTGGCGCAGCTTCACCTTGGGGTTGATCGGATCGGTCATGGTGACGCCGTCCACGTTGAACGTGTACAGGTGGCCGGTGGCGTCGATCGGGCCGGTGGTGACGCTCCAGACGCCGTCGGAGCCCTTCGTCAGCGGCTCCAGTTTCCCGATGGGCATCCAGTCGCCGAAAAGCCCGACCTCGGACGCCTTGGGAGCGCGAATGCGAAAGGAGACAGTGCGGTCCGCATGGATTTCCGGAGAGACCAGCGTGTCCGCGGCGGGCGGCGTCTGCGGCTGGCTGGTCGCGGCGAAAGCCAGCACGAGGAACACCCGCAACAACGATTGCGCCACCTGGTTTTCCCGCGGGCGTGAGATCTCGGAATGGAATCTGCTTTTCATGGCCATCGGCGGCCATTATTTCACACTCCGGGACTGGAGCCTCGATCGCGATTCCCTCCGCGATCGCCACAAGATCGCGGGGACGCGCGATCATAGTCTGAATGGCGGTTCCAAACCTTGCCTTGCCTCGGGCGATCGGCTTCTTCCGTTACAAAGCCTATCCCTTGCTACTTGCGTTACTCCTGTTATCTCCCGGGACTGCCGATGATGCGAAGAGCCTTTCCTTGAGTCATAAGATCGGGGCGGATTGGGCTGCGGTTCGGTGGCCTTCAGCCCGGACGGGAAGTATCTGATCACTCCGTCCAACGGAGGGCAACTCGGTCCGAAGCGGTTTGACAACGGTGGAAGCATCCGGGTATTCCGGGTTGACCCCGCTCAATAGTGCGGGGTAGCGCCGGCGGTCTTGCCGCCGGTGTCTTGATCCAAACTTCAAAATTGGGAAACGATCAACAACGCGCCGCCGACCGCGATGGCGTCCTCCAGAAGGGCGACCCTCAGATCGTTCCCGCCAATCGCTTTCACCAGCCGCACCCGGAACTCGTAGCCGCCGAACGTTCCCGCTACCGCGCCAACGATACCCGCCCCGAGACCTTCAAACAGAGCATGGCTCGGTGCACCGAGCGCTGCCCCGCACAATGCGCCACCCGCAACCCGCGCGATGAATCCCAGAGGAGCTTTCCGGCTGGGCGTCTTCGGCAGCTTGTCGGCTATCAGCTCCCCAATTGCAAACAGGCTGAAAATGTACGGAGTGGCCGAAAAACCCAGAAAAGCCAACGCCGTGTTTTCCAAGGGCAGCCAGCCCAGGCGGGCAGCCCAACTGACCGCAGCCGGTGCGGTCAACGAACGAAGTCCTACAATTACCCCAATCAGAAACGCCAGGACGTATATCATCAGTCCTCTCCCTTCAGTCAGGCAGGGATACCCTGCCGAGGCCGGCCAAGGCCGGCTGACAGACGACGAAAGACGATCGTCTGTCCCACTATGCATTCTAATCCGGCAGCGCGAATGCCACGTACACGGCCGCGGTGCCGCCGCTTCGCGCTTTACCGCCGGCCGCCTCGATCAGCACGAACTGCTTGCCGTTCACCTCGTACGTCGCGGGAGTGGAGTTGCCGGACGAAGGCAGCACCGTCTCCCAAAGAAGCTCGCCGGTCTCTTTGTGAAACGCCCGGAACTTCCTGTCGAAGTTGGTCGCCGAGATGAAGACTAGGCCGCCTGCAGTGACGATCGGGCCGCCGTAGTTCTCCGTGCCCGTATCCTTCATGCCTTTTGCGGCAAGCTCGGGATACTCTCCCAATGGAATCTTCCAGGCGTATTCTCCGGTGTTCAAATTGATCGCGTTCAGGGTTCCCCAAGGGGGCGCGACGGCCGGATATCCATCGGGGTCAAGAAACTTCTTATAGCCCGTGAAGCGGTACTTCAGATCGAACGGCGACTTCTCAGTAGGCGGCGCGCCATCCTGGGAATTTCCGCTCATCAGGTATTGCACCAGGGCACGAAGCGCCGGCGGGCGCAGGTTCGGAAACCCGGGCATGCGGCCGCCGCCCTTCTGGATGACCTCCGTGACCTGTTCCGCGGTGCGCCGCGACTTGATATCGGCCAGCGAGGGCGACTGGCCGCCGTTTCCAGCCAGGTCGCCGCCATGGCAAGCGGCGCACTGCGCGGTATAAAGGTCACGTCCGCTGGCGGCGGGCGCGTTCAGCGCCAGGCTGCCGGTCCAGGCCAAGTCGTTGGAGTTGACAAACAGCAGCGCGCTCTCGGGATCGAACGCCGCGCCGCCCCATTCGGCCCCGCCGTCGAAACCGGGGAAAACTACGGTCTCTTTGTCCACGCTCAGCGGAACAAACTGGCCCTCGCTGCGGAGATTCTTAAACTGCTCCACCGCCCACTGGTGCGCTTCGGGCGTGCGGTTGGTCAGCATGTCCACAGTCAATAGCTGCCGGGCGAAGGGCGCTGGCCTGGTCGGCAGGGGCTGCGTCTCCGCCGCCACCTCACCTTCCACCGTGCTGGCCGGATACTTGCGATACTCGATCGGAAACAGCGGTTTTCCGTTGGCCCGATCGAACAGAAACACGTATCCGTGCTTGGTGGTCTGCGCCACGGCATCCACCATCTTCCCGTCATGCTTGACCGTCACCAGCACCGGCGGCGACGGAAAATCGCGATCCCAAACATCGTGCTTCACCGCCTGGAAGTGCCAAAGCCGCTTGCCGGTCGCGGCGTCGAGAGCCAGCAGACAGTTCGCGAACAGATCGTCGCCTACCCGGTTGGCGCCGTAGAAATCCGCCGCGGCGGACCCCGTCGGAACATACACGATTCCCCGCTTCAGATCCACTGCCATGCCGGCCCAGTTGTTGGCGGCGCCCGTGTAGGTCCATGCATCCTTCGGCCAAGTCTCGTACCCGTACTCGCCGGGACGGGGGATGGTATGGAAGCTCCAGCGCAGCTTCCCGTGCCGCGTGTCGTAAGCCCGGATATCGCCATAGGAGGCCGGAAGCGATTCGCTCTCGCGCCCTCCGACGATCAGCAGGTCCTTGTAGATGACGCCCGGACTGGTGAGGCTCACGGACTCCTTCTCCGGGTCGCGGCCGAGATCCTGGTGCAGATCGATGCGCCCATCCTTACCGAAACCGGAGATCACTTCGCCGGTTTTGGCGTTGATGGCGTAGACGTACCGGCCCACACCCGCGAAGATCCGCTCGTCGGCGCCTGCGGACCAATACGTCATGCCGCGCACCTTCTGCGCGCTGTTCTTGGAATCCCATGACCAGACGAGCTTCCCGGTGGCGCCCTCCAGCGCAATCACCAGGCCACCCGGTGTGTTGCCGTAGACGATCCCATGCACCACGATAGGCTGGGTTTGCAGGCCGCCCCGGCCTCCGCCACTGGTTGCATCGTAAGTCCAGGCCACCTGGAGACGGCTGACGTTGGACCGGTTGATCTGCTTCAGGGGTGAGTAGCGTGTTCCCTCGGGGTTCCCACCATAGAGCCATTGCTGGGCCGGTGCCGCGGCTGGTTTTGGCTGGCTCTTGTCAGCAAGTTGCGGCAGCGCCGCGGAGACTGCCAGCAGCAGGAGCGCACCCGCCGCCAGACGGCTTCGAAGTCTCATGAATGTTCCCCTCCTCACTGGTTCTTGGATGCGATCAGCGGGTTCTTTGCAGGCAGGCCGGCGAATCGAGAGAAGTCCCGATCCGCACTCCAGATTTCGCGCACACCGCCGGCACGGCAGATGGCGGCAACCCGGCCATCGTGGACCAGCGGCCCCACGGCTTTTCCGGCGGTGAGGATGTCCTTGAGATGCTCCCAGTATCCGGATGCTTCGCCGATGAGGTGGAGCGTGGGACTCTCCATCCACGAGTCCACCTGGAGAATGGCGTCTGCCAACCGAGTAGGCGGCCGGTAGATCTTCGGATGCGTAACCACCGCCAGGAATTCATGAACGCATGGCCAGGCAATCGCCCATGCCGGCCTGCCTTCAGCAACGCCGCGGACGCAGGCCAGAGCCGCCGGATGCCACGGAGAGTCCTCGCGGACCGAGTAAACCAGGATGTTGGTGTCGATGGCGATCACCCGCCGTGGCCCTCGTAGATGAGTGATCGAATGGTGGCCCAATCCGGGTCGCAGACCAAGCCTTCTCCTTTGGTGGTCACCGTCTTTAGACGGAAACGGCGTCTGGCCGGACGCGATTCGCTCAAGACCAGGCGCAGGCCGCGCTCCATCACTTCGCGCATGGGGACTCCATGACGCGCGGCATATTCTTTCGCTTCGCGGAACAGGGCGTCCGGCAGCTCGACGGTCGTCTTCACGCCAGCATTTTACCATATTTATGGGTCGATGAATATGGGAAAAAGCCCCGCAGGCCCGAGGCCGCGACCGTCAGCGGCCGAAAGAAAACCGCCCGCAAGCGGGCGAAGCAGGCGGAAGCGCCTGCCCCACCTCCTCACCTCACCAGCTTGAACGCGAACAACGTATCGCCCGCCCCCACCACCAGGTACTGGCTGCCGTTCAGCATGTAAGTGGAGGGCCCGTTGCTCACCATCGCGCTCGTGCGGAAGTGCCATAGGATGCGCCCCGCCGCCGGGTCGTACGCCAGCAGATTCCCCGACGGGTCGCCGGTGAACAGAAGCTTGCCCGCGGTGCTCAGGATCCCCGGAAAGGCGTTCCCAAATCCGCCGCTCGGATACACATGCTTCCACGCAACGTTGCCGGTCTTGTAATCGATCGCTTCGAGGATCGGCTCCGAAAATCCTCCGCCGCCTCCCCCGCCGTAGCCTTGCGGCTCGGGATCGTCATCCGTGAGATAGGTAACGCTGTACCCCTGCTTGGCATTCACGTAGAACAGACCGGTATCCGGGTTGAAGCTCGGCGGCGGCCAGTTGGTGCCGCCGCCCCCGGGCGTATTCACCAGAGAGCCATCCACCTTGGGTTCCTTGGCCGGGTCGGGAATCGGCTGGCCTTTGGCATCCACCCCCTTCATCCAGTTCACACCCACATAGCCCTTGGTGATGAGGCTTTCTCCATTCGTCCGGTCGAGCAGCGTGAAGATCCCGTTGCGGGCCGCTTGCGCCAGCATCTTGCGCGGCTTGCCATTGAACAGCCCGTCGAACAGGACGGGCGTCTCCACGTTGTCCCAGTCGTGCGTATCGTGCGGCGACGGCTGGTGATACCAGACCAGTTTGCCGGTGTCCGCCTGCAACGCCACAATCGACGCCGTCCAGAGGTTGGCGCCCTTGCGCCCCTGGCCGGCGAAGACCGGATTCGGATTGCCGGTGCCCCAGTAGATGAGGTTCAGCTCCGGATCGTACGTGCCCGGCATCCAGGTCATGCCTCCGCCATGCTCCATGGCTTGCGGGTTGGGCCAGGTTTCGGCGCCGGGCTCTCCCTTCCGGGGCGTGGTGTTCCAGCGCCATTGCACTTCCCCGGTCTCGGGATCGCGCGCGTCGAGGAAGCCCGGGACATCCATGGCGTCGCCGCCCACCCCAACGAGGATATGGTTCTTCACCACCAGCGGAGACATGGTGCAGAAGTACTGCATCTTTTCGTCGGCCACCTTCTTGCGCCACCGCTCTTTGCCGTCCTTGGCGTTCAAGGAGACGAACCAGCAGTCGGGCGTCATGAGGTACAGCCAGTCGCCGTACATGCCAAGCCCCCGATTGCCCACCAGGTGCCCGCCCTTATCCTGCCAGCTAAAGTGCCAGATCTCTTCGCCGGTGCGGGCGTCGATGGCCCAGGCATGGTCGGGAATGGTGAAGTAGAGGATTCCGTTCACCATCAGCGGGGTGGATTTGATGGTCGGATTGCCCACGCCCCTCTGCGGGCCGATGTTCCCGATGCGATAGAACCACGCCAGCGCCAGGCCGCCGATGTTGGAGGAGTCGATCTCGGTCAGCGGGCTGTATCGCCGTCCCGAATAGTCGCCGTTGTAGGTGGGCCAGGTGTCGACAGGCGGCTTGAGCAGAGCCCTCGGGTCGAGCCCCTGGGACAGGAGCACGGCGGGGATCGACGCCAGGAGGAAAAAAGCCAGGGGCCAGGGGCCGAGCCGTTTTCGCACAGAAGATTCAGTCAGTTTCATTTTAGTGTCACCAGGTAAGCGGTGAGATTGTGCATGTCGGCGTCGGTGTAGCGCTCCAGCAACTGCCGGTGACCCACCAGACGGTCTTCCATGTCTACCTTCAAGCCCTCGCGCGTCCAGGAGTGATAGGCGCCGGATGAGTCGTACATCGAGATGTTGAGATCGTCCATCTGTTTCAGGTTGCCCGCAATGGTCTCGCCCGATGGCAGCGTGACGGTCACCTTTTGCGCTCGCGCCCCGCCCCTGCCGCCGCCGAATCCGCCCCCGCCGGGCCACACAAACCGGGTCTGTAACTGCTCCGGCTGGTAGCGGGTGCCAATGTGGGCCAGGTCGCCGGTCACCGAGTGGCAGGATTTGCAACCGCCCGCGCCATTGAAATACTGCTCGCCCGCGGCCGCGTTGCCGGTGACCACATTGAGACGTTTGTAGATGCCCCGATTGGCCACCAACTCCACCTGCATGTGCAGGAACTGGGCGAGGTCCGAGAACTGGCCCTCCGCAAAGTTGGGGAATGCGGGCATACCTTTGTCGGGGAATCCCTTGGCGACAGCGGGACCAATCAACTCGCCCTTCTCATCGTGCATCACCAACTCGGAGCGCACCAGGTTCGGCCCCTGTGCGCCCCTGGCCTTTTCGCCGTGACAGAATGCGCAATTGGGGGCATACACCTTCTCCCCGCGCGCGGCCGCCGCGGCATCGGGAGCGGGACCCAGTCCCAGGAATTCCCTGGTGTTGCCGCCACCGCCACCTCCCCGGCCGCCTCTTCCTCCTGCTCTGCCTGGCGGTCCGCCAGGAATCTCTTCCTGGGCGTGCAAAGATAACCCCGCGGCCAGCAGCATCACGGCGTAAATACAAACCTTCCTCGCGTCACGCATAACCCTCCGGTGGGGGATGCTTAAGCTTGCCATTTTCGTTGCAGCTAAGTTCCTGAGCAAGCTAAAGCGTGCCCCACCATGCACGGTAGTATACTCTGAAGCCAGACTGGCGGCGAGTCTATTCTAACTGTGCATGCCCGTGGGGCTCTTCACCTTAAGAGGTTCCACTCCCCATCAACCACTCCCCATCAACCCGCAGACCTGCTTTGAGAAGTGATATACTTCCCGACCAGCGGCGCAATCGCAACGAAGACAGGAGACTGGTGCGATGACGAGAAGAGAAATCCTTCAGACGGCTGGATCTGCGGCGGCGTTCTTGTCCGTAAAGCCTGCCGAGGCGCAGGTATTGGGGCAGTTCCACAATATGGGCGGCGCGCCAGCGGGTTTCCCCATGGCGTCGCGAGCCGCCCGCGCCAGCAACCAGCCGTTCGACTTCGTGGAGCACTGCCACAACCTGGGCTTCGGCGTGGTGGAGACGCGTCTCGATCTCAACAATGCGGACGCCGTCAAAGAGTTCCGCCGGAAGATCGAAGCCTACCACATGCGGTCCATTCTGGACGTGCCCCTGCCGCGCGACGAAACGGGCGTCGCGGCTTTCGACAATGCCATCAAGGGGGCCAAGGAGGCCGGCGTCCGCTCTCTGCACACCGCCCTGACGCAGCGGCGATACGAGCAGTTCGACGCCCTGGAGGCCTTCAAGAAGGACTTCGAGCGCTGCCAAAAGACTATCGCTCTGGCCGAGCCGGTCTTGCGCAAGTACCGGGTGCCGCTCGGCATTGAAAACCATAAGGGCTGGCGGGCCGCCGAGCAGGCCGCATGGCTGAAGCGTGTGGGAAGCGAGTGGGTCGGCGTTCACCTCGACTTCGGCAACAACGTATCGCTGTGCGAAGACCCCGCGGAAACGCTGCGGATTCTGCAGCCTTACACGATTTCGTGTCACATCAAAGACATGGCGGTGGAGCCTTATGAGGACGGCTTCCTGCTCTCGGAAGTGCCGCTGGGCGAAGGCTTCCTCGATATCAAGGGAATGGTGGCGTCGCTGAAGAACAAGGACGCCAACATGCCCTTCGACCTGGAGATGATCACCCGCGATCCGCTGAAGATCCCGGTATTCACCGACAAGTACTGGGCGACCTTCGACGATACCTACAGCCCTCTTCCGGGGCGGGATCTGGCCAAGGTCCTCGAGATTGTGCACAAGAACCGGCCCAAGAGCCCCCTGCCGCGGACGACCGGCATGAGTGCGGAGGCGCAGTTGAAGCTCGAAGACGAGAACGTCACGAAGTCCATCAACTACGCTCGCCAGTATCTGGATCTGTAGGCAAGTGGGACAGGCGCTTTCGCCTGTCAAGCCCGCTGAAAGCCGGCTCAATACCCTGCCCGTCGCTGCCCTGTCTACGCTTCTGACCGCACCTCGCGATGCGATCCGCAAGACTCGGAGTCAGGATGGATTCGCTGCTCCTTTCCTGTCGGACTCTTACATTCCTTATTGCATGCCGGTTTATCCCGGCGCTACTGGCTGCCCCACTCTTGTGCACCGGCGCGGCTACCGCACCTCAAGCTTCAACAGCCGCTGCGCGTTCTTCCAATAGATGCGGTCGCGCTCGTCGGCGGAAATATCGAGGCGCTCGATGACGTCGATGGTTTCGCGGATATACATGCCCGGCTCGGGTTCAAAAGGCGTATCGGAGGCGAACAGCACCTGGTCCACGCCGAAGAACGAGAGGCCGCATCGGGTGGCCGCGGCCGCGCCGAAGACCGCGGTGTCGGCATAGAATCTCTTGAAGTAGTCGAGCGGCCGCATCTTCATCGACGCCCGGAGCGAGGTATAGTCGGCATCGCTGGTGCGTGTCCCCATCTGGTCCCATCCGTGGCCGATCCGGCCCTCGCAATAAGGCGCCATCGCTCCCATGTGGTGGGTGATGATCTTGATGGCGGGCCATTGGTCGAACACGCCCGCAAACACCAGGCGGGCCATGGCGACGCTGGTTTCGTAGGGCCAGCCAAGCGTCCACCAGATTTCGTACAGCGACCGGTCCTCCGTGAGGTAGTCCGGGAAGTTGGCGCCGCGGGCCGGGTGGAGCCAGATCGGAAGATCGTACCCGCTCATCGCCGCGAACAGGAACCGGAACTCATCGCGGTCGAGCGGGAGGCCGTTCACGTTGGAAAAGATCTGGACGCCACGGGCGCCGAGGTCTCGCATCGCGCGGTGCAACTCGCCCTCGGCTTCGGCCGGGTGGTTCATCGGGAGGCACGCGATAAAGCCGGCAAACCGGTCCGGATAACGGTTCACCAGCTCCGCCATCGCATCGTTGGCGATGCGCGCCAGGCCGGGCGTGACGTCCGGGCCGGCAAAGGCTTCGAGCGGCGGCGACGCCATCGAGATCACTTGCCGGTAGTCTCCGAACTGGTCCATCACGCGAAAGCGAAGGTCCAGATCGAAGAGCATCGGAACGCCCTTCACCCGCTTCCCCATGTCCTTGAGGTTCGGGGCCGCTTCAAACCATCGCTGAAACGCAATTTCCGGGAAAATGTGACAGAAAATATCGATTTTCATGAGGGCTTGAATAGCAAGTATACCTTGTCGATTGGGGCCGCAATCCTCGCTGCTGTCGCCCTTTTTTGGCAGCAATGGCTGAGTGCGATTCGCGGCTGCCCGAAGGAGACGCCCGAAAGGCAGAGGCGAGCAAGATTGTCCGCCCACATCCGACCGGAAATTCGGACCACCAGGACAATTACATTTAGCAGCATGCATGACAATGGAATGCCATACTGGAATTGACATGCGTGGCCCTTGCCGACTGGCACCAGCACGGTAGGGATTTTCGAATGGAAGAGCAGCTTGATCTGAAAACGCTTTCCGTGAGAGAAAGCGACCAAATCGAATGGAAAGAGAACGTTGCCGATACGGACGACGTTGCGGAAACTCTGTCTGCGTTTGCCAATGACTGGTCAAATCTAGGCGGCGGATATGTTGTTTGTGGAGCCCGAGAAGAGAAGGACGAGCACGGATTTCCGCGTGTAGTGATTGTCGGCTTGTCCGCAACCAGGCTCAAGGAAGTGGAAGGGAGAGTGCTGACCGCCTGTAGGGATCGGGTATCGCCGTCGATAGCGCCGCTCGTCCAGGAGCTACCGACGAGTAGTCCGGACCGTCGCGTGCTGGTATTCATTATGCCGGCCACCCGCTCGGCGCATCTCTTTCGCCGGCCTGAAGGTGCAGGGAGGTACTACGTTCGAATCAGTCGACAAACTAGAGAAGCAAGGAATGGCATCCTGCGAGAGCTCCTGGTTCGCAAAGGGGCACTGGAGGAGTGGGACAGGCGCACTTGTGTTACGGCAACCGTCAGTGATCTTGACTTGTTGGCTTTACGGGATGCCCTTCAGCGGATGGGCGTCTTCTATCCCGATCGTGGAATCGATGAATACCTGTCTGACAGCCAGTCCCTGAGTCCATTTGTTCCGCCACTCTGCGCCAGGGAGCCGCTGACAGGAGCGTTGCGGCCCCGCAACTTTGCAATGCTCCTGTTCGGGCGCAACGTCCAAGCTCATATTCCCGGAGCGTACTCGCTCTTCTCGGTTTATCCGGGTACTGATCGTTCTGAACCACATGCGGAGCGTAACGAACTCCCAGGGACCTTGATAGACCAAGCCAGGCGTTTGGTCGAACTGTTAGACGTTCAGTCTTATGTCGCATTCGACAAGACCAATCGTTCAGTGCCAAATGCGGTGAAGTATCCGCCCCAGGCCTTGCATGAAGCGATGATCAACGCACTCGCTCATAGAGACTATGAGATCGTCGAGCCAACACGCATAACCGTTTTCTCGGATCGTATTGAGGTCCTTTCTCCAGGCTCTGTGCCGACGGGAGTTTCCGTGGAAGAACTCCGGCAGGGGCATGCGCCCGCAAAGTGGAGGAATCAAAGCCTAGCGTGGTTCCTGAACCGACTCCAATTGGCTCAGGCTGAGGGACAGGGGATCCCGACAATCTTACGCTCCATGCGCGAGGAGGGCTGTCCTCCTCCCCAATTCCAGGTGAATGAAACGCGAGTCGTTTGTGTGCTTCCCGCCCACCCGCGACATGGCCTGGCACGGGAACACCGCATGATCGAAGAGGCGATTTCGCTTGGTGAGTTTGAGCGTGCCCAAAAGTCGGTCCTAGGCCTCCTTGCACAGGATTCGATGAATGTGCGCACCATTCAGTTGTTTGCTGAGGTGCAACGGGCATTGAACTCAGCCGACCCAGTTAAGGACTTTCTAAGAAAACATGAGAGTCAAATCAACAACTTTCCTCCGTTGGTTCTTACTCAACTTGCGGACGTTTTGACCCTTGCCGATAGTCCATCTTCCGAAGACCTTTCGCTCGCCAGGCGACTGTACCTGGAAGCGTCTAAAGGACGGTTTGCCGAGCGCGAGATTCGGCAAGTAGCGGTTGGCCTGAGCAGGGCGGGCGATGATTCGGCCGCCCTCAGATTCCTCGATAGGCAGTTCGATGAGCATCCCGATCTGAAGGACAACCCCTGGCTCCTGCGAATCCGCGGCAATGCCCTCATCGGGCAGGCGAAGCACTGCAGCCAGACAGGCAAGAGAAGGGATTTGCCTTCTCAAACCAGAGGCCGAGCTTGGGAGGATTGCCGCCGGTTTCTCAGGTCGGCGGAACGGGACCTACGGCGCGCCATCTCGCTGACAACGGATTCTGTGCTGATCGACGGGATAGAGAAGAACCTCGACTTCGTGGACCAATTGAAGCGGATTGCAACACCGCCGGAACGTCGTCGGACCGGATCCTCGAAAACCGGAACCTAGCGTGGCGCGACGTTCCGCATCAGTCTCTGCTCAATGTGTTCCGAACCCACGCGCCCTCACTTCCAGTAGCCGCTGGAGAGCCCGTAAGCCGCGGCCAGCAACGCGCCTGCCACGGGAAACGCAGCCATCGCCGAAACCAGCCGCACGCTGGTGCGCATCGGACGCGGTCAGAAGCTGATGGCCGCTTGTGCCGCGACGATGAATGCCCACGGGACGGCGGAAGCGACGTGGCCATACATGCACCAGGGGCAGTGACTGGCCCCGGCCATGTGAATGTTGCAGTGGCCGTCGGCGCTGTTCCACAGAGAGACGCATCCACACCGGAACACGGCCGCGCAGAAATTGATGAAGAACAGACTCGCGAGTGTCGCGGCGACGGCGAAGATGAGAGCGTTCGGCCACGACTGAGATCGCGAGAAAGAAGCGCCCGCAAGCGGGCGAGGCAGGCGGAACCGCCTTCCCCACCAGTGCCTCTGCCTCTGAAAGCGCAGGCCTTCTGGTGGTGGTGGCGTAGGCGGTGCCGCCTTCGCATCTGGATTTGTTGCCTTCTGAGGCTGAGCGCTCATGGAGTGCCCTGCCCGAAGCAGTAGAGCCGCCCGTCCTGCGCGCCGATCACCACGCGGCCTTCGGCGACCGCGGGGGACGCCGAGAGTGGCGCGCCGGCTTCGAAGTCCCAGAGTTTCTTGCCATCGGCCAGATCCAGCACATAGAAATGGCCGTCATTCGAGCCGATGTAAACACGGCCACTCGCCAGGGCCGGAGAAGAATCCACGCGGGCGCGCGTGGCAAATGTCCAGATCGGCTTGCCGGTCTTCGCGTTCAGACAGTACACCAGCTTGTCCCGGCCGCCCAGCACGATGCGGTCGCCCGACGCGGCCGCCGAGGAATAAAACGGGAACGAGCGAGCCGGGTTTGTATAGCGCCACAGGATGCGCTTCGAGCCCAGGTCCGCGGCTATTACGTCGTTGCTGAACGTGCCGTAGTACGCATGTTTCGCGACCAGGACCGGGGACGCCCCCGTGTACCCGCCGGCGGGGAATTTCAGCGCTTCCTGGCCGTCCGACAGGCGAATGCCGCGGAAGACTTCGTCGCAGCCTCCCAGGTAGATGACGCCGTCGGCGATCGCCGGCGTGGCATGCACGAAGTTCGTCGTCGTGTACTTCCAGATCAGCTTCCCGTCGCGGGCGGACAGGCAGTACAGGTTGCCATCATACGAGCCGATCAACACACGGTCGCCGGCCACTACCGGAGACGACTTGATCTCGCCCTCCGTTTTGAACGTCCAAAGTCCCTTGCCGTCCGCCGCGCGCACGGCGTGCAGCAGGCCGGACGAATCGCCGACGTACACCACGCCCTCGTGAACCGCCGGCGACGATTCGGCAATCCCCTCCTGTGCATGGTACTTCCATTTGAGCTTGCCGGTTGGGAGGTCGATGGCCAGCAGGTCGGCCGTCTGCGCACCGACGTAGACGGTGCCCGCCGAAATCGCGGCGGAGGATTCGATGGAGTCACCCGCCTCGTAGGTCCAGAGCAGTTTGAGCTTGGCGGGAACCGCGCCCGCAGCCACGCCGGTCAATTGCGGATTGCCACGGAACTGCGGCCACTCGTCCGCCGCCAGTAGCAACGTCGGCACCAGGAGAAGCAGGAGCGTCAGCCCCTTTGTGGGGCGGGCAATCTTGCCCGCAGCCGCCTTTCCAGGCGGCCCTTTCGAGTCAGTCTTCAATCTTCGTCCTCGGCATCTCCACCGCGGCAAGCTCCTATGGCTGGGAGCTGGCTTTCAGCCGGTTGACAGACGACAAAAGGCGATCGTCTGTCCCACGCTACTTCTCGGAGATCGCTAAGAGCTGGTTCCGGTTCATCAGGAACAGAACGCCGTGGGCCGGCACCGGCGTGGCGTACACGGAACTGCCCATATTTATCTCGCCGATCAGCTTCTTCTCCTTGGCCGCTTCCAGCACTACGATGTCGCCATCCTCGTCACCCAGGTAGACCTTTCCGTTGATCACCATGGGGGAGCCCCAAACCGCCGCCAGCATGTCGTGGGTCCAATATGGCTTGCCGGTGTTCAGGTCCAGGCAGTGCAGAAAGCCGCTGAAGTCCGCATAGAACAGCAGGCCGTTGTAGATGGCGCCCGTGGAAATCGAGCGGCGGATCTTGTCGTAATGCCAGATGCGGCCGCTTTGCGTGATGTCGCCGCGCTTGGCCGGGTCGATCGCGTACAGATGGCCCACGCCTTCGCCGTGTTCCGGGTCCTGCCCGTTGGCGATGTACACCCTGTTCTGGAAGATCACAGGCGTGGAAATGACCTCGTTGCGGGTCTTCGGCCAGACGGCCTCCTTGGGGTTCATGTCGAATTCCCAAAGCTTCTTGCCGCTCTCGGCTTCATACCCGCGCGCCCAACCGTCGCCCTCTCCGATCACCACCTGCACCACGTCACCGATCTTGCCCACCGCCGCGGAAGACCACTGCCCGTGCAGAATGCGCTCACCGACGTTGTTGACTTCCCACACCAGCTTCCCGGTCTTCTTGTTCACCGCGATCATCGACGGTGCGCGCGGCGACGGGATATGCACATGACTCTCATCCTGCCCGTTCGATGTGCTCACGAAGAGGAGATCGCCATAGGAGACCGGCGACGAGTTCGACATGTTGTGCGGCGACGAGCCAACCTCGTCGATCATGTCGAACTTCCAGACGATCTTGGCGCCGCCGTTGCCATCGCCCTTGGTATCGAGGCAGACCAGCTCGCAGCGATTGGTCACGTAGTACAGGCGATCGCCCTCCACCAGCGGCGAGGAGCAGACGCCCTGAAACGGCCAGTCCAGCGCCCGTCCCGCAGCCAGCTTCACATTGGCGTGCTGCCAGAGGAACTTGCCGTCCGACTCGCGGAAGCACATCAGCACGCCGCGGTCGCCGGGCTCCTTGGGATTGCGCACCAGTTCGTTATTGGTCCCCGCGTAGACCTGGCCGCCGGCCACCACCGGATTGCCGTAGCTCTGCGAGCCCAACTCGGCCATCCACTTGACGTTCTTCTTGGTTTTGATGTCCCACGAAACCGGAATGCCGGTCATGGGCGAAACCATGTTGCGATCCGGCGTGCCGCCCCACATGGGCCAGTCGCCCGTCCCAGGGTCGGACGCAAACATCAGCCACAACGAGCCTATGAGGAAGACGGGTATCAGATACTTCATTGGTTTGGTGTCACTTTCAAGTTATCGAAATACACGCCAAACTGGGCGTCGGTGAAGATGCCCGGACTGCCCTGCTTGTTGGGAATGGGATCGACGCGGTCGATGGGCCATTGGGCGGGCTCAGGGTCGGCGGCGGGCCAGGCTTTGCCGCGAATGCGCGTTTTGCCGTCGGCCGTGTTCTCGACCCGCAGTTTGAGGCGATACCAGGTGTCCGGTTTCCAGGCGAACGGCGCCGACGCCACGCGGGCCACCTCCGGCTGCCACGAGTTCATTTCGAGGCGCTGGTTGTTGCCGAAGGCGTAGAGCGTGTAGCGTTGCGCAATGATGCCGGCATCACCCATCTGGCGGCGCTTCTCGGGGATGCGGATGTCAGCCTCGACCGTATAGTTCGACCAATCGGTTGGCCCCATGAACACGCGCATGCGCTTGAACAGCGTGTCCGTGGGCACCTTTTCGAGCACCTTCTGGCCATCCAGCTCGGCGACTTGAAACTTGCCGACCGTGGTGGCGCTCACCCAGTGCGGCGGAACGCTTCCCACCGCGTACGACTCGAACGTCTCGTTCCAGGGGAGCGGCGGGATCACGCGTGCCCGCGCTTCGCCCGAAATCCCTCCCACGGTGGCCTTAATGAGGCCAGCCTGCCCCACCGGGCCGGCAGGGGCCGTGTACTTGCCATCTGTCACCGTCCCTGTCAGATCCTGGAGCGACCATGCGGCCTTGTCTTCTCGCAGGAAACGTCCCTTGGCATCAAACAGGCGGGCGTGCAACTGCACCGTTTCTCCGGCCTTCAGCACCAGCTCAGTGGGTTCCACCTGCACCCAGGTGACAGGCCCGTCCCCCGGCTCCATCGGGGCGGTTACGGGCTTCCAGGCTTCCGCCTTGGTCTGCTTCGGACCGAGAGCGTAGAGCGTGTCGCTGGATACGAAATAGACGCGTCCGCGCGCGACCGCGGCGCCGGCCACGATCGGTTCAGGAGTCTTCTGCGATGCCAGCCCCTGGTCGCTCAAGGGCAGCTCGACGTCGCTCAACACCTCGCAGCGGTCGGGGTGCGGGCGCAGGATGTAGAACTTGCCGCTCTCGGTGCCGACATAGAGTTTGCCATCGGCGAACACCGACGAAGCCTTCTGGACGGTGCCGAGATTCTGCTTCCACAATTGCCGCCCGGTCTCCACGTCGAAGGCGTACAGGTTCGCCCCATTATCGACCTGGTAGAGCTGGTCGCCATTGATCACGGGCGAGGAGAAACCGCCCAGGAATCCCTTGACCATCCACTTGATGCTGTCCATTCCGAGCTTCCCCGTTTTGGTGGCGTCGAATGCGGCAATCATCCCCATCTCATTGCCTTCCAGGTTCTCATCGCCGTGCGACAGGATGGCGTACTTGCCGTTGGCCACGAGGCCGGTGTTCATGCCGCGTTTGGCCACCACCAGGTTCCACACCGGCTCGCCGGTCTGCGGCTTCATGGCCAAAGCGGCGCCGTCCGCTCCCCCGGTAATCATCAGGCGCATGCCGTTGATGGTGACGATGTTCACGGGCGCGAAGCTGGTATCGTACGGCCGGCCGCCGGGCGTGCTGATCCACACGATGTCGCCGGTTCGTTTGTCCATGGCGATGAACCGCTGCGTGCGTTGGGCCTGCGTTCCCCAGGTGGAAGTGGGCGTGCTGACGATCACCAGGTTGCCATCGACGATCGGCGAAACAGTGCGGCCGCCGTGCGTAGTGAAGGGCGAGAATTCTTCCGTAATGGAGCGCTCCCAAATCTTCTTGCCGTCGCGCGTCAATGCGGTCACCAGGTTGTTCACTCCGAACAGGTAGACGTTTCCGGTTTCGGGATCGGCGGCCGGGGAAGCCCATCCCACGCGATGCGCCGGCACGTCGCTCTGATAGAGGTTGAACTTGTACTCCCAGAGCAGCTTGCCGGTGTCGGCGTTCAAGCATACAACCCGCTCCTGCTCGGTTTCACGCGCGCCCGCGGTGTTCTCCAGGTACAGGTGATCGCCCAGGATGACAGGTGTGGAGCGGCCCCCGTATGTAGCCTTCCAGGCCAGGTTGTCGCCCTTGAGCGACCACTTCTCGGGCAGCCCCTTCTCGCGCGACGTCCCATCGCGATTCGGCCCGCGCCAGTCCGGCCAATCTCCGGCGGCGGACGGAGTTTGCGCCCATAGCGCGAGCGTGGCGGCCGGGACTGCGAGCAGGGCCTTCAGTCGAATCCTTCTCATAGAAACCCCTCTAGTCGGAACAAATCGATCATACAACGTGCGGCGGGTTGGTAGGCAAGGGCGGGGTAGGGCGAGGCCAACGAGTGCCGCCGGCATGGGCTCGGGCACCGGGGTCCGGGATCGGGCAAAATGAAGGAACGAACCCAATTCTTTGTTGACCCGATTGGGGTTGGACGAAATTGGCTTTGGCTTCGGAGGGGGTCGCCGGCGATGGTGCAGAGGCCCGTTTGGAGAGAGTTGGCAATGGGAGGTGGACTGGTGTGCGGCTTTGGGGGTTGGCTGCGATTTGTTTTGGGGTACTCATCTTCCAGGAATAGCAGGCGAGGGGGCTGGAGTCTGAAATCGGGGGCGGTAAGTGGCTGAGGGGATTGAAAAGATTCTTTCGGAAAACGTGAACTGCGAAAGAGGAGGGTGGTAGATTTCGGAGGTTGTCGTGCGGCTGAGGCCGCCCAATCCCAAATCGGTGCAGGCACTATGTCCTGTTCCCGGAAGGCTCTTCTGTCTGATAACAGATTTTATCGGACATAAGGAAGGCTCGCTTTACCCCTTCCGGACCGTGCACCGGCTACTTGTTCC